>Ga0316193_10002400_pt1 | contig 13200 bp, 9 predicted proteins | sample MerIslsedime2_MG_FD_207735 | JGI IMG/M metagenome (GOLD analysis project Ga0316193, IMG submission 207735) | Coastal sediment microbial communities from Maine, United States - Merrow Island sediment 2 | ecosystem: Environmental > Aquatic > Marine > Coastal > Sediment | place: USA: Maine...
ATCTGGCGCAGTTGCTCCGTTTGCCGACCCTTGATCGCAGGATTCTCGTGATCTGTGGCATGGCGGCCGGGATCGGTGGGATGTTCCGGGCACCGCTCGGGGCCGCCCTTTTCGCCATCGAGGTTCTCTACTCGGAGAACGACTACGAGTCCGAGGCGTTGATCCCGGCCATCATGTCGTCCATCGTGGCCTACGTGGTGAACGCGTCACTCACCGGTTGGCACCCCATCTTCCGCACCGACATCGAGCAGTTCACGTCGCCCAGGGAATTGATCGCCTATCTTGTCCTCGGTTTCGTGCTCGCCGTGGTGGGAGTGATCTACGTCAAGGTTTTCTACGGCATGCGTGACACGGTCTTCGCCAAGCTCCCCGTGCCGGCCGTGGTGAAACCGGCCATCGGTGGACTGCTGGTCGCGCTGCTGGCGCTGGTGGTGCCGCAGGTCATGTCCGGGGGCTATGGCTGGCTTCAGCTCACCCTTGACGGCGCGTTGCCGCTCAAGATCCTGCTGTTGCTCCTGCCGGCCAAGATTCTCGCGACCTCGTTCACCATTTCTTCCGGTGGATCAGGGGGGGTCTTCGCGCCGTCCCTCGTCATCGGTGGGGTCACCGGAGCCGTCTTCGCCGCCGCCGCGGAGCGTGTCACGCCGGGTTTCGCGCCGGCCACCGCGGCGTGCGTCCTTGTGGGCATGGGTGGTTTCTTCGCCGGAGTCGCCAAGGTGCCCATCGCGTCGCTGATCATGGTCGCCGAGATGAGCGGTTCGTACAATTTACTGGTGCCGCTGATGCTGGTGTGCTCGATCGTCTTCCTACTCATGCGTGGTGTGTCCATCTACGAGGCCCAGGTACCGACGCGGATCGACTCGCCGGCCCATATCGGCGAGCTCCAAATGGATGTGCTGGAGAAACTCACCGTTCGCGAGGTGCTGGACATCGAACAGGAGCTGATTACGGTCACTCCAGGCACCCCCTTTGACCGGATCCTCGAGTTGGTCGCGTCGAGCGAACAGCACGCGTTCCCGGTGGTCGATGACGAGGGCATTGTCATCGGGCTGTTCAGCGTGACGGACGTGCGGCGGATGATGGCGAGCCCGGATGTGTGGTCGGTGTTGGTGGCCTCGGATCTCTCGGTGGCGGCCGCGACCATGGCCTACCTCGAGCTCGATGACGATCTCCACACTGCGGTGCGGCGATTCACCGCTTTTCGACACGAAAATCTCCCGGTCCTGTTGGCGCCGCCGCCATCTATGCCGGTAGGGATGCTGAGCTACCAGCGTGTCCTCGAGGTCTACGACGAGGAGATCCAGAGGCTGCAGGCGGAGCACGAAGAAGTCGACAGTTGACAGTCAACAGTTGACAGTTTGGCGCTGCGGCTCCTGAAGCGTGCTTGGACTGCGTGTGACACGATGGATTTCCTCCGATGTCGGGGCGCGGGATTCTTCACGGGTTCGAGTCACTTTGCGATGGAACTGTCGACGGTTGACTGTCAACTGTTGACTTTCCGATCGACTGTCAACTCGACCTGGTGTTTGCCAGGTCGCTGTGCATCATCATCAGCGCGCAGATGGCGAGTTCCCCCCAGTTGTGGACATAGCCCAGCTGCCAGTGGGAGATGGCGTCGTAGGGGCGTCCGTCGTCGAGCAGATCAAGACCGCGTTGGAGTTCGTGTTGAACTTCGGCGAGGCAGCCGGGAAGGCCGCCGGTTCGTTCCCGATGGCGACATACTTCCGCCCAATCGGCGCGACATTCCACGGGGAAGGTGCCACCGGGCGTCAGCGGCGGGATCTCGGGGCCGGCAGGGGGTTCGAGGTCGTGCGGTTTTCCGGCCAGACGAATTCGCAAGAGCTTGGCCGCCGAGGCGACCAGCCCGGAGACAACGTGGGTCGCTTGAAGGCCGTCGTACTGTCCGGACTGTGACGTCTTCTCGAACCAGGTGCAGAACTTGCGGGCCTTGAACTCGAAGAATTGGATCTGGGACTCGTCACTCACCCGCACATCATCGCACGGGTGAGGGTTTGGGTTGCATCGGTCGCGGCCACGGGTACGGGTACGGGCACGTGTGGGATGCCGCAGCGTGGCATGGTTCTGCTACACTCTGCCACGGATGAATGACTATTCAGAATTCCCCAGAATCCAACCAGGGAGGTAGGCCGTGAACTGTATTGTCTGTGTGACCAGCGTCCCGGACACGGCGTCGGTCATCAAGATCGGACCCGACGGCAAGAACATCGACGAGACCGGCATCAAGTGGATCGTCTCACCCTTCGACGAGTATGCTCTCGAAGAGGCTCTTCAGATCACCGAGGCCAAGGGTGGAGAGGTCACGGCCGTGACCTACGGCACCGCGCGGTCGGAAGCCGCGCTCAGGGACTGTCTGGCTCGTGGCGCCCACAAAGCGGTCCACGTGATCGGCGGCGAAGCCACTCTCGGTGACAGCTTCACCATCGCCAAGGTGCTGGCAAAGGCCCTCGAAGGTCGGGAGTACGACATCGTCCTCTGCGGCTACATGGGGGTCGGGACCGACTGCGGTCAGGTGGGTCAGATGCTCGCCGAGATGCTCGGCATCCCGCACGTCGCCAATGTCACCGAACTCGATGTCGGTGATTCTTCGCTCACGGCCGGCCGCGATGTCGAAGGCGGCCGGGAGGTGGTGGAATGCTCGTTGCCGGCGTTGCTGACCTGCCAGAAGGGGCTCAACGAGCCGCGATATGCGGCTCTCAAGGGCATCATGGCCGCAAAGCGCAAGCCGGTGGACAAGATCGAGGTCGCCAGCCTCGGCATCGACGAGGCGACCGACTCCTTCTACACCGTCCGCAGTCTCGAGCTGCCTCCGCCCAAGTCGGAAGGCACCATCATCCAGGGTGAGGACGATCCGGCCGGCGCCGCGGCGCAGCTGGTGAACCTGCTTCGCAGCGAAGCGAAGGCGATCTAGGGAGGCGATGATGGCTGGCATACTGGTTTTTGTTGAGCAGCGCAACGGAGTCGTTCGTCAGGCCTCATTGCAGGCCGTATCGGAAGCCAACCGCCAGGCGGGTGGCGATGTCGCCGCGGTCCTGGTCGGCTCGGGCATCGGTGACGCGGCCGCCGGGCTCGGTGCGTACGGCGCGGCCAAGGTCTTTGTCGCCGACGACCCCAACCTGGCCCTCTACTCGTCGGATGGCTACGGCGAAGCGGTGGCCAAGGCCGTCGAGTCGGCCGCGCCCGAGGCGATCTTCTTCGCCGGCACCGCCATGGGCCGTGACCTGGCGCCCGGGGTGGCGGCCAAGCTCGGCGTCGACGCCCTCGCCGATGTCGTTGCCCTCGAACGTGACGGCGACCAACTTGTGGCCCGTCGCCCGGTCTACTCGGGCAAGGCATTCGCCACTGTCGATTCCGCCGGCAAGAAGCCCCAGGTCATCAGCCTGCGGCCCAACGTCTTTGCCGCCGAGGAGACCGGCGGCTCCGCGGAGGTGATCGCCCTCGACGGTCTGACCCTTGCCATCCGAGCGGTGGTCAAGGAGCTGATCGACACCGGCGCTGGCGAGATCGACGTCGCCGAGGCCGACATCATCGTCTCCGGCGGACGCGGTCTCAAGGGCCCCGAAAACTTCGCCCTGATCCGTGAGCTGGCTGAAGCCCTCGGTGGCGCGGTCGGCGCCTCGCGCGCCGCAGTCGACGCCGGCTGGATCGCGCACAAGCATCAAGTGGGTCAGACCGGCAAGGTGGTGAGCCCGTCGCTCTACATCGCCGCCGGCATCTCGGGCGCCATCCAGCATCTCGCCGGGATGAACTCATCCAAGGTCATCGTCGCTGTCAATAAGGACCCCGACGCGCCGATCTTCAAGATCGCCGACTACGGCATCGTCGGTGATCTCTTCGATGTCATTCCGCCCATGGTGGAAGAGGTCAAGAAGCTCGCCGGCTGAGCACGACATAACGACCGTTCATCAGCGGCCCTTCGGGGCCGTTGCCGCTGCTACCGCTCTTTCCCTCGTCGCTCGGCGTAGCCGACGACATCGCTGGCCTTTTCGGAGACGGTGATCCGCCCCTCGATGTGGCTTCCCTCGGCGGCGGCAACCCTGGTGGCGGTGACATCGGCTTCGACCCGGCAGGTGGCGCGCATGTCGACCTTGCGGTTCGCGTGGACCGTGCCCCGAAGCTCTCCTTCGACGACGAGATCGGTGGTCACGAGTTCGCCGGCGAAATGGCTGCCGGGACGCATCCAGACCAGACCCTCGATCTCCATTTCCCCCTCGAATGAGCCCCAGATCTCGAGGTTGGTCGCTCCGCGGATGGCGCCCTTGATCTGGACGTCTCGACCGATGATGCTGGCGAAGCCCTCACGCTCATCGGTGAAGCGTCGGTTCGGGCTGGGTTCCGTCTGCCTTTCCGCCATGGTTCCTCCGTCCGGAGACGATGTCGGTACATCGAGAATAGCAGGCATTGACGTGTACCTCACAAGATTCGGAGCAATTCGATGCACCTTCTGAATCATGCCCCGGAATCGTGCCGACGTGGTATCCTTCGCGACCAGTGTGCGCCTGTACCCGGGCGCCGGAGGCACCGTGGACCTGCAAACTCTGATCCTGAATCTCCAGCACTTCTGGGCCGAGCACGGTTGCGTGATTCAGCAGCCCCTCGACCTCGAGGTGGGTGCGGGCACCATGCACCCCGAGACGTTCCTCCGGGTACTTGGCCCTGAGCCCTATCGGGTGGCCTATGTTCAGCCCTCCCGTCGACCGGCGGATGCGCGCTACGGAGAGAATCCCTTCCGTCTCGGCCGCCACCTCCAGCTGCAGGTGATCCTCAAGCCATCCCCCGACGATGTCCAGAACCTCTATCTGCAATCGCTCGCGGCCCTCGGAATCGACCCGGAGGTGCATGACATCCGCTTCGAGGAGGACAACTGGGAGTCGCCCACCCTCGGCGCCTGGGGCGTCGGTTGGCAGGTCCTCCTCGACGGCATGGAGGTGACCCAGTTCACCTACTTCCAGCAGGCGGGTGGCATCGAGCTCGCCCCGATTTCCGCCGAGCTCACCTACGGCCTCGAGCGGATCGCCATGTTCCTCGGTCGCAAGGACTCCATCTACGACATCGAGTGGGGCGGCGGGGTGCCCTACGGCCAGATCCGCCTGGAAGACGAACGCGAGTCCTCGACCTATGGTTTCGAGGTCGCGGACGTGGAGATGCTCCGCCGTCACCTCGAGGACTGGGAGTCCGAGGCGAAGCGCTGCCTCGATCACGATCCGCCCCTTGTGATTCCGGCCCTGGAAGCAACCCTCAAGACCTCCCATCTCTTCAATCTCATGGACGCTCGAGGCGCAGTGTCGGTGACGGAGAGAGTGGGTCTGATCGGGAGGGTGAGAAAGAACGCCATCCGCGCCGCCAAGGCCTACGTCGCGCGGCGCGAGGAGCTCGGGCATCCTCTCGGGAATGCCCTCGGGGAAATGGAATGATGGCTGCCTTCCTGCTCGAGCTCCGCACCGAAGAGATTCCGGCCAACGCCCTGCCCGGGGCCAGGCGTCAACTCGCGGACGGCGTTTCGCGGGCGCTGGCCGAGGCCGGGTTTGGCGACGCAACCGTGCAGGTCATGTCAACCAGTCTCAGGCTCATGGTCAGAATCGACGGGCTGCCCGAGCGCCAGGCCGATCGCACCGAGCGGCTCATGGGTCCGCCGGCGAGGATCGCCTTTGCCGATGACGGGTCCCCGACCAAGGCGGCCGATGGTTTCGCCAAGAAGGCCGGGGTCGCGGTCGATGCACTCGAGACCGAGTCCACCGACAAGGGGGACTATCTCGTCGCCACCGTGGTCCACGAGGGACGGGCAACCAGCGAGATTCTGTCGGAGGTCGTGCCCGTCGTGCTGAAGGCCATGCGCTTCCCGAAGATGATGCGTTGGGGACTCGGCGAGCACTATTTCGTGCGGCCGGTGCACGGTCTGGTGGCGCTCTTCGACGGCGCCGTGGTTCCCATGGAGGTCTTTGGCATCACAGCGGGTCGCGAAACCGTCGGCCACCGGGTCCATGGCCCCGAGCCCTTCGAGGTGACATCCGATGCCGACTATGTCGGTGCTCTCACCGAGCGGGGCGTGCTCATCGACCCCGCGGAGCGCCGGCGGATCCTCGTTGCCCGTTCAGCCGAGCTCGCCGCCGAGGTAGGTTGCCGAGTCCATCCCGACGACGCCCTGGTCGCCGAGCACGTCGAGCTGGTCGAGTATCCCGGACTGCTGCGCGGTTCCATCGACGGGGAGTACCTCGAGCTGCCGCGTGAAGTGGTGATCACAACCCTGCGCTATCACCAGAAGTGTCTGATCCTCGAGCACGAGGACGGCTCCCTGGCGCCACATTTTCTGACCGTCATCGATCGTCGCGACGATCCCGAAGGACTTGTGCGTCAGGGCAACGAGTGGGTCATCGGCGCTCGACTCGCCGACGCCCGGTTCTTCTTCGACGAGGATCGCAAACACGGGATGGAGGCGCTGGCGCCCGATCTGAGTCGGCTCGAGTTTCACCGCGTGCTCGGATCGGTGGCGGCCAAGGCCGACCGTGTGGGCAAGCTGGCGATGACCTTGAACGACCGCCTCGGTCTCGATCTCGACGCCGAGGTCGTGCGTCGTGCGGCCCACCTCGTCAAGACCGATCTCCTGACCAACATGGTGGTGGAGTTTCCCGAACTCCAGGGTGTCATGGGTGGCCACTACCTGCGGCTCGAGGGCGCTGACGAGGGTCTTTGGACCGCAGCCCGCGACCACTACCGGCCATCGGGCTTCGACGGCGAAATTCCGACCTCCGACCTCGGGCGCCTGCTCGGAGTGGCCGATCGGCTCGACACCCTCGCCGGTCTCTTTGGGGTCGGCGAGATCCCATCCGGATCCAAGGACCCGCTCGGCCTGCGACGAGCCGCGCAAGCCGTGGTCAAGATCGTCGCCGGTGCCGACTGGAAGCTGGACATGGATGGAGCCGTCCAGGCGGCGGTCGCGGGACTCGACGGCGTGGTCGAAGCTCCATCCGCCGAGACCGTCGCGACGCTCCGGGATTTCATGGCCGACCGGGTGCGCCGCTATCTGACCGATCAGGTGGGTGTCGGGGGTGACGCCGCCGACGCCGTCATGGCCGCCGGGTGGGGAGATCTTTCAGAGCTGCGGGCCCGTGCCGAAGCCCTTGACGCGGTGCGGACGACCCCGCAGATGCGCGCCCTGGGTCTGGCTTTCAAACGGGTCAAGAACATCACCGAGGGCGCACCCGAACCGATCGTCGATCCGGGGCTCTTCGAGACCGATGAAGAGCGCGAGCTGCACGCCGCGTCCGAGGTCTTTGCCGCGCGGCTCGGCGAGTGTGTCGGTGCTCGAAGATTCGATGACGCCTTCGCCTCCATGGGAGAGCTGGCCGAGGTGCTCGACCGGTTCTTCGTCGAGGTGCTGGTGATGTGCGAAGACGCAAAGGTGCGTGACAATCGCGTCGCGCTGTTGACCGAATTACGAAGAGAATTCTTAACCCTGGCGGACCTTTCGAGGCTGCAGGTCGACGGAGGCAACAAGTGAGCAATCCCAAGTACGTCTACTCGTTCGGTGGTGGTTCGGCCGATGGCCGCACCGATATGAAAAATCTGCTCGGCGGCAAGGGCGCCAACCTGGCCGAGATGGCCAATATGGGTATCCCGGTGCCGGCAGGATTCACCCTGACCACCGAAATCTGCACTTACTTCTACGATCACGGTCAGAACTATCCGCCGACCCTCGAAGCCGAGGTGGACGCGGCCATGGCGAAGGTCGAGGAGATCATGGGGACCAACTTCGGCGACCCCACCGATCCCCTGCTGGTTTCGGTGCGCTCGGGCGCCCGTTCGTCCATGCCCGGGATGATGGAGACGGTGCTCAACGTCGGGCTCTGCTCGGCCACCATCCCCGGACTCATCGCCAAGACCGGCAACGGCCGCTTTGTCTACGATGCCTACCGCCGTCTGATCATGATGTACTCCGATGTGGTCATGGAAAAGGCCGCCGGGGTCGAGCCCGCCGAGGGCAAGGGCATCCGCCAGCAGCTCGACCACATGCTCGAGCAGGTCAAGGAGACCCACGGATACGTCACCGACGCCGACATCTCGGAAGAGCATCTCAAGGACCTGGCCGAGCGCTTCAAAGCCAAGGTGAAAGAGGTCCTCGGCAAGGACTTCCCGGACGACCCGAAGGAACAACTCTGGGGAGGTATCGGTGCAGTTTTTTCTTCCTGGAATGGCAAGCGCGCCATCTCCTACCGACGGATCGAAGGCATCCCCGACGACTGGGGCACCGCGGTCAACGTCCAGGCCATGGTCTTCGGCAACATGGGCGACACATCGGCCACCGGTGTGGCCTTCACCCGCAACCCGGCCACCGGTGACAACAAGTTCTACGGCGAGTGGTTGGTCAACGCCCAGGGTGAGGACGTCGTCGCGGGGACTCGTACACCCAACCCGTTGAACGAGGCGACCAAGAACGAGCAGAACAAGCACCTTCCGTCGCTCGAGACCGCGATGCCCGAGGTCTACAAACAGCTGCACGACATCCGCGACAATCTGGAAGATCACTACCGTGACATGCAGGACATCGAGTTCACCATTCAGGATGGCCGGCTCTGGATGCTCCAGACCCGGATCGGCAAGCGGACCGGGACCGCGGCGCTCAACATGGCCATGGACATGCTGGCCGACGGAATGATCGACGAGCGAACCGCGGTGCTCCGAGTCCGGCCGGACCAGCTCGACGAGCTGCTCCACCCCATCGTGGATCCCGCGGCCGAGAAGACCGGTGAGCTCATCGCCAAGGGTCTCCCAGCCGGCCCCGGCGGCGCCCACGGTCAGATCGTCTTTTCGGCCGATGACGCGGTGGAGTGGGTCAAGGTCGGCAAGACCGTTCTGCTCGTTCGTGAGGAGACCAACCCCGAGGACGTCGAAGGCATGCGTGCCGCGGTGGGGATCCTCACCGGTCGCGGCGGGATGACCTCGCACGCGGCGCTGGTTGCCCGCGGCTGGGGCAAGTGCTGCATCGTCGGCGCCGGCACCCTCGACATCGATGTCGTCGCAAAGACCATCAAAGCGGACGGCCGAACCTTCAATGAAGGCGATGTGTTGACCCTCAACGGCACCAGCGGACTGGTTTACGCCGATGAGCTCGACATGATCGACGCCACCGAGAACCCGCGTTTCGTCGACTTCATGAAGCTCGCCGATGACATCCGGGTCATGAACGTCCGGACCAACGCCGAGACCCCCGAGGACGCCGGCATCGCCATCGAGTTCGGCGCCGAGGGCATCGGCCTCTTCCGCACCGAGCACATGTTCTACGGCACCGGCTCCGAAGAGCCGCTCTTCATCCTGCGCAAGATGATCATGGCCGGTTCGAGGGACGAGCGTCGGGCGACCCTCGACGAGCTCTACCCCTACGTCAAGCGCGACATGAAGTCCACCATGGAGATCATGGGCGAACGTCCCGTGACCTTCCGTCTGCTCGATCCGCCGCTGCATGAGTTCGTGCCGCAGAACGACGCCGAGCGGACCGAGCTCGCCAAGGCCCTCGGGATCGACGCCACCGAGCTCAACCGCCGCGCCGACGAGCTCCACGAGCTCAACCCCATGATGGGTCACCGCGGTGTGAGGCTCGGGATCACCTTCCCGGAGATCTCCGAGATGCAGTTCCGCGCCATCCTCGAGTCGGCCGCCGAACTCACTGCCGAAGGCAAACCCTGCTTCCCCGAAATCATGGTCCCGGTGACCTGCGCCAAGGCCGAGCTCGACGCCCAGAGGGCTCTCGCCGAGAAGGTTCACTCCGAGGTCTGCGCCAAGTACGGTGTCGACGAGGTCGAGCATCTCTACGGCACCATGATCGAGATCCCGCGCGCGGCCCTCACCGCCGACGAGATCGCCAAGACGTGCCAGTTCTTCAGCTTCGGCACCAACGATCTGACCCAGATGACCTTCGGTTTCTCGCGTGATGACATCGGCGGCTTCCTGCCCGACTATCTCGATCAGAAAATCCTGCCGGTGGACCCCTTCCAGGTCCTCGACCGCGACTCGGTGGGCGTCCTCGTCAAGACCGGTATCGACAAGGGTCGCGCCACCCGCCCGGACCTCAAGATCGGGATCTGTGGCGAGCACGGTGGCGAGCCCAATTCGGTCGAGTTCTGCCACCTGGTGGGGATGAACTACGTCAGCTGCTCTCCCTACCGCGTGCCCATCGCACGGCTGGCTGCGGCGCACGCCCAGATCAACTTCCCGCGCGACTGAATTTCGAACCACCCCGTGAGGGGATGATGACGACCCGCGCTCCTCGGAGCGCGGGTTTTTTCGACGAACGAAATTCTGAGGATGGGGTCGGAAACAGACGGCCGGCGAACCCAGGCGACTGTGCCTCGCCAATATTCGATCGCCTTTGATTCCAACAGGTTGAAGAGCTCCAGCTCGGATCACCATCCACTTAAGTTTTGGCGTTCCCCATCGGCTATCCTGACGTGATGCACCGCATTCTGGCAGCCGTCGTCCACACTCTTCGCTCTCTACTCAGATCACGATTCGACCTCGCCATGGAAAATGCCGCCCTCCGGCAGCAGTTCGCCGTCATGAAGCAGAGCCGAGGCCGGTCTCGACTCCGGGGTAGCGACCGGCTCTTCTGGGTTCTCCTTCGCCGCGTCTGGTCGGGCTGGACCGGGGCTCTCATCATCGTCAAACCCGAAACTGTCATCCGGTGGCATCGTGCCGGCTTCCGCACATACTGGCGATGGAAGTCGAGGCGGGCCAGGAGACCGCGATCGGATCGCGAGATCCGCGAGTCGATCCGTCGTATGGCGGCCCAGAACAGTTGGGGCGCGCCACGGATTCACGCCGAGCTGCTCAAGCTCGGTTTCCTCGTCAGCGAACGCACTGTCTCGCGATTCATGCCAAAGAAACCGGTTGGCCCCGATGCGGTGAAGCAGTGGACAAGGTTTCTACGGAACCACCGCCATGCCCTCGCCGCCATGGATTTCTTCACCGTGCCGACAGCAACGTTTCATGTGCTCTACGTCTTCTTCGTTATTCACCACGGGCGGCGGCGGATCCTCCATGTGGGCGTGACCGCACACCCCACCGCACAATGGGTCATTCAACAGCTTCGCGAGGCCTTTCCCTATAGGGCAACACCGCGTTACCTGATCCTCGACCGGGACGGCAAGTATGGCCGTGTCGTACCCGAGCAACCGAAGTCATGGGGCGTGAAGCTCGGGCGGACCGCCTGGAGGTCACCGTGGCAAAACGGCGTCGCAGAGCGTTGGATAGCCAGCGTCCGCAGGGAGCTGCTGGACCATGTGATCGTCTTCAACGAAACACAACTGCGCAGGCTCCTGGACGACTATGTCGGGTACTACAACCAGGATCGCTGCCATCTGGCCCTGGAAAAGGACGCCCCTGAACCGCGCGAAGTTCAGCCCCGGCCTACAGCCTCGGCCAAGGTTGTCGCTCTGCCCCGCGTTGGTGGTATTCACCATCGATACGAGTGGAGCGACTCTCCACGCATCGCTGCCTGACAAGACATCAGGCTTTGACCCGCCGCGCCTCTTGTTGGGGCCGGGCCCGGCGTCTGCCGGCAGCAGCGGAACATGCAACTCGCCGGTTGATTCCTCCCCCGCCACCGGACTCCGACACCATCTCAACCTCTTGTGAAACGGGGTTCGGGACAGCACTTTTTGCCTGCACGGGCGTCTCACGAGCCCCGGATCAGTTTTGGCAAAGCGCAACGCACCCTATTTCTCGATGGAGGGCAGATTGTCTCTCTGATTCCGGATCGCTTGCGAGCCCCCAAATATAGGGATCGAAGGTGTTGGCGGCTGCAGATTACCGCGTGGGGTTTGACTCCGAGGATTCCGCGGCATATATATATATGCGTAGAACTTCGGGTTTCTAAAAGCAGGGGTCTCGGGCAGAGGCGAGGCCACGTCACGAGCCGTTCAGCGGCAGAGGTGGACTCTGTCGTGGTTTGGTGTTGGGGGTGGGCTGATGGACTGCAGGCAATGTCACGATGTGTTCGCGGTCATGGGCGATGCGCTCAACTCGCAGGCTGAAACCACCGAGATTCTCGAGAGGACGGCCAAAGCGCTGGTGCAACACTTCGACCTCAAGGCCTGCCATTTTCGCCTTCTCAGCCGTGACCAGAAGATCCTCGAGCACGTAGCGGCGCACGGGCTGAGTGATCGTTTCCTCGCGAAGGGGCCGGTGGATGCGGAGCGCAGCGTCACAGAAGCCCTTGAGGGCGAGATGGTGATGGTGAGCGATTGCTCGTCCGATGAGAGGATCCAGTATCCCGAAGAACTCGCCGAAGAGGGCATTGTCTCGATGCTTACGATACCGCTCGTGACCCGAGGCCAGGTCATCGGCGTCATGCGCCTCTCTACCGCGGAGCATCGAGAGTTCAGCGATGACGAGATCGAGTTCTTCAAGGTGGCGTCACTGTTCTGCACCAGCGCCATCATCCACTCGCTGTTCCACGAGATATTGGAAAGCGTCAATGTCGCCATCAGTGGTTCGCTCGATCTCGACTCGGTCCTCACGGCCATTGTCGAGGTCGTCACTGACAAGTTGCGAGCGAAAGGGTGCTCGATTCGAATGCTTGACGCGAAGGGAAAGCACTTGGAGATGCGGGCTTCCCAGGGTTTGAGCAACAGGTACTTGGAAACGGCGTCTGCAAAGCCGGGCCAATGTGTGGCGGAGGTACTGGAGGGTCGGTGCGTTTCCGTTTTCGAGGCACGGGACGACCCCCGCATCCGCCATCAAACCGAGGTCGAACGGGAGGGAATATCGTCGGTCCTCTTCGTTCCGATCATCTGCCGGGACACCCCACTGGGAGTGCTGTCGCTCTACACCCACCGCCCCTACCGGTTCTCAGCTGACGAGGTCCAGATGATGAAGGCGATCGGTGGACAGTGTGCGCTGGCGATTCGCAACGCACAGATGTATACGACCCTGAAGAAACGGTACGACACCGCGACGGCCGACTTCCAGCAGTGGTTTGAGCGTTTCGGCGTCTATGGAACCAGCCGCGGCGGGACGACCACGCCGGCCAACGGTTGTTGATCGTTCCTGGTGGAAAACCCAACATAAACGCGAAACGCATGGTGTTGTGTCGCCGGGCACCGATGAGTAAAGGTAAAGGTGCCAGAACTAGTAAAGGTGCCACCCATTAGAAGGCACCTGTCAAGTAGGCACAGCGAGATTAGAAAC
>Ga0316193_10002401_pt1 | contig 13197 bp, 11 predicted proteins | sample MerIslsedime2_MG_FD_207735 | JGI IMG/M metagenome (GOLD analysis project Ga0316193, IMG submission 207735) | Coastal sediment microbial communities from Maine, United States - Merrow Island sediment 2 | ecosystem: Environmental > Aquatic > Marine > Coastal > Sediment | place: USA: Maine...
GCAAGCTATCAGGGTGCAACTGTTTATACGATTCGGCAGCTCGACAATGACAGCATTACGCATCTGAAAGCATACTGTGCGCGCTACGCGGCCACGATTAATGACATCCTCATGGCCGCACTGTTCTGTTCTCTCCATGATCTGCACAACTGCACTCCAGGTGCGTGGCTGCCCGTGCAGTTCACGGTCGATCTGCGCCGGCACCTCGATCCGGGGCACCCGTGCCAGGTCGCCAACCTGTCCAGCTCTGCACATATCTGGCTGCGCAAGCTTCCGGCGAACCCTTTCGGTCAAACACTACTTGAAACACATCAGGCACTGGCAGCGTTAAAAAGAAAAGCACCGGGTATTGGTGCCGCCATAATCCTGGAAATGATATTCAAGCTCGGCTTCTCGCGAACGAACCGAGCGCTGGAAGAACTCTTCACTTCCAGCCTCACAACCGGTTGGGCCAATCCACTATTCATTAATACAGGGGTAATTGATGAAAAGCGGCTCAAATTTGGCGCTGCCAAAGTACTTAACGCGCACTTGCTCGGCCCCAGTCTACTGGTGCCTGGGCTGACGATGACAGCATCAAGCTTTAAAAACCGCCTAACGCTGAGCGTTGGGTATAGCCCGGCCGTCAATAGTGCAGGCTACATTAAGAAACTGATGGACAGCATGATTAATACACTGCCCGCTTAATGCCTGCCCCATTAACAATATGATCAGATTGCGGACCAAGCCAGAGCTTTGTCGATCAGGCGAAACAGACAACGATAGATGCTGATTGGCGGACAATAATGGTCAAAAAAAACCCCACTTCAAGTGGGGTTTTTGCCGGTGCATTACTGTCGTCGTCCGTTATTCGTCAACGATCAATCAGCCACACTTTGAATCACCGCAAGATAAACACGTCATGCAACCGTCCATCATAATGACTGCCTTGTCATGACACTTGCCACACATCTGTGCGCCTTCAGGCATATCGCGAGCAAACGCGTCGGTCTGCTTCTTGGACTCCTCATATTCCTTACGCTTGGATTCAATCAGCTGGCGCTGATGTTCATCCAGTGTGTCCGGAGGCAGCATGCCGATGTACTGCAGATGCTTCTCTACGATATGACCGAGTTCGGCAATGATCGAAGGCATGTATTTACCACCGGGCTGCCAATAGCCGCCACGGGGGTCAAATACCGCCTTGAGTTCTTCCACTATAAAGGTGACATCACCACCCTTGCGGAACACGGCCGACATGATGCGCGTCAATGCGACGATCCACTGATAGTGATCCAGGTTCTTGGAGTTAACGAAGATCTCGAATGGACGCTGGCTCTCGTGTTCAGTGCCTTCATTGAGCACGACATCATTGATAGTGACGTACATGGCGTGATCGTCTACCGGGGTTTTCACCTTGTAGGTCGACCCCCGTAACATTTCCGGACGATCGAGCTTTTCGTGCATGTGCACGACTTTGCCGCCAGCACTGGTCTCAAACTCTAAAGCCTTTACTTTCGCTTTGGCTGCCGCATCTTTTTCTTCCTGCGGTTGCTCGATACGGTAATCAACAATTCTTGATTCGATTTTCATGGTTCTGTACTTTCCTGTTTTTCTTCAGGTTACTAATAGCAGACATTCGATGACTTTTTACTGCGTCAGAACTTGCCGTAATAACCTTCCTTAATTGCATCAAAGAGATTGGCAGCGGTATGTGTTTCACCGTCGTACTCGACCTCTTCGTCACCAGCCAGCGTCACTTCCGAACCGTCTTCCAGCACGAAGGTATAATTGGTGTTTTTGAGGTCAGCCCCTTTGACCAGCACGCCCTGGAAGGCCTCGGGATTAAAGCGGAATGTCGTGCACCCCTTAAGGCCTTTCTCGTAGGCATACATGTAAATGTCCTTGAATTCCTCGTAAGGAAAATCGGTCGGGACATTGGCTGTTTTCGAGATTGAACTGTCCACCCACTTCTGGGCTGCAGCCTGAATGTCGACATGCTGGGTCGGTGTCACTTCATCCGCTGCCGTGAAATATTCAGGCAACATAGTGCCTTCATCTTCCGACAACGGCATGGCCTGCGGGTTCACCAATTGTCTGTAGGCCAGCAGCTCGTATGAGAACACATCGACCTTCTCTTTCGTCTTGCGGTTTTCCCGAATCACGTTACGGAAATAGTGGTGTGCAAAACTAGGCTCGATACCGTTACTGACATTATTCGCCAGCGACAGCGAAATCGTGCCGGTAGGTGCAATGGAACTGTGATGCGTAAAGCGCGCACCCTCTTTGATAATTTGCTCCACCAGTGCCGGTTCGATTTGTGCGATACGCTGCATGTAACGGCTGTAACGACCATGCAGTTCGCGGCCCGTAATAGTCTCGCCCGCTTTCCAGCCATCTTTCGCCATTTCCGGGCGCTGCCGGAGCATCTTCGGCGTAACCGTGAACTCTTCCAGCATGATCGGCGCCGGACCTTTTTCCCGTGCCAGCTCCAATCCTGCATGCCAACCCGTGGTCGCCAGTTCGCGAGCCACCCGGTCGGTAAATTCAACGGACGATTCCGAGCCATAGCTCATGCGCAGCATGGCGATGGTCGAACCCAGCCCCAGGAAGCCCATACCATGACGGCGCTTACGCACTATCTCATCGCGCTGACCACCCAATGGCAAGCCGTTGATCTCAACCACGTTATCCAGCATACGGGTAAAGACCGTCACAACTTCACGGTACTCTTCCCAGTCGAACCGTGCCTTCTCGGTGAACGGATCACGGACAAAGCGTGTCAGGTTTACCGAACCCAGCAGGCACGAACCATACGGGGGCAAAGGCTGCTCACCACAGGGGTTAGTTGCGCGGATATTCTCATCGAACCAGTTGTTGTTCATTTCATTGACGCTATCGATCAATACGAAACCCGGTTCCGCAAAATCGTAGGTCGATGTCATGATCATGTCCCAGACACGCCTTGCCGGTAATGCTTTATCGATCTTACAGGCAACCCGGCCGGTTTCATCACACACATAGCCGTCGGTAATCGGCCAGTCTCGCCAGACAACTTCTGCTGGGTCATCAAGGGCGATATTCTCCTGTTGTTGCTGCTTTTCATCGATAGGGAAAGCCAGCGTCCAGTCCGTATCATTTTTTACGGCCTGCATAAAATCATCCGTGATCAGCAGAGACAGGTTGAACTGACGCAGCCGACCGTCTTCGCGCTTGGCGCGAACAAAATCCATGATGTCTGGATGGCCGATATCAAAAGTACCCATCTGAGCACCACGACGACCACCGGCCGACGAGACGGTAAAACACATCTTGTCGTAGATATCCATGAACGATAACGGACCGGAGGTATACGCGCCGGCACCGGAAACATACGCGCCTTTAGGGCGCAGGGTAGAAAACTCATAACCTATGCCGCACCCGGCCTTTAGTGTCAGGCCCGCCTCGTGCACTTTCTCAAGTATGTCGTGCATGGAGTCGCGGATGCTGCCTGATACCGTGCAGTTAATGGTTGAAGTCGCGGGCTTGTGCTCCTGGGCACCCGCATTGGAAATAATGCGTCCGGCGGGAATAGCGCCATGGCGTAATGCCCAGACAAAAGCCTCGTACCATTTTTCCTGGTCAGCCTTGTCCTCTACTTCGGCCAGCGCACGCGCAACGCGCCGGTAAGTGTCGTCCATGGTTTCATCGATAATCTGGCCATGCTTCGATTTGAGACGGTATTTCTTGTCCCAGATATCAATCGAAGCTTCCTGGTATTCAATTGCCGATCCTGAGGCAGGTTCCATTTGCACAGCAGTTTTCATTGTTTCCTTTTACTCCCCCTGGTGGCCTCATAGTTAAGGCCCCAATTGCACACTCGTGTTGCCCGTGACTCGAATCTACTTAATAGCCAAATCGGCCGAATCCGGAGACAAACGAACCTGTATCCAGTCAGTGCAGAAATAACGCTTCTACCCTTCTGAACCACACGAAAACCCAAAAAATAACCCGTAAAGCGCTACAACAACTGCATATGTTCTTCAGAACCCATACATCCCTAAACAGCACGGTTCTGACGAATTGCAGCAACAAACCCGTAAAAGCTGCTACCACTAGATGTTGTGTTGATAGGCAGCTAGATTAGGCTCGAGAAGTGGGTCTGTCAAGGGCTAATTGAGCTGGTTAATTATTATACAATACATTAAGAAACAATGACTTCCACCATTCTTAGCCAATTAGTCGGGGAAAAAATTAGCGTCATTTCAGAACTTTTTTTCGCAACGCGAAAACACAAGATATAGTGTTTAGTTACCCCCAGTTATTCCCATATATTTCCACAATTTATCCACAGTAGGCCGCCTGAAACAGCCTCGACTGACAACCCGAATCTTGAAATGAAGGTTCCAAACCCCATTTATCGGAACATCAGGCATCTGCATCGCAGGGCCTTAATAAACAGGCTAATTTGGAGAATTGTTATGAATGTAATCCGCTATGAACCCCATTATCGTCACCCAGGGAGGTCGCTCGGTCTGCTGAGTCGCTTACTGCGCGACGAGGACTTTGAAAATCTGCTGAACCCCACGCTGGCGGGCAGCGGCGAATCCGATCTGGTTGCCGATTGGACGCCAGCGGTCGACATCCGGGAAAGGGACGATAGCTTTGAACTAAAAGCAGACCTGCCCGGCGTGGATCCGGCGGACATTACCGTCACCATGGAAGATAGCGTGCTTACCATCGAAGGCAGCCGTCTGGCCGAAATTAGCGATGAGAAAGATAACTACAAGCGCTACGAGCGCGTCTACGGTAAATTCCTGCGGCGCTTCACACTACCGGACACCGCAAACGGTGACGAAATTTCTGCCGAGACCCGGCACGGGGTGCTGAATGTCGTTATTCCCAAGCAAGCCAAGGTTCAGCCGCGCAAAATAGCCGTTAAATCAGCCTGATTTTCGACTGATCTGACGGCCTGCAAAGAAGCATTGAAGATGCGTCGCGACACCGATGGGCGGAACATTCTGCCCATCGGTGTTGTCTGTGCATTGCAGCTGCATGCAGATAGCTCTATTTACCAAGTGTTCACTGGTGCCGAATGGTTATACTGCACACTCCGCCAGAATCAGATTATTTGCTCGACCAAACATCAAAAAAGGAAAGCTTTCGATGATGCCGTCACGTCCCACTCGACTACCTCTGTTGTCAGTTATCAGTCTGCTACTAGTTTCTGCAGGCGCGCTCGCCGCTATGCCGGCATCGATCAACGGGGAAGGCTTGCCCAGCCTGGCGCCACTGGTAGAACAAACGGCCCCGGCAGTCGTCAATATCCGCACCAAGGGCACCGTAAGCGCACCGCGCAACCCGCTAATGGACGATCCGTTTTTCAGGCGCTTTTTCGGTGTGCCGGAAGGCCAGCAACCGCAGCAGCGTGAAGTTAGCGCTGCGGGCTCTGGTGTCATTATCGATGCAAAAAATGGTTACATACTAACCAACCACCACGTTATAGAGAGCGCGGATGAAATAAAGGTTTATCTCAATGATGATAGGGCCCTGGACGCTATCGTGGTTGGCTCCGATCCAGGCACGGATATCGCCGTACTCCAGGTCGAGAATCCCGAAAAACTGATCGCCATGGATCTTGGTGACTCAGAAAAACTGCGTGTCGGCGATTTCGTTGTCGCCATCGGCAACCCCTTCGGCCTGCAGCATACTGTTACATCAGGCATCGTCAGCGCACTGGGCCGCCGTGGCATTCAACGTGACGGATACGAAGATTTCATCCAGACAGATGCATCAATCAACCCCGGCAACTCCGGCGGCGCATTGATAAACCTGAAAGGCGAACTGATAGGCATTAACTCCGCTATATACAGCCAGAACGGCGGCAATATCGGCATCGGCTTTGCGATCCCGGTCAACATAGCCAAATCCATCATGGCGCAAATCCTCGAATTCGGTGAGGTAAAACGCGGACTACTCGGGGTCAGCATCAGAGATTTCACCGTTGAAACCGCCGAGGCACTTGGCATCAAGACCGACAAGTATCAGGGCGCGATGGTCGAGGAAGTTTTCCCCGACTCACCCGCTGAAAGAGCCGGCATTGAAGTGGGTGACGTTATCGTTGCCGTAGATGGCCAGGAAATATCAGGCGCGGGTGACCTGCGGACGACTATAGGCCTGAAACGCAGTGGCGAAAAGGTCCGCCTCACCATCAATCGGGACAATAAAGCCCTGCGCTTCACCGCTACCCTCGGCGAACTGGATTCTGAACCGGAACTGATAGCGGGCGATATCCATCCCGGACTGGCCGGTGCGGAATTCGCAACTTATGACGGCAGCTCGCAATCCTACCAGGGCTCCGGTGTTTTAATCACATCAGTAGCGCAGGGCAGTCCCGCAGAGTTTAGAGGGCTGCAAGCCAATGACGTCATTACGCTGGTGAATCAACAGCCGGTCGAATCAGTAGCAGTGCTGCAAAAGCTTGCTGCAGATCAAAGCCTGCTCGTGCTCAAGATCCACCGCAGCGGCCGGACACTGCTCAGGACTATTCGCTAAAGATAGACGACGAAGAAAATTTGCCAGGCATGCATGCCCCCGGTGACGTATAGCGTCGCCGGGGCCTTTCGTATCAATCGGGAGTAGCGTGCTTGAGCAAAACCTGCATGCGCGATTCCCGTTCGTCAGGATCAAGCGTTCCGATCTCTTCTGCACTCTCATAAAAACACGCCAAATCATGGCCACAGTTGCGCAACAGCACTTCAAACGCCGGCACAAAATCATCGTAAGTCGCGATGGCTGACAGGGATGCATTATTTAGGCCTTGCGAAAACAGGCCGGCATATGGCCGGCCATTGAGGCCCTCATCCTGCCACCGCGCCACGAGGTCCTGATACTCATCTGTCAGGCCAGCCAGCAACCGGGCTTTCTCAGTTCGCTTGGCGGTATCATCTATATCCGTCGCATACACTTCTTTCAGGCGCGCCCTGATATCCCGAAGCAATTCCAAAGTCTGCAGACGCTGACTGCTGGTCGAATAAGTTTCGCCTGACTGGTCCATATCGCGGCCTGACTGCCAACGACGTATTCCTGCGCGCTCGACAGCGGTAGCAAAGCCCTCATTAAAGGCACTGTCGTCTTTAACGTACAGGCGCTGATGTGCGAGCTCATGGAACAGGAGGCCAACGAAGTCATCGTCCGACATCGCCAGCATGGTATTCAGTAACGGGTCTTTTAACCGACCCAACGTTGAGTAAGCGGTTATCCCACCGACAAAGATGTCGTTACCGGCCGCCGCCAGTTTGGCCGCATAGCTTTGTGCTTTATCCTCCTGAAAATAGCCACGGTAGGCGATGCAGCCAGCCACGGGGAAGCACCAGGTTAGCGGTGCCAGCGAAAATTCCGGCGCGGCAAATACATTCCAGACGACATAGGGCTGACCCGTATCGTAGTACTGACGGTAACTGCCGTTATCCGGCAGCAACAAGACAGCATGTGCAAAACCGAGTGCCTCTTGCGAAAGCTCCAGCCGCTGGCGTTCATCCTCCGGCAGCCCAGTTTCATCAAGCAGCTTGGCAATGGGTTCCTGACCCCGGCTGATTTTCATCTGGCCAGCACCAGCCTGCCAGTAGTAGCCGAGGGCACATCCATTCAATTGCGCACACAGCAAACACAGACCACAAAGCCGGACGATTCGTTGTATATAGGTGGCTACCATCATCTGGATTTTTGATACAGGTACAATGCACACATGGATATCTATCTCGTTGGCGGCGCCGTGCGCGACAAACTACTGGATCGCCCGGTCAACGAAAAAGACTGGGTTGTGGTCGGCGGCACGCCCGAAGCGCTCGAGTCCCAAGGGTATAGAAAAGTCGGCAAAAGTTTTCCTGTTTTTCTGCACCCGGAAACGCATGAGGAATATGCCCTGGCACGAACAGAAAAAAAGACCGCACCCGGCTATCACGGCTTCGAGGTCTATGCGGGCACGGACGTTAGCCTGGAAGATGATCTCAAACGACGCGACCTGACCATCAACGCCATCGCTGAAGATACTAACGGACAGTTGATTGACCCCTACAAGGGCAAGGCTGATTTGGACGCACGGCTGCTGCGTCATGTGTCGGAGGCCTTTCGCGAAGATCCCGTGCGCGTGCTCCGGGTTGCTCGCTTCGCGGCACGCTTCCATGACCTTGGGTTTCGGGTCGCGCCCGAGACCATGCAACTGATGCAAGAAATTACCGCCAGCGGGGAAATAGACACGCTGGTCCCGGAACGCGTCTGGAAAGAAACGGAGAAGGCGCTGGCAGAACGTCACCCCGACATTTTCCTGCAAACATTACGTGAGTGCGGCGCACTGGCTATTATTTTCCCCGAACTGGACCGGTTATTCGGCGTGCCACAGCCGGAAAAATGGCATCCGGAAATAGACACGGGAGTGCACACGCTCATGACCATGCGCATGGCGGCACGCCTGTCTGATTCGCTGGCCGTTCGCTTCGCTGCGATGGTGCACGATCTGGGTAAAGGATTAACCGAAGAAAAATACTGGCCCAGCCATCACGACCATGAAAAGCGCGGCCTGCCACTGATAGAAGCAGTTTGTGAACGACTGGCTGTACCTAACCGTTGCCGTGATCTGGCTTTCCATGTCGGACGCTATCACACGCTATGCCATCGAGCAGCCGAACTGCGCCCCGATACAATGCTGCGGATGTTCGAATCTACAGACGCGTTTCGTCGACCGGACCGTTTTGATGAATTTCTGATGGGCTGCGAGGCCGACGCACGCGGGCGCACGGGACTGGAAGAGCGGCCCTATCCTCAAGCAGACCTGTTGCGCTCTGCCTTCATGGCTGCCAGTAACATCGACAACAAAGCCATCCAAGCACTGGGGGTAAAAGGCCCGGCCTTTGGTGAAGCCCAGCGGGCGGCGCGTTTGCGCGCCATTGCAACCGTACTGACGGATTCCCACAGCGATAGCGAGTAATAATGATGGATCCGGCAACGCTCATCACGGCAGGTCTCTGGATACTGGCCGTTATTCTGGTGATAGCAGGCATCGCAGGGCTCGCGCTGCCCGCGTTACCAGGGGCGCCGCTACTGTTTTGCGGGCTGGTCATTGCCGCCTGGGCCGAGAATTTTAGCTACGTCGGGACGGGGACCATTATCACGCTGGCCGTCCTTGCCCTGCTCACCTACCCCGTTGATCTGCTCGCGGGCGCCTTCGGCGCCAAAAAATTCGGCGCATCAAAACGCGCCATGGCTGGCGCCGCGATCGGTGCCGTAGTCGGCATTTTTTTTGGTATAGCAGGTATCCTGCTGGGTCCTTTCATTGGCGCGCTCATCGGTGAATTAACCCAACGACGACAACTGCAGGCGGCAGGACTATCGGGCCTTGGCGCGATGCTTGGGTTTGTGCTCGGTGCCGCGGCCAAGTTCGCCATCGGTTTTACGATGATTGGGCTATTCCTGGTCATGCGATTGAACTGATGCCGCGAGCTATACGGCAGGATTAATAAATAACCGTCGTCACGCCATTAGGCCGACAATTCGGGCCGGCCGCGATCAGGATCAAACGTATAAAACAAAGATGATTGCACCCAGCAACACACGATAAATAGCAAACGGCAACATACTGACCCGCTCAAGCAACTTAAGAAGAACACGAATACAAAGGTAAGCGGCTAAACCGGAAAGTACCGTTCCCAAAAAAATCATATCCCACTGCACAGGACCGTCCAGCGCGATCAGGTTTTTAATCTCCAGCAGTGAAGCCAACATTATGATGGGGATGGCCATCATGAAAGAAAAGCGCGCTGCTGCAGGACGCGATAGGCCCGCCGCGAGACCTGCGGTAATCGTAATGCCCGAACGCGATGCGCCTGGGATCAAAGCCACCGCCTGCGCACAACCGATCATCAAAGCTGTCCGCCAGCTAAGCGTATGCTCATCTCTGCCGGTACCACCGTGGCGGTCAACGAGCCAGAGCAAAACGCCAAATATGGCTGTCGAGAGGGCAATAACCAACGGTGTACGAAAGTTGGCCGTTATATAGTCGTGAAACAGCAGACCAATAATGCCGGCCGGGATGGTGGCCAATACGATATACCAGCCAAACATGGCCTCAGCATTCGGTGACGAACGAGTAATGATTGACTGGGACCACGCCGAAGCCACCGCCTTAATTTCCTTACGAAAATAAGTGCAGACTGCAATCAGGCTGCCCAGGTGAACCGCCACATCAAATGCCAGCCCCTGGTCATCCCAGCCCATAAATACCGGCACCAGGATCAGGTGTGCCGAACTGGAGATCGGCAGGAATTCAGTGAACCCCTGCACAAGCGCCAATACAATTGATTCCAGATAATTCATCGTGATCCTGTATGTAATAAGACGCGCACCGCGCGTCAGCAAATTCTATATATTCGGGATTCGGAGCCGGGCTCGCATATCACGCCCGTGCATGCCGCTAGGTGCGGCTACTCCGCCTAGACTGAGCGCCATCACTTTAACCGATTCGCCCATCTCACCGGGCAGCAAAAGCTGCCGCAATTTACTGGCTTGTTCTACCTGCGCCTGCTGATCACCTTCCAGCATCGAAACCCGCTTATCTATGCCCGACGCTAACAGGAAATTCGCCTGCGTCGTATAGCCAGTTACCGCAAACCCCACCCCGAGGGCCGCTTCAGCCAGCAAACTAAAATCGACCCAAGCCGTTATATCCTGTAATCCGGGCCAGACAAACGGGTCTTCATGCGCCCTGTGCCTATAATAACAGCGCAGAGTTCCGGAACTACGCTCAGAAAAATAATACTCGTGACGCGGAAAACCGTAATCGAGGATCAGGGCCACCCCTTCTTCCAGCCATTCCGCCACGGTCGCTATCCATGCCGGAAGCTGCAAACAGATTTCTGACTCAAAACCCTGCGGGGGAAGGAATCCCGGCAAGCCTGTGATTATGTCAATTGCCCCAAGTAATTCTGCGCCAGCGGGCCGGCCGTCGACAACAAACCGATCTCCATCAACCGCAACGCCTAATTCATCCGTCGCGTCTCCACGTAAGACAAAGCGCTGCACCGGCAGCGCATCCAGCACCTCGTTGGCGACCACCACCCCGCGAAAAGCTTCGGCAGGAGCACTGTCCAGCCAGCGCACCCGGTCGCGCAACTTGGGTGCGCGGTGCATGATGGTTTGCAACTGCCGTTCGCGTAATTCCGCACTGGGTTCCAGGATCAGGTACTCATCTGGCAACGCCTCTAGTCGTTCCAATTCCAGCAGGATATCAGCCGCCATAATTCCAGTGCCGGCGCCAGGTTCCAAAATCTTTCCGCCACCTAATGACATCAGGACCTCAGCACACTGACCTGCCAGACATTGGGAAAAAAGTGGCGATATAACAGGCGCGGTGACAAAGTCACCCGCATCGCCAAATTTATTGGCGCCCGCACTGTAATAACCCAGGCCCGGTGCATACAGCACCAGATTCATATAATCCGCGAAGCTGATCCAGCCCCCGGCCGCCTCTATATGCTCACGCACATGCGCACACACAGATTCGCTATGCGCCAGAGCCTCAGGTGACGGTAGGGGAAGGTCAAGCTGCATATGTACGGACTTTATCTCACGCCACTATCGCGATTACGTGACAATGGCGGCAATAATTGGTGAATACTGTGTGCTGATGTAATCTTACACGCCTTCCAGGCATGACCTGCACCGAACATTAAATACAGGCAACCACAAAAGTGAATTCATCCAGCAAGTCGTCCTTAGCTTTAGAAGGCCAGTGGGCTTTAATTACCGGCGCAGGCAGACGCATTGGCGCGAGCATGGCCCGCATCCTCCACGAACAAGGGATGAATATCGCGATTCATTATCGAGGCTCAGCTCAGGAAGCCGATACGCTTGCGGCCGAGCTCAACGCCGAGCGTGCTGATTCAGCCATCACGGTGCAGGCCGATTTGCTCGATACGCCTAAACTGCCGGGGCTGGTCAACGAGGTCATCGAGCGCACCGGCCGACTCGATTTGCTGCTAAACAACGCCTCGTCTTTTTACCCAACACCGCTGGATGAAGTAACTGAAGAGAACTGGAACGATTTGCTGGGCACCAACCTGAAAGCCCCCCTGTTCCTGGCAAAAGCCGCGGCACCCCATCTGAAAAAGAGCCACGGCAACATTATTAATATCGTCGACATACACGCGCAGCGGCCACTGGGCAATCACCCGGTATACGGCCCCGCCAAAGCCGGGCTGGCCATGCTAACTCGCTCTCTCGCCAAAGATCTGGCGCCCGATGTCAGGGTAAACGGAGTGTCACCCGGCGCAATACTCTGGCCGGAAGATGGTATGCCGGAAAAAGTGGAGCAGGCGATCATCAAGCAGGTCCCGCTTAAGCGCACAGGCGAACCCGCCGATATCGCAAAAACAGTGCTTTTTCTGATTAAGGATGCGCACTACATTACCGGGCAAATCATTGCCGTCGACGGTGGCCGCAGTATCGGCTGGTAAGCAGCCGCTATAGCGCCCCCGTATTAACAGCGGTCAGGCGATACCGATTTCTACCTTCTGCATCGGGTGCGCATCATTATCGAAATCATCCCAGATTTGGCTCATAGTCAAACCAATGACCGGATGCCTGAGTTCAGGCGCAACCTCAGCCATGGGCTCTAAAACAAACGCGTACTTTTCGATGTCTTCACGCGGAAGTTCGGGTGTGCCCTCGCGGACCAGGTCACCGTAGAGCAGCAAATCCACATCCAGGGTTCTGGGGCTAAAAGGGTCTGATTGCCTTTTACGGTGGGCTTTTCTGTGCAGGGTCTCCAACCGATCCACTATCAGCTCAGGTTTTTCCAGTGTGCTGAAACCGATCACCATATTCAGGAAATCTTCCCCGGCGAACCCAACGGCCGCATTCTGGTAGACCGATGACACAGTCAGCTCGCCATATTCCGACGCCAGCTCCTGACAGGCCATTTTCAGGTTCTGCTCCGGCGCTATATTGCTGCCGGCACTCAAATAAACATTTACGGGTGCATTGCGTACATCAAGCATGATTCCCTCGCTCCACCACTACCCCGACCGATTTTGACCGGGTCACAGCGTATGGCTTTTGTATGGATACCTTTATCCAGGGCACATCAAAGTCACTCATAATCATGGCCGCAATAGAATCAGCGGCCGTCTCAACAAGCTTGAATTTTTTTTCCTGCACAAACTTTTCTACTCGTTGCGACACGCT
>Ga0316193_10002403_pt1 | contig 13191 bp, 12 predicted proteins | sample MerIslsedime2_MG_FD_207735 | JGI IMG/M metagenome (GOLD analysis project Ga0316193, IMG submission 207735) | Coastal sediment microbial communities from Maine, United States - Merrow Island sediment 2 | ecosystem: Environmental > Aquatic > Marine > Coastal > Sediment | place: USA: Maine...
GTTTTTTACGTATGTCATAGCTGATGTCCTTGGCAATCAGGGTGAATTCCCTGGTCTGAAATACCGCGAGCATCAGCGAGGCAAAACGCAGCACCATGGTCACCAGCATTATCGTAAAGAGAAAGATAACCGGACCCTGCCACGCGACCGGGAGCGCGGTTTCAAGAATCGGGACGATCTTCCCGGGCTTATCCAGCAGCACCTCATCGACCATCATCGGCATCAGCATCGGCATGGGCACACTGAGTAGAGCAGATAGTATCGCGATGACATTAGCAGCAACTAGTGTCGACTTGTGTTGTCTGACAATATCGAGGATGTAGGGCCAGTTCATTCAGGAAGCCAGATTGGTGACATATATTGAAAGCAGGTGCATTTTGACATATATCACAGATAACACTATTATAGTTTTCAATATCAATAAGTTAGATGTTAATCATACTGGCATCACTTTTTTTTGAGGCGCGCGTCTCAACATTATTGTAAAAACATTCCCAATTAATTCTTGACATTTCTTGTGTTTGGGAAAATAATCCCAATTATGGAAACCGCAAACAAAATACTAACTACTGCAATTGGCCAGATCCTGCGCCCACTGGTACGGATTCTGCTGAGAAACGGCATCGCCTGTGGCAGTTTTGAAGAAATGGTCCGCAAAGCATACGTTGACGAAGCTTTTGCACAGGCCAGCCGCAATAATACCAAAGCAACGGTCTCAAGTGTTTCTGCCGAAACCGGCCTTTCACGAAAAGAAGTCAAACGTCTGAATGAAACCGTGCTAACCGACAGTGAAAACACCGAGCAGAAATACAACCGCGCCATCCGCGTGATCAGCGGCTGGTTGAATGATCCGCTGTATGCCTATGAAGAAGGTAATCCCAGGGCATTGTCACTGGATAATGCACCATCACTGGACAGCTCCAGTGCATCATTCGCCAACCTGATCAAACAGTACAGCGGTGATATTCCTACCAAGGCGATGCTCAACCTGCTCGAGTCCTCCGCCTGTGTAGAAAGAAAAGACGGGCTGGTCCACCTGGTAAGGAATGCGTATGTACCGGGCAGCGACCCTGAAGAAATAATCCGGATACTTGGCAATGACACCAGTGAACTGATAAACACCATTGACCACAACCTGACCGCAGATGATGCATCAAGATGGTTCCAGAGAAAAGTTTCCAACCCGCGTGTTCCAACGGCTGCACTACCCGCATTCAAGGATTTCTCACGCAAACGTTCCCAGGCTTTACTTGAAGAACTGGATACATGGCTCAGCCAGAATGAAGCTGACGATGAAACTGATTCACGCTACGTCAGCCTGAGCGTTTATTACCACGAGCAAAACACGAAATAGGTACCGAAATCATGAAAAAATCTCTCTTATACAGCGCAGTTGCAACCGCAACAGTTATAGGTATCACAGCATGCAGCAGTGGTAGTGGTAGTGATGTTGCAGGCATTGGTGGAAGTGGTGTTACCTCATCAGGCACTATCACCGGCTTTGGCAGTATTTTTGTCAACGGTGTTGAGTTTGATACCAGCAGCTCGACATTCAGCGTCGACGATAATCCAGGTACTGAAAGCGACCTTGCTGTAGGCATGCGTGTAACCGTCAACGGCTCGATAAATGCGGACGGCATTACCGGTACAGCAACCAGTGTCACATTTGATGAAGAGCTGCAAGGCCCAGTAAGCAGCGTCTCCCCAGTTGATGCTGATGGCGTCAGCAGAACAATTACAGTCCTGGGCACAACAGTACTTCTCAACAGCACAACAACCAACTTTGACATCAGCGGCACACAACCTGGCCCATTCGGTTTCAATAATATTAATCCTGGAGACAACGTTGAGGTCAGTGGTTTCTTTAATTCAACCGGTGTGCTGATTGCTACTCGAGTAGAACTCAAGGAACAGACTTTCGTCATTAATAGCAGCATCGTAGAACTGAGAGGCACGATTACCAATCTGGCAAATACCTCTTTCAATCTCGTCGGATTCGCTGGCATCAGCATTGACGCTTCAGTTGCCGCAATTGACGACCTGCCGAGCGGCCTCATTAATGGTGCATTCGTTGAAGTCAAAGGCACATGCCCTGACATAAGCTGTACAGCTATCGATGCAACACGCGTTGAAGGCGAGACTGATGGATTTGACGACGATGGCGATGTCGAACTGGAAGGTATCATCACGCGATACGTTTCAGACAGTGACTTCGATGTAGACGGATTCCCGGTTAATGCTACCAATGCACAAAAGGAACCCGCATCACTTGTTCTGGTTGAAGACTTGCTGGTTGAAGTTGAAGGAACAATTGTAAATGGCATACTGGTAGCTTCTGAAGTCGAACAGGAAGATGGTGAAATAAAAATTGCCGCTACAGTAACAGGTGTTCCAACTGCTAACAGCTTTGAGCTACTACCGGTTTCTGGCCAGCCTTCTATTACCGTCACAATAGATACGTCAACTGAAATTGAAGACGAAATTGCAGATATAAACTCAGCTGCCTTGCTGAATGTCATGACCGCGGGTGACTACATCGTTGTCGAAGGCTACGATGACGGTACAGGCACTGTCATCGCAAAAAGCGTACATAGAGAAACACCGGATGATGTCCTCCTCGAGGGTGTAGTTACTGCGACCACAGGTGATGCAACTTCAGGCTCTGTGACTGTTCTTGGAGTTATCTTCCCAGTCGACATCGACACTGACTTTGAGGACGAAAATGACATAGATTACCCTGATCCGAATGACTTTTTTACAGCCATCACACGTGGTAGCAGTATTGTAAAAATCAAAGATAAAAAAGCTGGAGGCGGTGGTAATAATGCCGTTGGTATAGCTGACGAAGTTGATCTCGAGCAGCCTTAAGTTCAACTCTTGCTGAGCCCGTATACGCCCTCCTCATGTATACGGGCTCAAATCTTTTTGATGGCATGGATCAGCGCCTGGGTACCGCTCTGGCCATGTCCGATTTCCTGCAACTGTTTATATAACCTGCTGGCCAGCTCCAGTCCCGGTAGAGTTAAGCCCATCTGCTCCGATTCCTTCAGTGCAATACCCAGGTCCTTGACGAAGTGATCGACCATGAAACCGGGCGCGTCATCACCCTGGATAATTCGCGGCGCCAGTTTATCCAGCGTCCAGCAGCCGGCAGCACCCTTTGAAATCACCGCAACCAGTTTTTCCAGGTCAACCCCGGCGCGGGCGGCATAGACCAGAGCCTCGCAGACGCCGATCATGGTGCCCGCGACAGCGAGCTGATTGGCCATCTTGGTGTGCTGGCCGTTGCCGGCCTCGCCCATCCAGGCGACCGTTTTAGCCATGCACTCGAACAACGGCCGCACCTTGTCCACGATCGCCTCTTCACCGCCCGCCATGACCGTCAGGGATGCATTGCTGGCACCGACATCACCGCCCGATACCGGCGCATCCAGCGCTTGCGCGCCCAGCAAGATGGCGTGCTCACTAATTTCCCGGGTCAGGCTGGGCGGCGTCGTGCCCATGTCGACAACAATCGCGCCTGCCTGCAAGCCGGCGAACACGCCCTGCTCACCGAAATAGACCTCGCGCACCTCCTCCGGCCTGCCCACCGTGGTGAAAACAATGTCAGCCTGCGCGGCGACCTGTGCCGCTGTTTCACACCAGCTCGCGCCCTGCTGTATTAACGCATTCGCCTTGCTGCGGGTACGACTGGTTACACTTACCGCGTAACCAGCAGACAACAGGTGTCCGCACATCGGCATACCCATGACGCCGGTACCAATCCAGCCAACTTTTTGTTTAATCACCTTGAGAAATTCCTGGTTAATAATCAAATAAAAATTGAAGGTTAAAGATTAGCTGATTTGTTAATATGCGTCCCCATGAAAAACAAACTGAAAGCCCTGATATTTGATGTTGACGGTACACTCGCAGATACCGAGCGCGATGGCCACCGCGTTGCCTTCAATGCCGCATTCGATGAGTACGGCATTGGCTGGAACTGGGACGTTGACCTGTATGGCAAGCTGCTCGCTGTTACCGGCGGCAAGGAGCGCATGAAATATTATGCTTCCGAGTTTTTGCACAACAGCAACCTGCCGGACGATTTTGAACAGCTGGTTCCCGAACTGCATGCAGCTAAAACCCGTCATTATACTGAGATGTTAAGCACCGGTAAGATACCGTTGCGCCCCGGCGTCGAACGCCTGCTGCAGGAAGCACGCGGTCAAAACCTGCGACTGGCGATTGCCACCACCACCACACCGGAGAACATTACTACACTGCTGGAAAACACCCTGGGAAGCGATTCGATCGGCTGGTTTGATGTGATTGCTGCCGGCGATATCGTACCGGCGAAGAAGCCGGCGAGCGATATTTATGATTTCGCACTCAGGGAAATGAATCTTGAGCCCGGTGAATGCCTGGCCGTTGAAGACTCGCATAACGGCATTCTGTCTTCTATGGGCGCCGGTATACCAACGATCATAACCGTGAATGACTACACGCGTGATCATGACTTTAACGGCGCCCTGCTGGTACTGGACAACCTCGGTGAACCGGAACAGCCCTTCACCGTGCTGCAGGGTGAGGCGAATAATCATACCTATGTTGATTGTGCATTGCTCAAAGCAATGCATGATAAATAAAGAATCCAGCGTGTAGCCTGGATGAAGTGCAACACAATCCGGGTTCACTCCCCGGATTCCACTTCGTTTCATCCGGGCTACCGCGCTACAGCAACAGGTTGCAGATTCGCGCTTTAAATACGAAATGAATTTTCTCTCGCCAAGGCGCAAAGTACGCAAAGGTTTCTGGGGTAAGAACTAAAGCAACATTGAAATTCTCTGCGTGCTCTGCGCCTCTGCGAGAGAAAAAAACAAATATACTCTCGCCAAGGCACAAAGCACGCAAAAGTGTTTAGGCTAAGAACAAAATAAACATTAAAATTCTCTGCGGTCTCTGCGCCTCTGCGAGAGAAAAAAACAAATAAATCTCGCTGAGGCGCAAAGCACGCAGAGGTGTTTGGGGTAAGAACAAATCAAACATCGAAGTTCTTTGCGACCTTGGCGCCTCTGCGAGAGAAAAAAACAAACAAACTCTCGCCAGGGCGCAAAGTACGCAAAGGTTTCTGGGGTAAGAACTAAAGCAACATTGAAATTCTCTGCGGTCTCTGCGCCTCTGCGAGAGAAAAAAACAAATAAATCTCGCTGAGGCACAGAGCACGCAGAGGTGTTTGGGGTAAGAACAAATCAAACATCGAAGTTCTTTGCGACCTTGGCGCCTTTGCGAGAGAAAAAAACAAACAAACTCTCGCCAAGGCGCAAAGTACGCAAAGGTGTTTGGGGTAAGAACTAAAGCAACATTGAAATTCTCTGCGGTCTCTGCGCCTTTGCGAGAGAAAAACACAAATAAATCTCGCTGAGGCGCAGGGCACGCAGAGGTGTTTGGGGTAAGAACAAATCAAACATCGAAGTTCTCTGCGGCCTCTGCGCCTTTGCGAGAGATAAAAACAAATATAATCTCGCAGAGGCGCAAAGCACGCAAAGGTTTCTGGGGTAAGAACTAAAGCAACATTGAAATTCTTGGCGTTCTTGGCGCCTTTGCGAGAGAAAAAAACATATAAACTCTAACCACGACGCAAAGTACGCAAAGGTATTTGGGGTAATCACAAAAGCAACATTGAAATTCTCTGCGGTCTCTGCGCCTCTGCGAGAGAAAAAATATATAAAATCTCGCCAAGGCGCAAAGCACGCAAAGGTATTTGGGGTAAGTAAAAAATAAACATTGAAGTTCTTGGCGATCCTGGCGCCTTTGCGAGAGAAAAAATATATAAAATCTCGCCAAGGCGCAAAGCACGCAAAGGCATTTGGGGTAAGCACAAAGAAACATTGAAGTTCTTGGCGTTCTTGGCGCCTTTGCGAGAGAAAAAATATATAAAATCTCGCCAAGGCGCCAAGTACGCAAAGGTGTTGGGGGTAAGCACAAAATAAACATTGAAATTCTCTGCGGCCTCTGCGCTTCTGCGAGAATAAAGCATTAATTAACCAACGAACACGCTCACAAAATGACTGCAACCCATGACTGAAGTAATACTGTACCTGCTTACAGGTGCAGTGGCCGGCCTTTCTGCCGGATTGCTGGGCATCGGCGGCGGCCTGATCATCGTTCCAATTCTGTTTTTTATCTTCAGCCATCAGCCTGTTCCATCCGAACATGTCATGCATATGGCGCTGGCAACATCGCTGGCAACCATCATCGTAACCTCAATGTCTTCTGCATGGGCACATCAAAAACGCGGCGCGGTACTGTGGCCGATCGTGTTTAATTTATCTCCAGGAATTATTGTCGGCGCCTGGCTGGGCGCCGTGTTCGCCAGTGCACTGGCCAGCAATACACTCAGGCCTGTATTCGGGGTGTTTGAATTACTGGTCGCAATTCACCTGCTGGTCAATTACAAACCCGGCACGCACACAACATCGATAAACAGAACGAAAAGCATCACTGGCGGTGTCGTAATAGGCAGTATTTCATCTATCGTCGGCATTGGGGGCGGTACATTGACGGTACCCTTTTTACTATGGCACGATATTTCTATCCGCAATGCCGTTGCAAGTTCAGCTGCCTGCGGCTTTCCGATTGCTGTTGCTGGTACAGTGGGCTATGTCATCAGTGGCTGGAGCATGCAAGGCCTGCCCGCGTATACGCTTGGTTATGTCTATCTACCCGCCTTTGCAATGATCATCATCACCAGCATCATCACCGCACCTTTAGGCGCAAGCCTTGCACATAAGCTGCCCGAAAAAACATTGCGACTATTCTTCGCCATGCTCCTGCTAATACTCGGCTTCAAGATGCTGCTGTGAATACTCCACCAGTGGCTTCATATTACGGCTAAGAGCCGGACCGAACGCAATCAACTTAACACCCCCTCTCCCTCTGGGAGAGGGTTGGGGTGAGGGACTAAAGCAGGATATCAGTCTCATTTATAATTCACCGCTCATCCTGAGCTTGTCGAAGGATCATCCTCACCTTCTCCCCAGGGGAGAAGGAACCCTTCCTTAATGATCGCATTAATATTCAAATCACAACACTCGCAGAGCCAGTGAACACATCGGGATTTACGGATCCCTTAGCGTGGACTGGAAACCGCCACGACATCAAAGGCTTTCAGCATATATCCAGTTCACACCGATGCCCAGAAACCAGTAGTTATCATCCTCGAACAATGGACTGTCTTCGTACTGGACACCGCCAAGATACTGGTACCGCACCCAGGCAAAATAAATCAGGCTTCTTTTGCGCCAGCTGGCTATCAGGTCCGTGAACAAACCGCTGTAGCCGCCGGAAGCGCTGTATGCAGGACGCGTTGACGTGGCGAACTGTGGATCAACATTGTAGTAGTAGCCATGGTACTTATCGGTGGCAAAACGTAGGCCGGCGGTATATTCATAGGCCCAGCCGGCTTTTTGTTTACGTTTGGATTCGTACACCAGTCGAGGCTCGAACAGCCAGCCAGTACTCCGCGTAGAACTGAAATCAGTCGCGACCGCCAGGCGCACGGGCAACTCAAGGCGGAATTCACGCGCACCCTGGCTGCGTTTGTCAAAAATGATGTCCAGTGAGGGGCCAATCTGCAACACAAGATCGAGGTTGGGCATACCTGCCCGTGCAGTACTCTCGGCACTGTTGACAGGCACACCCAGGCCGCCGCTGAGACTTAACCTGACCTTGTTGGATCTGAATAAATTGCTTTCGATGCCCTGGTCGACATTGAGATATTTGGATTCAAGGCGCAAATAGGGAAACGGGATCAGGTAACTGGTATCCTGCGACGAACCCGGATACATCGGTAGTGTCACCCCGACAAGCCCGACACCCGCCTCCCAGCGCATATCCTGGGCCGATGAACCGGCAGCATAAAATACTGTCAGTGATGATAGTATGAGGTTAAGGACGGCCTTTTTCATATAACGCATGCGGAGGAGCATGGTGCTGAATTTACCAGAACTGAAGCTTACTGTGTTCAGTGATTACATCTGTCCCTTTTGCTATGTGGGCCATCATCGCCTGATGCGCTTGCGCGACAGCTACGATCTGAAAATTAACTGGTGCTTTATTGAAATCCATCCGGAAACATCGCCTGAAGGTGAACCTGTAGCGTCACTGGAGTATCCATCAGAACAGTGGAACCAGCTGATGCACAACCTTGAAGCCGTTGCCGAAGAGGAAGGCATTGCAATGGCGGAACATAGCTTCACCACAAACTCCAAAGATGCACTGCTGTTATCCGAAGCCGCCAGGGAACAGGGACGTGAAAAATTCTATGATTTACACGAGAAACTGTTTGCCGCCTTTTTTGTTGATAGCAGGAATATCGGTGACAGAAACATACTGCGTGAGCTCGCCGCCGACAGCGGCATAGATAACGAGGCCGTCGAATCAGCCTGGCAGGACGAGAAATACCAGCAGCGCATACTGTCTAATTATCATGCAGCCAGGCAGCATGAAATTCAGGCAGTGCCCACTTTTATATTCGGCGAGCGCAAACTCACCGGCGTGGTAACGGAAGATGTAATGCGTTCGGCCGCACGTGACATGATTAATTCAAGCACAGACTAAATTATATTTAGTCCGCCTGCCGCTACACGGCCCCACGCGAAAAACGCAAATGTTTTGATGCCAGCACCAAGCCCAGAGGTCACCAAAACACAGAGAGAATACATTTGCCGCGAAATACGCAAACAGCGCAAATCTGTTATTGGGTTCTAAAATAATATAGTTTGATATGTACTGGTTACGACTTAATCTTACAGTTGCTGCATGTTTTCGCTTGATCGATAAACCGGCCAATGCTGGAGATTTAACATCCTGTTTTCTCGCAGAGGCGCAGAGAACGCAAAGGAACTCGAATAAAACGATACTGCCTTTGCAAAAAACATATGTCACCTCAGCGCTCTCTGCGCCTCTGCGAGAGTAAATATCTATAGCCTCTTCATATAGCCAATCTCGACTGTACTGACATAAAATCATAGTCGGAGTTTGAATTAATCTGACAGTCAGTGTCAGGTTAAATCCTTACTATTACATTTGATGCTTTCGCGTCTTTTGCGTTGTTTGCGGCCAATAATTATAAGTACCAGTGCGTAGCCCGTATGAAGTATAACGTAATCCAGGAATCTATTGCAGCATAGAGAAACCCCGGATTACACTACGTTTCATCCAGGCTACTCACTGCATTAACTTAAGAACAAGCACTGCCTTACCACTCTCAACTCGTCCCTTGCCCCTGTTCTTACCCCCCGAGCATGGCTTTCTTGAGTGAATTACTCGCCGGTTCCTCACCCAGCCAGATATCCAGCACAGCGTTGTTAAAGTCTTTACCAGCAATAATGCCCTTTTGTTTATCGTTAATGCTAACCCTGGTGCCTGTACCCGGGATGTAATCGAGATAGATCACATCACCTTGCCTGACAGTTGGGAACATTGCATTGAACTTGTCTATTTGAGGGCGTAATTTTTCCAGATTTTCATCCGACAGATTTTCTTCAAAACCTTCATTCCATGCAGCAACCAGTTTTTCCTGGCTGACTTCTTCATGGAGAAAATGCATCACTAACCGGTTGGGACCACCCAGTGCAACTACCTCGTCTCTACTCCTGGCCAGCTTTTCTGTATAGAGCGCGCCGATATATACCTTAACGAAAAACTTCTTTCTATAACCTACGCCATTCAATTGAACGGTTTTCGCTGTATCCGGCAAGGCCACCTTGTCTGGAAACTCTACTCCGCCGAATTCACGCGCCTGCGGGGAATTGCTGGTCAGGAACAGTACTGATGCCACTATCGCTAAAATGAATTTATACATTTGTTTTCCCTAAAGTAATGAAAAATCGATGATTTTCATAATATAATCAAAATCACCTTGAACAAGGATATGGTTCTTTCAATATCATGATCATGCATGAAACCAATATACCAACTGGCGAAAAGCTGCTGGTGTACTTTCTGTACATTGCAATATCCTGTCTGTTCACATCAGGCCTTAATATTATTCATGCAGAATACATGCTCAATATACCACTTACGCCTGCAGCCTTCATCATGCCGGTATTCACAGGATTATTGTTCGGCTACCTGCTGGCAAGAATAAAATTACTGCATGAGCAAATGAGCCTGATGGCTTACACTGACCCGCTGACAAATATCTATAACCGGCTGCATTTCGGCCATTTCCTTGATGCTGAAATCGACCGGGTAAAACGCTATGGTGGAACTTTTTCCATCATTTTTTTCGACCTCGACCGGTTCAAGGAGGTCAATGACGAATATGGCCACCTGGTTGGTGACGAGGTTTTGAAGCGGGTTGCCGAGGTTGTGGAAAAAGCCAATCGCAACGCCGATATATTTGCACGCTACGGTGGTGAAGAATTTATTATCCTGACGCCTGCAACGGATATCGCGGGTGCCCGTATACATGCAGAACGTCTGCGCAATGATATTGAGCATCATCGGTTCAGCGAGATCAATAATCTCACCTGCAGTTTTGGCGTAGCAGAATACAAACCCGATGCTGATGACGTTACGTCTTTATTCAAGCGCGCAGACACCGCGCTTTATAACGCCAAGAAACTCGGACGAAACCGCGTAGAAACCGGTTAGCCCGCTGAGAATAATGTGTACCAGTCGCGACCCGACCTGGCAGTAACTGCAGTTTTCGCATGACCGGTATACCTGGCTATGCAGTTGGTTTACATCCTGTTTTCTCGCAGAGGCGCAGAGAAAAAAACAAATATACTCTCGCCAAGACGCAAAGTAGGCAAAGGTGTTTGGGGTAAGAACTAAATAAACATTGAAATTCTCTGCGGCCTCTGCGCCTCTGCGAGAGAAAAAAACAATATACTCTCGCCAAGGCGCAAAGTACGCAAAGGTGTTTGGGGTAAGAAAAACAAGAAAACGAAGTTCTTGGCATTCTTGGCGCCTTTGCGAGAGAAAAAACAATAAAATCTCGCAGAGGCGCAGGGTGCGCAGAGGAATTTTGGGGTTATAAAATTATCGCCTTATGAATTACTTGGCGACTTTGCGAGAATAAAAACAATATACTCTCGCCAAGGCGCAAAGTACGCAAAGGTGTTTGGGGTAAGAAAAACAAGGACACGAAGCTCTTGGCGTTCTTGGCGCCTCTGCGAGAAATAAATACTACAAACCACTACAGATAACAGGACTACCCGGCCTTCCACCTCAAATCGAGATTGCGCGCGGCGCTGACTTCATCAAGACGCTTAACCGGCAGTGTATGCGGCGCGGTGGTGACAAGTTCGGGATTGGTTTTCGCTTCTTCACGAATCTGTTCCAGCGCATCCATGAAGCCGTCCAGGACTTCCTTTGCTTCCGACTCGGTTGGCTCGATGAGTAAACATTCCGGCACCAGCAGCGGGAAATAGGTCGTCGGTGCGTGGTACCCAAGATCGAGCAAACGCTTGGCAAAATCCATTGCCGTCACATGCAGTTCACTGGCTTCTTTTTTCAAGGTAATAATGAATTCGTGGCTGGCACGACGATCCGGTATCGCCAGTTGAAAGCCGCGGCGTTTTGCTTCCGCCATCATGTAATTGGCGTTCAGTGTCGCAAACTCCGCAACACGCTCCATACCTGACTTACCCAGCAGACGCATGTAGATGTATGCACGCAGTAACACGCCGGCGTTGCCCAGAAACGCAGACAGGCGTCCGATCGACTGTGGCGCATCCCGCTCTGATAAACAGCGATAGTTGCCGCTGTCTTCAGCCACGAGCGGTACTGGCAGAAACGGCTTCAGCCTTTCAGCCACACCGACAGCGCCCGAGCCCGGGCCGCCGCCACCATGCGGCGTGGAAAAGGTCTTGTGCAGGTTGGTATGGATTACGTCGAAACCCATGTCACCGGGACGGATCTTGCCGAGAATGGCATTCAGGTTGGCGCCGTCGTAATACAGCAAGCCGCCGGCTTCATGCACGGTAGCTGCGATTTTATCGATCTGGCGTTCGAACACCCCCAGGGTCGAAGGGTTGGTCAGCATCAGGCCCGCTGTCTGCGGTCCTACGGCCTGCTGCAGGGCTTCAAAATCAACGTCGCCATTATCGAGTGTCGGGATTTCCCTGACGCTGTAACCGCACATGGTCGCCGTCGCCGGATTGGTGCCATGCGCCGCATCCGGCACCAGTATTTCCTTGCGTGCATCATCATTGTTCGCCTGGTGATAGGCGCGGATCATCTTGATGCCGGCAAACTCACCCTGTGCACCGGCCATCGGCGCCAGCGAGAACGCCGCCATACCCATGGCCTCGCATAACATCGACTGCAGCTCATGCATACAGGCGAGGAAACCCTGGCTGTGCTGATCGGGAGTCAACGGATGCCGCTCCAGGAAACCGGGCAACATCGCCAGCGAGTTGCACGCACGCGGGTTGTACTTCATGGTGCAGGAGCCGAGCGGGTAGAAATGGGTATCGATGGAGAAATTCTTTTTCGACAGGCGCGTGTAATGCCTCACTGCCTGCAACTCGGAAACTTCAGGCAAAGCCGCCCTGTCCTTGCGCAGCAGGTGCTGCGGAATGTCGGAAAGGTCCGCTTTCGATGTCGGTGCCTGCGGCGCTCCCTTGCGTCCGGGTTTGGAATGTTCGTGGATCAGCATCAGGCAATTTCCTTGTGCAGGGTTTCAACGGCAAGCACGGCCTGCAACGCAGTTCTGTAAGCCATAATCTCTTCTTCGGTTCTGAGTTCGGTCGCACATACCAGCATGGCATTGCCCAGCTCGGGATAATCCATGCCCAGGTCATAGCCACCGAGAATGTTCTGCTGCGCCAGGGCTTGCAGCACCTCGCCGGCGGGCTTGTCCAGCAGCACTACCGACTCGTGGAATATCGGGCTGCTGAATGCCTGCCGTACGCCATCGATGCCGGTCAGCTGTGCAACCAGCTCGCGCGTATTTGCATGGCAGGCAGCTGCAGTATTTTCCAGTCCACGCGGACCCAGGATGGCCATATGGATGGTTGAGGCCGTCACCACCAGGCCCTGGTTGGTACAGATATTCGATGTCGCCTTGGAACGCCGGATATGCTGTTCACGCGCCTGCAGGGTCAGCACAAAGCCTTCCTTGCCATCGACGTCGGTGGTACGGCCGACGATGCGTCCCGGCATTTGTCTGACCAGTGCCTGCGAACAGCATAAAAA
>Ga0316193_10002404_pt1 | contig 13189 bp, 10 predicted proteins | sample MerIslsedime2_MG_FD_207735 | JGI IMG/M metagenome (GOLD analysis project Ga0316193, IMG submission 207735) | Coastal sediment microbial communities from Maine, United States - Merrow Island sediment 2 | ecosystem: Environmental > Aquatic > Marine > Coastal > Sediment | place: USA: Maine...
CTCTGCGCCTCTGCGAGAAAACAACATATTCAACCTCCAGCATTGATTCAGAAGTGGTAGGCGAGGTCGATCTGGACGAAGTTGTCGAAGCGGAAACTGAATAGCGGTCGATCCTGTTCGGTGCCGTTATAGGTACGCAACTCGGCCTCGATTATCCAGCTCTGTCCAATCCGTCGACTCGCCTCAATGAATCCTGCGGCTGTATGAGTATCGGCATCGGTGAGGAAGCCCATCAACACTTCGGTCGACTGGGCATCGTTTAGCACGAAACGCAGGGCGGTGGCCAGATCGTTGTCATAAATCGTATCGCGCGCATTGGCATCGCTGTAGTGATGTTCCACCACAAAGCCCAGGTCGCTGGCACCGCCGGTGAAACCAACCCAGGTGTATTCGAAGCCGACCACGGACTGGAAAGTATGCGAGCCCTTGCGATTGCCGGAGCGATATTCCTTGTTAATGGCTTCCAGCTTCCAGGTCCAGTCACCGAAAAACACCTGGCCGTCGATGCCTGCCTGGTTGATCAATGAATAAATCGGGACCACAGCAGTGGGCTGGCCACTGGGATCGAATGCGATGGGAAAGAAGTCGCTGGGCAGTCGGTCGATACCGCTGAAGTAGGACAGGCCGAACTCCCATTCGCCGATATAGTGCGAGTAACGCAGGGCCAGATCGATATGGTCCTGACCCGCACTGAAATCATAGATCGCATCTGCGTCGGTATCGACGACCACCTCGGGGCGGGGACGGCCTTCAACACCCGGGAATGTGCGTTCGCGAAACCAGGGTAGCACGAAGAAGTCCACGTTACCCCAGTCCTGCGCGGTGCTCAGTTTGATCATGGGCTGGCCCAGCTTGTCTTCACCATCAATGTTCTCCACCAGGTCGGTCTGATTGATGATATCGACCAGGTGCTGGGTTTCAGCCACGCCCCAGAACACCTTGCTGATGCCGGCAGTCATTTCGAATGTATCGAGCACACCGGTCCAGGAAAGCTCGCGGATGTCACCGTGGGTGCGGTTGTCGTCATACTGATCGACACGGTAGAAAAGGATGGTATTGAAACTCTGATCGCCGTCTTGCCAGCTGTGATAAAACTCGGGCTCGGCTGCGGCCGACAGGTAGGTGTTATGCTGGCGGGGATCGGCCGGATCTTCGAAGAAGCCGCGGAACTGGCCGGAAACATAGCCTGACCACTGCGCTGCATTAACAGGCGTTTGCAGCAGCGCGGAGCCGAGGATAAAACCGGTCAGTGCGTGTTGCAAGGTGGTTCCTGCTACTGTCCGGAAGACATTAGTCATGCCTGCGAAAAATCCGAATGGATCGGATTTGAACGCACGAAGTGCGGCCCGAAGGGTGAAAGGCAGGAAGCCTGAAATAACGCAGGCATCCAGCGTCTTAAGTCACTGGATTCCGGCCAAAAACATGCCGGAATGACGGTGTTTGAACGAACTCCTGGATTTAAGTCTCTATGCAGTTGAGCCATGAGAAAAGCTGCTTTGTATGGCAGTATTAGTTAACTTCGCGATTATTATTCCGGACAGCATGCAGCGGCGTCGTATTCCGTCGTTATTATTTACTTGGCGCGTTTCAGGCTGTTCTTGTTGAAATCACTGTCCTCGAGTCCTGTCCTGAACTGGTAATCGTTCCAGGTCAGTGTCGTGCTTTTGCCGGTTTGATGGTTTTCCATGTGCATCTGATCGGCGCGCCAGAACTTGTCGAGGTATTGCTGGTAGCCGTCGTATGTCAGTGTTTTAAGCAGGGTGTTCTTGCGGTCATAGAAGACAATTTTTTCCGCGCGGTATTCCGCCTTGTTGACCCAGCCGACCTGCCGCGTGTAACCCGAATGCTCGTAGGCCGGATAACGCTCGATCACAAAGCAGTCAATGCCGTTCAGGGTTTCATCACGCAAATACTTGTAGGTGTATTTCTCGACTTCCTGCGAGGCAATGTCTTCGTATGCAAATTCGCTGCCCATGAAGGGCCCGGACTTGTTCTTCGAGTTGATGCGTTTCACGCGTTTGAGCGCGGGCAGATACAGCCATTGTTCATCGGGTTTGATGGCATGCGAGAAAGTCAGAAAGGCAGTGCCCTTGACATCAGCGGGTTCGTCGAAGATTGACATCGACTTGTCGCCGTCGCCGATGACTTCGAGGGTTTTGATACGGATATAGCGTGTGCTGGTATCACCCTGCTTGTTTTTCAACACCATGGTCATATTCGCGGTCGAATCATCAAAGCCTTCGTCACGTTTGTCAGCTTCAACCGAGATAGCCAGGCCTTTTTCCTCGGCGGTCTCCGCGACCAGGGTAAATGGCAGCAGGCCGACAACAACGGCTGCGACAGTTGATTGAATCATTCGTCTGTTCATACTTTTTTCTCTCCGTTTTCTTCTAGCTTGATTAACAGCGGCGGCAGCAACATGAAATCGATGGCAAGCGCCAGCGCGATGACCACGCTGGTGAGCAGGCCCATGCTTGCATTCAGTTCAAAATGCGATTGCGCCATGATCATGAAACCTGCAATCAATACGATTGATGTCACCAGCAGTGCGATGCCAACGCTGTTGAAGGCATAGTGCACAGCCTGTTCGGCATTGAAACCTTTTTCCCGTCGCGCGCGCAGGTACTTGCTCATGAAATGCACGGTGTCATCGACCACGATGCCCAGGGTCATGCCTGTGACAACAGACAACGCAATCCCGACCTGGCCGACAAACAGGCCCCAGATGCCAAATGCTGCCGCTGCCGGCAGCAGGTTGGGCAGCAGGCTGATAAGGCCATACCTGAAAGAACGGAAGAAGACAATCAGCACCATTGAAATCAGGAACAGGGCAACCGTTGTGCCGATCAACATGCTGTGAATGTTGCGTTTGCCGAGGTGGGCAAACATCACGGTCGGGCTTGTGCCGCTGCCTTCCAGTTCAGGCATGTTCTGCTGCAGCCATGCCGATATTCTTGCTTCCAGCGCCAGCACTTCATTGGAGGACAGGGTTTTCAGCGTGATAGCGATTTTTGTTGCGGTCTTGCCGACATCGATCTGGTTGTTGAGGTCGAGTCCGTAGGGCAGTGACATTTCGTAGAGCAGTAAGTATTGGGCCGCCAGGTTGCGATTGTCCGGCAGCTTGTACCAGGCAGGATCATCGCCGTGCATGTTCTTGTTGAGCCGCTTGAAGATATCGGTGATCGAGAACACATGGATCACTTCAGGCTGGGCCCGCAAATACTGCACAAACCTGTCTGCATTCTTCAGGTATTGCGGGTCGCTGATACCGCCGCTTTCACCGGTACCCAGCGAAAAGTCGATGTAATAAACACCGGTGAGATTTTCTGCTGCGTAATCCGAGTCCAGCCTGAATTCAATTGTGGTATCGAAGTATTCGACAAACACATCATTGAGTTCATTTTTTGGCACCATTGCCACCAGTGCAATAACGACCAGCGAGCTGCCGACTAACAAGGGTCTGTAATGCAGGATAACGAAATCACCAAAATGCCCCATGGCATATTTTCCGGTGACTTCGCGGGTGGATTTGGCCGGCAGAATGGTTATCAGTGCTGGCAGGAATGTAATTGAATAAATGAATGCAGCGGCCACACCGATGGCGGCAATATTGCCCAGGTCGTGAAACGGTGGTGCATCACTGAAGTTCAGGCTGAGGAAACCCAGTATGGTTGTCAGCGATGTAACAAAGATCGGCCAGAAGTTGATGCGCATGCTCTCGACCATGGCATCCACCTTGTTTTTGCCCAGGTGCATTTCATGCTTCATGGACACCAGCAGGTGAACAGCATCGGCTATCGCCATGGTCAGCACCATGATCGGTGCGCTCATCACCGGTGGCGACAGTCTGATGCCCAGCCAGCCGGCCATACCCATGGCGGTAATGATTGAAAAGATAATCATCAGGAATGTGGTCAGCGTACCGCTCAGGCCTTTCAGCATCAGCAACAGGGTGACAATGATGAAGCCCAGTGCGAGCGGGTAAAGGTTCTGTGCATCATCCTGGCTGGCTTCAGGGAAAGCATTATTCATCATGGTCAGGCCAACCAGCCTGATTTCCAGCTGCGGGTACTTCTCCATGTATTTTGCTTTCATATCGCGCGCATACGCTACAGCAGCGGGTACCTCGTCGAGCTGTTTACCGGGCAGTTGCACGGTAACGTTGATACCGGTGTACTTGCTGTCAGGTGAGATCAAGCGTCGCACCATCATGGGTTCGTTAACAGCAATGGACTGGATTCTGTAAAGATCTTCCTCGGTCATTAAGGATGGATCCGGTACCAGGTCGTCTACGATCAGGTCATCTTCTTCGGCGGCGGTATGCTGGTGATTGGTGATGGAGTCAACGCGCGTGGAGAAGGGGATCTGCCAGGCTTCTTCGGTGATGTCTTTAATTGCTGTCAGGGTGTCGACGCTGAACACCCTGCCGTCTTTGGGTGTGATCACAAACAGGATGTTGTCGTTTTTGTTGAAGGTGTTTTGCATCTTCTCAAAAGCGAGCAATTGAGGATTGTCATGGCCGAAGAACATGCGGTAGTCGTTACTGAAGCTGAGCTTCTGTGCGCCATATCCGATCATCATTACAGTTGCCAGTGTCAGCAGCACGACAACATAGCGCCAGCGGATAATTAAATGCGTGTATAACTCAACCATGATGGTTTTCCCCGTGAGTAAGCCTGCATACTTCCTCTGCAAACAACGCAGAACATAGTTTGGTGAATAAAATGTCGCTATCGGTGCCTTTGCCTAAAGGTTTCCAGTTATACGCGTTCATCAAGTGCTGCGAGTTGTTCCATAGCATGGTAATTGCCGGGCTGAAACCCAGTTCTTCCAGTGGTATATCCGACTGTGCCAGCAGTGCTCCGCCATATAGCAACGACCAGAAACCGAAGACAATAGTGTCCGCGGTATGGTTTTCAGTACTGGAAATATCGCCTGCCGCAATCGCTTCGTTAACCAGGTTCATACACAGCTGTGTAATCTCATGTTCAAGTGAGTTCATTTCCTGCAGCTTTTCTTCACTGAGCTTCTCGCGAACCGCATTGGTTTTAACGATCTGGATATTCTGTGCATCAAGCGGGTTTAACTTGTGGTAAAGCAAGTATGCGATGCCTATTGCAGAGAAGCGTTCACGTGTTGTGCCCGGGTAACCATAGGCTCGCTTGAACAGTTCAATCAGATTGCTTACACAGCGGCAGCTAAGAGAACAGACAAGATCTTCCTTGCTGGAGAAGTGGTTGTATATGGTGCCCTTGGAGTATTCCACAGCTTCCGCAATACGCTCCATGGTCAGCTGTGCATAGCCATGCTGGTGGAGCATGTTCTGGGCGGTATCCAGAATCAACTGTTCCCTTTGCTGGAACTCGCGTTGTTTGCGGGGCAGGTTGTCGGCTTGGGCGGACATGTCGGCAATAATATGACGAAGCGTCAAAATATGTCAACCCGGCTAAAAATAGGACAAATGTCTGAATATCATATGGCGTCTGATTTTTCCAGCAGTGCTGCCAGGCGCGCCGCCATAACACCATAGCCATCGGCATTCGGATGTATCTGGTCGGATTTATACGCGGCGACTTTCAGTACTTCGCTGAGCACGGTATTTTCAATCGGCAGGCGGTTATCGTCGGCAAGTTCTGTGTAGAATCCAGCGCTGGACAGAAAGATGCCGAATTCGGGTACGCCAACCAGCATCACCTCGGCACCGTGTGAGCGGCTCAGGTCGATCATTCGCTGGATGTTGTTGCTGGTTTGCTGCAGATCCTGTCTGCGCAAAATGTCGTTACCGCCATGGCAGATGATAACCAGGTCGGGCTGATGCTGTTTTAACAGGGCGGGCAATCTGCGCAGGCCGGTATTACTGACTTCGCCCGGTATCCCGGCGTTGATCACCGTGCGAGAAATCAGTGCCTGCAGCTGTGCGGGGTAGGCCTGTTGTTTGTTTGCGCCGGTGCCGAATGTCAGGCTGTCGCCAAAGGCAAGAATGACGGCATCCTCGGCCAGCGGCGCTATTGTTGGTGTTTGATCGCAGCCCGCCACGGCCAGGCAGCACAGTAAAGCTGTGCCGATAGCTTGAAAACGGTGTTTTGTGGTCGATGTAAACATGTTATGAACTCAGGACAGGCTTTGCGAGAGTAAATATTTTTAGTTTTATCAAATAGCCAATTAACGAGTTTATAAGATGTCAGATTTCAGGCAAGAACAATTTGATCAGTTTGCACATGCCTATCCGATGCTTGATATCAGTGTGCGTTTCAAACAATCACCGGAAGATTTTATTGTCGAGGAAGAACTGCCGTTCGAGTTAACAGGGCAGGGTGAACATGCCTGGCTGCGGGTGCGTAAACGCAACAATAATACGGACTGGGTGGCCGCCAGGATTGCTGAACACGCCGGTGTAAAAAAGCACGCTGTTGGCTACGCAGGCCTGAAGGACCGTTTTGCAGTCACTACACAGTGGTTCAGTGTATACCTGCCGGGCCGGGACGATGTTGACTGGGAAGATTTTCAGCTTGAAGGCGTCGAACTTCTAGAAACAACCCGACACCAGCGTAAACTTCAGCGCGGTGCGTTAAAGCAAAACAGGTTCACAATCAGGCTGCGTGAAATCGAGACTGCAAACAATGGCGGCATCGAACAGGTGATAGAGCGTGCTGAGCTGATCAGGCAACTGGGCATACCGAATTATTTCGGCGAACAGCGTTTCGGCCATGGTTTGAGCAACCTTGCCGATGCTGAACGCATGTTTTCACAGCCGCGGAAACGCATACCCAGGCATAAACGCAGTTTGTTTTTATCGGCAGCACGCTCGTGGATATTCAACACCATCCTTTCGGAGAGAATCCGGGCGGGCACATGGAACCACCGGATCAAAGGTGATGTGTTCATGCTCGATGGTCGCAGCGCATGCTTCAGCGATGACGGCTCTGACGATCTTGATCAACGCCTGGACAGGGGCGAGATACATCCCACTGCGGTGCTGTGGGGTGACGGTGAGAATATGGCGACAGCAGCCTGCGAGGCCATAGAATCGGCCGTGGTGGATCGTTATCCGCTGTTCAAACAGGGCTTGAGAGATGCTAGAGTGGAGCAGCAGCGCAGGAGCCTGCGCCTGCCGGTGAGGGATATCGAATGCCGGCAGCTGGATTCGGACCTGGTACTGACATTCAGCCTGCAGGCAGGCAGTTATGCCACCATGGTGCTGCGCGAAATTGTAAAACTGAAGGCAATTTAGCCCGATTCACGGGCAGTCGGAATATTGACGTGCTATTATTGCTTTAATTCATTCAAAAACAATGACATTCTGAACAATATGAATCCAAATTATCTCGATTTTGAACAACCCATCGCGGAACTCGAAGCCAAAATCGAAGAGCTGCGCTATGTCGGCGATGATTCCGAAATTAACATCGGCGAAGAAATTACCAAGCTGCAGGAAAAATCCCGCAGTCTGACCAAATCCATATTCAGCAAGCTTACGCCCTGGCAGACATCGAAAGTGGCGCGTCACCCGATGCGTCCATACACGCTGGATTACATTGATCGCATCTTTACCGATTTTCAGGAACTGCACGGTGACCGCAGCTTTGCCGATGACCCTGCCATTGTTGGCGGTATGGCGCGCATTGATGGCATGCCCGTTATGATCATCGGTCATCAGAAGGGTCGTGACACCAAGGAAAACATTCGGCGCAATTTTGGAATGCCGAGACCCGAAGGTTATCGCAAGGCAATGCGCCTGATGAAAATGGCAGAAAGATTTCGTATTCCGGTGCTCACCTTTATCGACACTCCCGGGGCTTATCCGGGTGTTGATGCCGAAGAGCGCGGCCAGTCGGAAGCGATTGCCCGCAACCTGTTTGTGATGGCTGACCTCAAAACGCCGATCATCTGCACGGTCATCGGTGAAGGCGGCTCCGGTGGCGCACTCGCTATTGGGGTGGGTGACCGGGTCATGATGCTTGAATACAGCACCTATTCCGTCATCTCTCCCGAGGGCTGCGCCTCCATTTTGTGGAAGAGCGCTGAAAAAGCCGAAGATGCAGCAGCAGCCATGGGCATCACGGCCAAGCGCCTGAAGGAACTGGAGCTGATCGATGACATCGTGCGTGAACCCCTGGGCAGCGCCTATCGTGATATCGATACCACGGCAAGAAATATCAAGCAGGCATTAGTCAGTGCCCTTGAGAGTACCGAAAAGGTGGGCCTGGACAAGCTGCTCGATCAGCGCTACGAACGACTGATGTCCTACGGCAACTTCATCAAGGAAGAAGCATCCTGACAGTGAACCTGAGCGGGCAGTTCCAGCATAAACTGGAAACACTGCCAGCGGTTCAATCTGCTCGTAGCTGCGTCGTCGCTTACAGTGGCGGTGTTGACTCTCACGTTTTACTTCATTTATGCCATGCGGCCGGACTGCCTGTTCGCGCCATTCATATCCATCATGGTCTGCAGGCAGAAGCTGATCACTGGGACAGGCATTGTGCCGAGGTCTGTTCAAAGCTTGATATTGCATACCAGTGTATTCATGTTGATGCTGATCCAGGTCCGGGTGAGAGTCCCGAAGATGCTGCACGTAAAGCGCGTTACCAGGCGCTTGAAAATGAACTTTGCAGTGATGAGGTATTGCTCACTGCGCATCATCAGGATGACCAGGCTGAAACGTTGCTGCTGCAATTGATGCGTGGGGCAGGGCCTGCAGGCCTGGCGTCCATGCCGGTTATCAAATCCTTTGGCGCTGGTTATCATGCGCGACCAATACTCGGATTCAGTCAAAAGTTGTTAAGGCAGCATGCTGAAGAACATAAACTGATCTGGGTTGATGATCCGAGCAATGCGGATACCGGTTTTGACAGAAATTTTATGCGCAAGGAAGTCATGCCCAGGCTGGTGGAAAACTGGCCTAATACGAATGAAGCCTTATCACATGCAGCAGCACTACAGCAGGATACGCTTGAAATTATTGATGCAATGGCAGCGACCGATCTTGCTGCCGTGTCCACCCAGCAACGAAACGGCCTGTCGATTTCAAAATTAAAGCAGTTATCAGAAGCTAGGCAATATAATGTACTGCGTTACTGGATCAATGCTTCGGGATATGGCAAGCCCCGACGAAATATAATGCAGGAAGTTATCGAAAGCGTGCTGCCGGCGGCAGAAGATGCTACACCATTGGTGTTTTGGGGCAGTACGGAAATAAGGCGCTACCAGGATACATTGTATATTCTGCCGGCTTTAAGCAGCCACGAAATCCATCATGTGTATGCCTGGGATGGTGAACAACCATTATATATTGATACGTTGAATCTCGAGATGAGATTGGAGCAGTCACTGGGCAGGGGATTACATCAGGACGCTGTCGCCAGAAGAATGACTGTACGCTTCAGGCAGGGCGGAGAACAACTCAGGCCGCACGGACGCCGGCACACGCATAGCCTGAAAAAGCTGATGCAGGAAGCAGGCATACCACCGTGGCAGCGCAACCGGATTCCATTGATCTACATCGATCATCAACTGGCCTGCGTGTGCGGTTACTGGATTGCCGAGTCATTTTCTGTGAGCGCAGACCAGCAAGGCTGGTATCCCGTTTGTCAGAATTCGTAGCCTGGATAGAGCGAAGCGAAATTCTGGGATATAACAAGTAGCATTCGTAGCCTGGATGTAGCGAAGCGTAATCAAGGGTTGATAACAGTGCTACGTCTCCACGTTGAGAAATTGTAATCAGGTCTCTGTGTAAATGCGCATTCAAGACTGCAAATAAAAAACCCCGCAGCTCGTCAAAGCTGCGGGGTTCTGGTTTATTGCCTGGTTTATAACTTAATCTTCGCCAGCAAATGCTGTCAGCAGGTGCAGCAGGCTGAGGAACAGGTTATAGATGCTGACGTACAGTGTCACTGTCGCAAGAATGTAATTGGTTTCACCACCATGGATGATGTCACTTGTCTGGTACAGGATCATGCCTGACATCAGCAATACAAACATGCCGGAAACAGCCAGTGACATCAGCGGCATCGAGAATATCATGGCTGCGATACCGCCGAGGAACGCGACCAGTATGCCAACCATGAGGAAACCGCCCATGAAACTGAAGTCCTTGCGGCTGGTTAGTGCATAACCTGAAAGGGCAAGGAAGATGACACCGGTGCCGCCAAGTGCGGTCATCACCAGCTGGCTGCCATTGGCAGTTGCCATGTAGAAATTAAGTATCGGACCCAGTGTCAGTCCCATGAAACCGGTCAGCATGAATACAAACAACAGGCCGAGGCCGCTGTTGCTGAATTTTGTCGTTGCGAACAACAGACCGAAATAGCCAACCAGGGTTAGTATGGGGCTGAAAGGCGGCAGGTTCATTACCATAGCGATGCCTGCTGTAGCAGCACTGAATAGCAGTGTCATTGAGAGCAGGGCATAGGTATTCCGCAGCACCTTGTTGGTAGCAAGAACCTGGGATTCTGAACGAGTTGCAGTTATCTGTTGCATTTTTTTATCCTGTATGAATTAACGTTTGTTAACAGTCCAATTTGCTTTGTATAGACGTCTGGTGCGCCTTCAAGTTCCGTGGTTTGATTATAGCAGTCATAGTGCGTTTGCGACCGCGTAAATAATATGGGTATTCATCAGCCGAATACAAGTTATCAGCACCGGCTGTTTACGCGGGTGTTGATGCACCATTACCACGCTTTTTGCCCACGTCCTGCAGGCCATACTGTTTCAGTTTTCGGTAGAGCGTGCGTTCGCTGATTTTAAGCACATCGGCCACTTTTGAGCGGTGGCCACTGAACTGGGTCAGCAGCGAGCGGATATGATCAGACTCAAGCTCGGTCATTGAACGTTTGCCATTGGCGTCATCAGGGCCGCGCGGGAACATGCGACGATCGGCCAAAGGGTTTTGATAAATATTGGCAAATTCATCGAGTTCAAGTAAGTCGGGTGTAATGATGCCATTGGTCGAAAGCGCGGCCGCTTTTTGCAGGATATTCTGCAGTTCCCTGATGTTGCCGGGATAATCATAACGCCTGAGTAATTCCGTCGACTCGCGTGTGACTTTGCATTGATTACCGTTCTTATCCCTTAACTTCTTGATCAGAGCTTCTACCAGCGCCGGGATGTCCGCACGACGTTCCCGCAATGGTGGAATGGTGATGGATATACCGGCAATGCGGTAATAAAGGTCGGCACGGAAGCTGCCATCATCGACCATCTTGCGCAGATTGTTATGCGTTGCGCAGACCACGCGGATATCAACGGCTAAATCTTCACGCCCAGCCAAGCGGCGGAATTTCCCGCTCTCCAGCACGCGCAACAGCCGGCCCTGTATCGACAGTGGAATCTCTCCGATCTCATCCAGGAACAGCGTGCCGCTGTCAGCGGTTTCAATCAGGCCATGTCGTTTTCCGACACAGCCGTCAAAGGCCCCGCGCTCATGGCCAAACAGCTCACTCTCGAAAATATTTTCTGAAATAGCTGTGCAGTCAATTGAAACAAATGGCTTATCACAGCGAGGTGATTTCTTATGTGCAAATTCTGCTGCCATTTCCTTGCCAACACCGCTTTCGCCGTTGAGCAGGATGGGCGCATCGGATTTCGCTGCACTTGAGATTTCCTCGATACAGGCCATAAACGCCGGTGAACTGCCAAGCATGCGTTGTTCGTCACAGTTGAGTTCATGTGATTTGGCTACCGGGAACACCGATTCGCCGAGAAATAGCTCACCATTGGCGCCGCGAATAGGGGACCCTTTGATGCGTACGTGCTCTTCCTGTTTGTTCTGGTCGAAATGGATATGCAGAACCTGGTGCGGCTCACCGGTCTCGAAGACTTTTTTGTGCGGACAGTCTTCGCCATTCAGGTGGCAGGGGGCATCAGAATGATGTGAAACTTTGTGGCATTTGTTGCCGACGATTTCTGCCGGGTCTACTCCATACGCATCGCTGTATGCCTTGTTGGCTGCAACGATGGTGTAATTCTCATCGATTACAACGAAAGCATTGTCATGGGCATCGATAATTGACTGGAGTTCGATCGGTGTAGCACCGTTGTCTTTCATGACAAAATTACCCTAATAAATGTGCCAGTATGGCAGAAGCGTGTCAGCAATTTCGATCATGATACGCATCGATTTTACTGAAATCAACTGCTTAGTACTGACACCGGATTCGGGCTGTCATGACAGGATCGCAGCTTGTCATGTTGATGGTGCCATGGTCTGAACTCAGGTTAAAGCGTTCTGGCCATGCTCCTGGATGGGTTGATACAGATTTGTAAAGGCACAATAAATACGAAAAACATGGCAGCAAATTGATCGTGATTTGCATTGAAACAACTGACAATTCGCGTATGATAGCGCCCTCGAATTACAGGGGCGAGTAACGAGTGGCAAGTGGTGAGGAAATAACCTGACCACTTGCCACTCGTTACTTGCCACTGCTTACTGGAGAGGTGGCTGAGTGGTCGACTAATTTGCCGGGAGCAACAGAACGTATCTAAATTAAAGCGGCCCCAAAGGGGCGTAGGGCAGGAAGCCCGGAGTAACGCGATGGGCACCACCGCTTGAGACCAGGTAGATATTCAAAAGTAACGAATAAATTAAATACAAATAGATTTGGAGAGGTGGCTGAGTGGTCGACTAATTTGCCGGGAGCAAATTAGAACGCACAAGGTGCGGCCCGCAGGGCGTAGGGCAGGAAGCCCGGAGTAACGCGGTGGGCACCACCGCTTGAGACCAGGTAGATATTCAAAAGTAACGAATAAATTAAATACAAATAGATTTGGAGAGGTGGCTGAGTGGTCGAAAGCGGTGGTCTTGAAAACCATTGACTCGAAAGGGTCCGGGGGTTCGAATCCCTCCCTCTCCGCCATACATAAACAAGCCCCTAATTGGGGCTTTTTTATGTATGGCGGAGAGGGATGATCTGGTTCGAACCCCGGGTTCGAAAAAATTGTCAGGAGCAATTTTTCACGACCGAAGGGAGCCCGCAGGGTGAGGCGCAAGGACGCGCCGAATAATCCCGACCGCAGTTTTAAAGACGCTGGATTCCCGCTTTCGCGGGAATGACGATGATGGTGTAAACAAGCCCCTAATTGGGGCTTTTTTATGTATGGCGGAGAGGGATGATCTGGTTCGAACCCCGGGTTCGAAAAAATTGTCAGGAGCAATTTTTCACGACCGAAGGGAGCCCGCAGGGTGAGGCGC
>Ga0316193_10002405_pt1 | contig 13186 bp, 12 predicted proteins | sample MerIslsedime2_MG_FD_207735 | JGI IMG/M metagenome (GOLD analysis project Ga0316193, IMG submission 207735) | Coastal sediment microbial communities from Maine, United States - Merrow Island sediment 2 | ecosystem: Environmental > Aquatic > Marine > Coastal > Sediment | place: USA: Maine...
GTGGGTGATATCATCGAAGTGCCCGTTGACACTAAACTGTTATATGGCGAGAGAGACGAATCACTGGTGTTTACCGATCATATCGAAAATGTCCCAGAGGAATATCGGGAAATTGGTATGACCATCACCATGGAAAATGAAAAAGGTGAGCCCAGAAACTTTATCGTCACTCGTTTCGATGACAAAACATTAACCGTCGACGGAAATAATCCACTGTGTGGCAGGGATGTCGTTTTCGTATTGGAAGTATTGACCATACGTGATGCTACCGATGAAGAAATCGACCTTGGCGGAGCTGTTGGCGCCGATCCGGACATAAATGAAATTCTCAATCAGACATAAATGAAATTCTCAAATAATTACATATTTTACCCAGACAATAGGGCCTTAGAACTTGCAATAGCTAATTCTATAGGCATGCTTAGTGAAGAGTTAGCCGAAGCTGCTTCTCCGGATAACAAGGTAACCGTAGCTGATAATTTTCTTCACACACGGGGGAACTATGAACAGCACCGTTTCAGTTCCAATATTCTTGAAAGTGCGCGTGAGGCACTTGAGGGTTCGCTGACAGATGAATATCGCGCTCAGGAGCCATTAGCCTGGGCCGAGACTCAGAATAGACTTGGAAATATTCTTGCTGCACTGGGGCAGCAGCAGAGAGATGTTGAATTGTTTGAAAAGGCCATTCAGTGTTTTAACCATGCCCTGGAAGAGTTTAACCAGGAAAAGTCACCCCTCGACTGGGCAGCTACGCAATCTAATTTGGGCACGGCACTACAGGCGTTGGGTAGACAAGAGTCTGACTCAAAATTATTGAATAAATCCATTGATGCTTATACTGCTGCGTTATTGGAATATTCTCGAAAAGAAACACCGGAAGAATGGACTGCGGTAATGTTTCAACTGGGTGCGAGTTTCCATACCTATGGGAGTCTTCTCAAAGGTAACCGTACTTTCCAAAAGTCCGTTGTTGCCTATAAAAATGCACTTGCAGAACTCGATGCAGATAATCATGCATTAGAGTTAGTCGCTACGCACAACAACCGTGGTGCAGTACTGCATCATTTAGGTGAATCAGAAGAAAATTCAGAGCGGCTGGAAGAGGCAATACGAGCTTATGATACGGCTTTGACAGTATGCATGGAACAACAACTCCCTATTCATCTGGCAGTACTATGCAGGGTCAATAAGTCTACTGCACGAAACGTGCTGGCTGAGTTAACGCAAGATACTGCACTTGCCGAAGAAGTAGCCGATGAGTTTGAAATAATTATCGAATGTTTTCCGCATGCGCTTCAACCACTCTGTTTAAAGCATTGCGAGGAGCAGCTGAAGAAGGCGCAGTCACTGGTAAAAGCACTTAGCGGCTAGATTAGAGAGAGGGGACTGAAATTAAATCCGCTCAGAAAGTTCATACTCCACGTTAATAAATGCGCCAATATCTGCCAGGAAACGGATAGTTCGGGCACCGAAACCAACCTCCGGGCTTGATTCATCTTTATCAATAGATAAAGTCAGTACTACTCCCATCCTGGGAGATAGATTGTGGCTTTTACACACTTCAAGGATTTTTTCTTCAATGGGTTCCAGCTGCTTTATGATGATGTCCGTCAAGGCATAAACGTCCACATCACCCTTATCACTATTAACAGTCTCCGTTGATAACTCCCATGAGCTGATTACTGGCTTGTCCAGGCCACTGTTTGCACCAGCACCATTGACTGAGGTGGGTTCTACTCCAAGCAGGCGTGTGATGTCATCGGGCTTGAAATGATAACCAGCAAGTGAGAAGTAAGCCCGTCCTTTATTAGATGCCAAGATATATTCCTCGTCAATAAATAGTAGATACGATATCGGATTATAACCTATAGGCTGAATAGATGCGGAGCTCTAATAGAAAATCATGTAAAACAGCGGGTGAGGCTAAAGCCGTCGATCCCGTTGTGGAAATCCGTTTTATTAGATATAAGAATACCCAGTTAAAAAAATATTATGGAAATACCCTATTATGTTTCTGCTTCAAAAGATGTACAGTTGTGCTTATATCGAGATAGTTTTTAGCTGCAATTTCTTGTAGTGGCTGTCAAGCTGACTCTGGATTATTTGGCTAATATAGTTACGTTAGACGAAGGGTGTTGAAGTTTGTTGTCTGAAGAAAAACCAGGAAAAAAAAGAGACCCTAATAACCCATGTCTGTTTTGCACTGATCCACGTGGGGTATCACTGCAGAATGAACTTGCTTATAGTGCCCGCGACACCTACGCGGTGAGCCCGGGTCATAGCGTGGTCATCCCGCGTCGTCATGTCGCCAGCTTTTTCGACCTGACGCCGGAAGAGGTGGCTGCCTGCATGAACCTCATTAACGAGGAAAAAAAACTCATTGATGAGGAGTTTAACCCGGATGGCTACAATATCGGCGTTAACATAGGGCCGGCGGCCGGGCAGAGTATCTTTCATGTCCATATTCACATCATTCCCCGCTACAAGGGTGATGTTGAGAATCCCCAGGGGGGCGTGCGGCATGTGATTCCCAAGAAGGGACATTACACGCGCTAGATAGTATAATCTCGTCAGTTTAAGTGGGAGGGACTGGCATACCTGTTGAAATTCCTCCCCCGTATTAACCATTAAGGAGTTATGATTATGAGCGATGCACCTAAAACCAGGCCCAAGGTTCCCGAGGGCAACTCACGCTTTTTGACAACCACTCAGATGGAGGCTAATGAAAAGGGCTACGTCGGCTATAAAACCACCTGGGAATCCTTCCAGAAAGAAGTACCATATACTACTCCCAAAAAGCCTTGAGGCTGTTGTTGGCCGCGTGGGCGTTTTTGCTCGCGCGGCTGGTTCGTTTCTTTTTGTTGGTGTTATTCTGGTCTGATGTCTATTCTTATCATTTATTGCCGAGCCCCTTTGTTACTGCAGCCAAAATCCAAGCCTAAATCCGGGTTCTAAATACCACTACACTCGCAACCTGCTGCACGGGAAACGAAGTTTCACAAAGCATATTAAGCAAGGCCTTGTGTTACTTCGTGTACCTTGTGGTTAACAAGCAGTCAAACCGTCCAGCCGTATTGCTGCGCCCGTTCATAGGCCAGCCTGGGCACATCGGTCTGCACAAAGTGCTCATGCAGCACCTGCACCCCGAGCATGTGATTGATCACGGCATCGAGCTGGACCTGGGTCGCAGCGGGGGTATCATCGGCTTCATGCAGGGCAAATAAGGCCCTTACCCCGGCCTGATCCAGCAGCCCGGCATGCTCTATCGCGCTATCCGATAGATATTCATCCGCCAGGGCCTTCATCGCCGCCCATTTTTTCGGATCGGTGTGGGCAGGCGGGGCCATGAAGGCGAATTTTTCCCGCTCATATAGCATCTTCGGCAACACCCCCTTCATCGCCTCGCGCAGCACATATTTTTCCGTACGGCCCTTGATGCGCATGGACGGCGGCAATTGAGTCGCGTATTCCGCCAGATGGTGATCGAGAAATGGCGGACGGGCCTCCATGGAATTGGCCATATCGACCCGGTCCCCACCCCAGGTGAGGATCTGTCCCTCGAGCATGGTCTTGATCCACACGTACTGGGCCTTGTCCAGCGGATGGCGACCCTGCAGCATATCCCCGTCCAGGGCCTCGGCAATGGCCGTGCCCGGCACATAACCCTCTACCTCGGCCCGCAGATCCCCGTGCATCAAGGCGGCGGAATGACCGGAGGCGGCCAGCCAGGGTTGCAGACAGGAGGGGGTAAAGCCGACCAGCCTATCCAGGGCTGGATCATGGATCTCATGCTCGGCCAGCATGGCCCCTTTGAAAAGCTTGTTGCCTTCGGCCAGGATCGCCTCCCATTCGGCCCGTTCCGCCTTCGACAGGGTATCCATGCCATGCAGGAACATATCGCGGCGAAAGGCCGGATAACCGCCGAACAGTTCATCCGAGCCTTCACCGGTCACGACGACCTTATAACCCGCCTTGTTTACATGCCGGCTCATGAGCAACTTGGCCACACCCAGGGTGTTATAGATGGTCCGTTCCGTATGCCACAGGGTCTCGACCAGGTTGTCATACAGGTGCTCGGCCTTGAGCAGCATCACATCCTGTTCCGCCCCGACAGATTTGGCCATCTCCGTGGCAATCGGTGTCTCATCATAGGCACTGTCATCAAAACCGATGGTAAAGGCCTTCACCGGTGCCTGTTGACTGGCGGAGGCCATGCCCAGGGTGGAACAGGAATCGATGCCGCCCGATAGATAACAGGCGACGGGGACATCGGCCTCCAGCCTGAGTTGCGTCGCGGTCAGCAATTGCTCACGCACACCTTCTATGTATTCCTCTTCATCTCTTTGCGTACGCTCCCCCAACAAGGGAAAATCCATGTCCCAATATTTCTGTTCGCTTATCTTAAATTTGCCGTGCTGCCGCTCAATGATCAGCGCATGTCCCGGTTTGATCTGTTGAATGCCATCAAAGGCGGTGGTACCCGGCACCATGGTCTGCATGAGTTGATGATAAATCCCCTGGGCATTAAAGCGGCGAGGGACATCGGGGTGGGCAAACAGCACCTTTAATTCCGAACCAAAGATGATCTTGCCCTTTGTTTCCGTCCAGTACAGGGGCTTGACGCCAAAGCGATCCCGTACCAGCATGAGGCGGTCTTTGTGCCGATCATACAGGGCAAAGGCAAACTCGCCGCGCAGATAGGGCAACATGTCTTCCAGCCCGTGACGGGGGTAAAGATGCAGCACCATTTCTGAATCACTCTTGCTGCGGAAACGCGCGCCGCTCAGGGTCAGCCTGGCTCGAATCGATTTGTAATCATAAAATTCGCCATTGTGGGCCAGCAGCAACTGCCCATCCTCCGACAGGAAGGGTTGGCGGCTGCGCTGTTCATTCAGATCGATGATCGACAGACGGGCGTGACTGAATCCCACGCCCCGGTCATCCATCTTCTTGTAACCAAAACCATCCGGACCGCGGTGATACTGGATCGCCGCCATATTCACCAGCAACTGGGGGTCAACCGGCTTATCCGCTTGCGAATGAAAAATACCTGCAATACCACACATGAATCAAATTACCTATTGTTACGAATATATTCAACGCAAAGACGCTATGACGCAAAGATAAAATAAATTTAAATTATTTGAGTCACTGCGCTTCTGCGTTAAGAAGTCAACATTACCGCGTGGGCACAAACAAAGTGCCCACTCAACTTACTTGTCTAATAAATCATTTCAACGCAAAGGCTGCTCATGGGTATCCTGCCTTCGCAGTATTCGTATACATCGCGCCAAGTCGCAAAGACAAAATAATAAAAAATTCTTTGCGCCATAGCGTCTTTGCGTTAAGTTATATCTCTTTTAAAAAAGCCAGACATAACACGTTAACAATGCCATTCTGATAAAGACTGCGCCACGGGCCTGATCGAAATACCAGTTATGTTCGGTCTTGTCGAGATCGGTAGAGAGCTCTTCCCCGCGGGCCAGGGGGTGAAGAATGATGGCGTTTTTTTTCAGTTTTGAATTTCGATCGAGCCGGTATTCCATGCCGTGTTCTTCATAACTGTCGCCCACCCAGGCAATGGCATTGATATAGATGATATCGAGTTTGGGTAACTCTTTCTTCAAATCCGAACTGACCCTCAGCTTCAGCCCACGCTCTTCCAGTTCTTCCTGTTGACCATCGGAAAATACCTTTTCCGCATCGCTGATGATCACCACCTCTTCCCAGGAGTCGGGGAACAGCGATAAAAACAACAACAGGCTGCGTACCGTGCGCATGCGATCCGGCACACCGATGATGCCGATGCGCGCCCGCTGTTTTGGTTTGAGATCATATTCGATCAGACCCTTGCGCCATTTGAAGATGGTATACATATCCGCCAGGGCCTGGGTGGGATGTTCATCAACACCATTGCCTGCGTTGATGATGGGAATGCGCAGGGACTCCATCATTTCATACACCGCGTGTTCATTGGTATCACGCAAGACCACCAGGTCCCCGTAACCACTCAACATCTCGGCCACATCCTGATAAGACTCACCCTTGGCAATCCCCGTGGTGGCGGCATCGGTGATCGACATGATATCCCCGCCCAGGCGATGCCAGGCACTTTCAAACGACAGACGGGTACGCGTACTGGGTTCATAAAATGCACTGATCAGGATCTTGCCGGTCAGGGGCCGCTGCACGGGGATGGGGTTCAGCTCATACTTCGCCGCCAGGCGGCATAGCTGCACCACCATGTCGCGATTGAATTGCCTGGACGAAACGATCGATTGATTGGCGAGCTCCAGCAAGGGGCTGGGTTTTTCCTTGATATAGTCCAGCAACTCCCCGGCCCGATCGGTATGCGTGTTCGGTACCTCGGGCACCAGGGGTTGTGTTTGCAATTCCGTATCGACTTCGTCGACGTTTAAAGATTTATCTACCACAGGCTTTTACCTTTCCAGTCTCGAATCAAGAGTACTATAAGAACAATGGATGAAACTGCCGTTACAAAAACCGCCACGCTCACCAATATACTCAGAAACCCCAATGATGCGGTCATATATGATGCCTCGTCTGATTTAAGCGATGCCAGTCAAATTCTTCCGGCTGCCACCACATACCGGCCAATACGATCACCATGGAAACAAAGGCCCCGACCAGCGCCGCGACATAAAAACCAATGGCAAAATAACTATACAAACCGATAGCGGTACCCAAGACCATGGCCAGAGAAGCGGCCGTGGCGTTGGCCCGCCTTGAATAGAGTCCGGCGATAATAGGCCAGATGACACTCGCCACAAATGGGCCCATGAAATACAGCAGGCTTGCCAGGGTGGTAATACGCGGCAGACACAACAGCCAGGTCATCAGCCCCAGTGAAACGATCACCCACTTCGCGACCTTGCGCAAATGGGCCTCGCTCGCCGCCTTATTGATATGCCCGTGATAAATATCCTGCGTGATAAAATCACTGGTGGCCGCCAGCAGAGAATCGAGACTGGAGGCCAGAGCGGAAAAGACCACGATGAACACCAGGATCGCCCCGCCGACACCCAACAGTTTCGCGGCCACCATCGGGCCGACCATATCCGCAGCCGGAATATTCAAAGCCAATGCCGGCGTGGTCAAGGCAACAAAGCCCGCCACGATCGGTATAGGCACCCACATGATCCCGGCCAGCAAATAGGCGGGAAAACCAACCCCTTCACGAAAGGCAAAGGCGCGCGACCACCAGACATTGGAATGAAAGATCTCACCGATACCGAACAACAGATTGTTAAACAGAAACATGATCGCTGCCGGCATCAACAGATTGAGCAGTTCAGGTCGTTCAGACTGTACCGCAGTATGAATATTCTCAAAACCGACCTTATCGATCGCCAGCCAGGCGAGAACCACAATCCCCACCAGAATAATGATCGTTTGAATAAAGTCGGTACCGATCACCGCACGCAGACCACCGAGCAGGGTATAGATCACACAAATCGTCAAAATGACGCTCATACCCAATTGGTAGGGAATACCGGTCAAGGCGTGAATCAATACGCCCCCTGCCATGCCCAGACTGATCAGCCAACCGAAGGCATAACACAGGGAGATCACCAGGAACAGGCGCCAGGCCAGTTTGCCGTAACGCAGGCGAATAAAATCGCCACTGGTATAACCGTGCGGCAATAACTGGCGTATGCGTTTGGCCATCGGGGCAAACAGCATCAAACCAACCGAGCCGAGTGAGTAACCGACCATACCCCAGATCCCCAGTTGCAAGGCCAGTTGCGGTGCCGCCATGGTGGTATTACTGGTGACCCAGGTGGCCATGGCGGTCGCCACACCGAGGGCCAGACCGACATTCCGGCCGGCCAGCATAAACTCATCCAGCTGTTTGGCCTTGCGTCCCCAGAACCAGCCGAGAAAGATCCACACCGCACTGAAGATCAGCAGAATAAACCAGCCAATCCCGGTATCCAGTATGGCGCTGTTCACCGGGTTCATGTGCGGACGATCTCCTTGATCTCCCTGATGGCCTCGTCGGTTTGCAGCACACGGGCATAACGATCCTGCAGGGTGCGGATGGTGGCATTATGCAGTTCCGGTGTTACCGTGGCGCAGGCATCGTTTATGAGGGTGGTATAAAAACCCAGATCACAGGCATCCCGCACCGTGGTGGAAACACATTCATTGGTATACACACCAACAACAAACAGGCCCGTGATACCCATATTACGCAACAGATATTCGAGGTTGGTGGCGTTGAACACACCACTGGCCGTCTTGTTGATCACGAGTTCATCCCGCCTCGGCGCGACCGCTTCAATAAACTCGGCCTCCTTTGAACCCGGTGGCGCATGCAGTCCCAGGCGTTTATGACCAGGACTCCGCTCCCGTCCATCCCGTGTCATGGACATGATGCGGGTATGAATGACTTCCAGGTTGCGATCACGAAAGGCCTGCTGCAGGCGAGCAACATTGGGCAACACAATATGATCCAGGCGTTTGAAATAATATTCCTGTGCCTCGATGGGAACACCCGACTTTTCCACATCGGCGAACACACCATAACCGGGTGCGGCATCGAGATACTGGATGTCGATGACCAGCAGGGCGGTATGGTGTTGTTCAATGGAACTTTGGATTTCCGGAATTTCAACTATCGATTCACGATAGGTCTCTTCCAGGGGATCGACATTCAGGTATTGCGGATCCAGGCCCTTCATTCTGGTTTTTTTAAGATCGTTATCGCTCATGCGGCCTCGCTTGCCAGTCGATACAAAGTATTCAATAACACATTGGCACCCTTCTCTATGTCTTCCCAGGGTGTCCATTCCGCCGGGGAATGGCTGCGTCCCCCCATACTGGGAACAAAGATCATCGCGGTACGGGTCATGGTCGCCATCATCATGCTGTCATGCGCTGCACCACTGTGCATTTGCATGGCATGGTAACCAAAACCCCGGCTGACATCCTTAACGATATCGACGATACCGCTATCACATCTCGCGGCCTCCAGGCGGCTGACTTCTTCATATTCAAACATCAGACCACGACGGTGGGCGATAGCGGTAATGGCACGACGGAAGGCATTGCCAAGTTCATCCAGTATGCGCATATCGGTATCACGCAAATCCAGGGAAAACTCCACCCGCCCCGGAACCACATTGGCGGCACCTGGAAAACAATTGACATAGCCGATGGTTGCGGTACTGCGTGGACCACCGTTTTCTTCCAGGATACGTGGCAAGGCAGAGGAAACCTCAGCGAAGCCCTGCAAGGGGTCCTTGCGCATGGCCATGGGTGTGGTACCGGCGTGATTGGCCTCACCAAGCAGGCGAATATTCCAGCGTAACAAACCGGAGATGGCATCGACGGCACCAATACACATATTCTGTTGCTCCAGTACCGGCCCTTGTTCAATATGTAATTCAACAAAGGCATGAATACTCTCGGGCCTGCGCCGGGCCCGCAGGATATTCATTGAAGGCATACCCAGCTTCGCCATAATATCCGTCAAGCTATGGCCATCGAGGTCCCTGGCGTTGTGAATCAACTCAGGTGTCAGGCGACCACTCATGGCCTGGGAACCCAACATGCCGCCAAAGCGACCCTCTTCATCGGTAAACGCCACACTCTCCAGCGGATATTGAAGTTGAATATCCTGTTCCTTGAGACAACGCAGGCATTCAAGACCGGCGAGCACACCCAATGCACCATCGAGGTGACCCGCGCCCGGTACCGTATCGATATGCGACCCGGTCATGACACTGGCCTGCTGCTCATCCCAATTCAAACGCGCATGGATGTTCGCCGCTTCATCCATGAAGTAATCCAGGCCGGCATCCTCAATGCGAGTCTTCAACCACTCGCGCGCCTGCAAATCATTTCCCGACAAGGCCATACGATAGAGGGCATGATCTTTTTCGCTGCGGCCAATCGCCGCCAGGTCCTCGATGTCTCTCTGCAGGCGTGAAAAATTCACCTTTAATAAAGACATGGCTCAGGTCTCATCCATGTGGCGTGACTTCACAACAATAAACAACAAGGTAATAAAAAAGACCACGGCACCGGTGATAAAAAACCACCAGGCCTTGTTTAGGGAATGATGTCGTACCTTGACGGCGACAGGATGACTCCAGGCCGTTGTTGCCTGCTCAGCCTGAATACGAATACGGTAATAATAGTCCCCATCCGGCTGACCACTGATGACGCTGGCCCGATCGGGGCCACGATAGATGGTCTTTACGCTATGAAAATCATCCACAGAGGATTGTTGTAATTCAAACCGGAGGTCTTTGTGTGATGCCCCATCAGGCCCCGCTTGCCAGGACAATTGATAATAACCAGCGGTTGCCAGTTTTGTATCAGTCGTCAGCATCGGTAACACGGGCTCTGCAGACAAGGAGAACGGGGCGGAGCAAAGTATCAGAATAAAAAGTAAAGCCGCCGCTTTGCAATCGTTGCCCAACCAATCCAGGCTGTGCGGGTAAAATGACATTAATAAAAATTACTTTATTTTCAATATATAAACCTTAACAGCTAAATAACAGGCTTTCAAATGAGCGGCGGCAAAAAAGTCCTGTTTATAAAAAAAGGGCTTTTCCCCCCGGAAAATGTACCACAATGGTGCAGGAAAAATTTTACACGTATGAAGTGAACAGCGTGTTTTGATTGAGCCGATGATTTGCATCGCCATGGGCGACATCAATATGAACATAAAAAAAAGGCGCGGTATGCGCCCTTTTTTGTTAATGAAAACGCAGACTATTTCACAGCGACATCATTGAGTTGCTTCGCGGTAATCACCAGCCCATCCAGACCGGCCTGCTTGGCACTCTTGCCATAAGCCACCGATATCAGAGTGGAATAGTACACCACCGGCATCTTGAATTTGGTCTTGTACTTGGGCATTGATCTGGTCCTGATAGACCTCCACGTTCATCTGACAGACCGGACAGGGTGTGACGATCATATCGGCACCACCGTCATAGGCTGCCTCGATGATGTCCTTGATCAGGGCCTGTGACTTCTCGGGCTCGGAGAAGGCCAGCGCACCACCACAACAGGATACCTTCTTGTCGTAGTTGTCCACCGGTTCGGCGCCCATGGTTTCCACCAGCTTGTCCAGGTATTTCGGGTTCTCGAAGGACTCCCCGTCGATACCGAAGGGACGGTTGGTCTGACAGCCCACATAGCCGGCGATCTTGATGCCATCCAGGGGTTTCTTCACGTGCTTGCCCAGTTCATCGTAACCGAAGTCCTCGATCAGCACCTCCACCATGTGGCGTACCTCAAGGAATGCCACGGCTTTCATGTCAATCCGGTCATCCTATTCATAATGTCAGCTAATTGACCAATCTGGACCATTTTTGATGCCTTTTTGGCCTGCGGGGGGGATTCTTATATATATACTCAAGGTATAAGGTAGTTTTATATATTAACATTTCCTTATATAATTAATTTATTATGATGTTAGTAATGCTGATTAGCGGTCCAAGTCAACGCTCCATATAATCGCTATCCCTACAAATTAGCTAAGGATTTAATGAAGGTCTCAAATCACGATGCAAACGACAGTGAAAAACACTGCGGTCCCTGACGGCCGTATCGAAGTCAAGAATACGACCTGTTACATGTGTGCCTGCCGTTGTGGTATTCGCGTCACCCTGCGTGATGGCGAGGTACGCTATATCCAGGGCAACCCGGAGCATCCCCTGAATAAAGGTGTGATTTGTGCCAAGGGTGCCTCCGGCATCATGAAACAGTACTCCCCCGCCCGTCTCACCAAACCCCTGCGCCGCAAGCAAGGCGCCATGCGTGGTGATGCCCAGTTCGAGGCGATATCCTGGGATGAGGCCTTCCAGATCATGGAAGACCGCCTGAAACCGATCCGTGAGACCGACCCAAAGAAATTTGCCCTGTTTACCGGCCGTGACCAGATGCAGGCCCTCACCGGCCTGTTCGCCAAGCAGTTCGGCACGCCAAACTATGCCGCCCACGGCGGTTTCTGTTCCGTGAACATGGCCACCGGCATGATCTACACCATCGGTGGTTCCTTCTGGGAATTCGGCGGACCGGACCTGGACCGCGCCAAGCTGTTCGTCATGATCGGCACCGCCGAGGACCATCACTCCAACCCGATGAAGATGGCCCTTTCCAAATTCAAGCGTAACGGTGGCCGCTTCATCTCCATCAACCCGGTGCGTACCGGCTATTCGGCCATCGCCGATGAGTGGGTGCCCATCAAACCCGGCACCGATGCCGCCCTGTTCCTGGCCATCATCCACGAGTTGATCCGCACCGGCCTGTATGACCGAGAATTCCTGGTCCAGTACACCAATGCTGCGGAGTTAGTAAGTACTGACGAACAATCCGATGACTTCGGCCTGTTTGTGCGTACCGATGTGGCCCTGGATCCGCACTGTTTCGACCCACAGGACCGGGTGTGGTGGGACCGAAATACCGATAAGGCGATGCACTCCCGTACCGAAGGGGCCGACCCCCGCCTGCTGGGTGAATTCAGCCTGGCCGATGGCCGTGAGGCCAAACCTTCCTTCCAACTCCTGAAAGAGCGGGTCGAGCAATACACCCCGGAATGGGCCGAGAGCGTCACCTCTATCCCGGCCGAGACTATCAAACGTCTGGCCTATGAAATGGGCATCACCGCCCGTGACGAGAAGATCGAGCTGCCCATTGCCTGGACCGATGCCTGGGGCAAGGACCACGAGACCATAACCGGTAATCCGGTGGCCTTCCACTCCATGCGCGGCACGGCGGCACACTCCAATGGTTTCCAGACCATTCGCGCCATGTCCATCCTCATGACCGTGCTCGGCACCATCGACCGCCCCGGCGGTTTCCGTCACAAGGCCCCGTTCCCACGGCCGATCCCGCCCTGTGCCAAGACGCCGAACGGCCCACATGGTGTCAAACCGAATACCCCGCTGGGTGGCATGCCCCTGGGCTGGCCCTCCGATCCCAACGACCTGTTTGTAGATGACAAAGGCGAACCGGTGCGTATCGACAAGGCCTTCAGCTGGGAATTTCCGCTCTCGGCCCACGGCCTGATGCACAATGCCATCACCAATGCCTGGCGCGGCGACCCCTACAAGATCGACACCCTGCTGATCTTCATGGCCAATATGGCGTGGAACTCCAGCATGAACACCGACGAAGTGCGCAAGATGCTCAATGACAAGGATGA
>Ga0316193_10002406_pt1 | contig 13185 bp, 10 predicted proteins | sample MerIslsedime2_MG_FD_207735 | JGI IMG/M metagenome (GOLD analysis project Ga0316193, IMG submission 207735) | Coastal sediment microbial communities from Maine, United States - Merrow Island sediment 2 | ecosystem: Environmental > Aquatic > Marine > Coastal > Sediment | place: USA: Maine...
CGCGCTTTCCATAAATCCGCCAGCTTGTGTGAATACTGTTTGTCGGTCAGGAAACAGCAGCCACCCGCGGGCTGCGCATAGTCTTCAAAACCAAACGAAGCCGCCAGCGCCATTTGTGGTTTACGCGAACGACCTTCAAACCCGTACAGCCTGTCGCGGTCCACCCAGCCTTCAAGCTCGGGTTTGCTCGGCTCCAGGTTTTTCGCGCACAACGGACGCAAAAGAAGTTCATTGGCTCCGGAATCGCGTGAGATAACCGGCAGGGTATCCTTGCGCTGGGACATCGGGCGCTGGCCTATCACTTCACCGGTAATAATGAAGTCAAAATCTTTCTTTTCAATCCACTGTCTGGCTTTTTGCACCATGAAGACTTTACAGTCCAGGCAGGGGTTGAGGTTGGCGCCATAACCGTGTTTCGGATTGATCACGACGTCCTTGTATTCCTCGATGATGTCGATAATGTGCAGCTTGATACCCAGCTGCTCGGCAACCCACAGCGCATTGTTACGCTTGGGTTTGGCCTTGTCCTTTTTGCGGATAGCGTGGGTATGGCCCTCCACGCAGAAGCCGGTATAGAAGTTAATACCCTCGACATGGATACCCTGTTCCTGGATGACCTTTGCAGCCAGCAGTGAATCCAGGCCACCGGAAATCAGGGCCACGGCTTTACGTGGTTCACTCATGTTTATTGCGCTAATGCGCCTGAATTCAAACGCGCATTGTAGCGTATGCGGGCGGCATCATTGTTTGAAAGTTTGCAGGGGAATTCAGTGCGATCGTTTGTACAACAGATCTAGCGCAACGGGTTGGGCTCCGCCATCCGGCACTATTGACCGGTAGGCACTCTGACTACCGGTCTCAGCCCACAGCTCGGCTGCCGCCAGCGGGTCCAGAACCGGCTGACCGGAAAGTCCACGCATGGCGTGCAGCACGTCCATAATACCCACAAAAGCATGGGCCAGACGAGCATAGAGCTGATCGCTCTGCCGGTCCACGATCGAAGCCAGCTGATCGTAGGCGGTACGGCCGAGCGCGACAAAGTAACTTACCTTAACCTGACGACTTTCGGCTATATTCGGGAAAAGACCTGAAAATAGCAGACATTGGTCGCCAACATCGCGTAATCTGTCAGCTTTCCGGCTTTGCTCCCGCTGCGCCTGCAAAAACTCAAGCGCCATGACTTTACGCGCCAGTTCGGGCTGCCCTGAAAATCGCATTAGCAGGAAAACCAGATATGATTCAAGGCTTTCTTCAAGATTACGATGGCTGGCAACTTGCGCTTCAGAGACCAGCGCGTGCCATTGGGCAACCTCTGTTGGTTGCAGAACCAGTGAATTCATCCAGCACCTCGGTGTCCATCCCTTCACACATCTTATCGGCCGATAAATAATTCTTCTTGAAGGCTTAGGCCCTTAAATTCCCTGAATTTATAAGCTCCGAACTACATCCGGCGTGCAGCTCAAGCTATACTGCGCGGCTTCGATAATCCCAAACTGTTGATCATTTATTTTGGACACCGCAAATACATCACAAGCCATGACATTTCAGGGCCTGATCCTGGCGCTGCAGGATTACTGGTCACGCCAGGGCTGCGTCGTGCTGCAGCCGTACGATATGGAAGTGGGCGCCGGCACTTTTCACCCGGCAACATTTCTGCGCTCCATCGGTCCGGAGCCGTGGCGTACCGCCTACGTTCAACCATCGCGGCGTCCCACCGACGGACGCTATGGCGAGAACCCAAACCGCCTTCAGCACTACTACCAGTTCCAGGTATTGCTGAAACCCAGCCCGGATAACATCCAGGAGCTGTACCTGGATTCGCTTAAGGAGCTGGGTATCGATCCTCTGGTGCACGATATCCGTTTTGTCGAGGACAACTGGGAATCACCCTCCCTTGGCGCCTGGGGGCTCGGCTGGGAAATCTGGTTGAACGGTATGGAGGTCACCCAGTTTACTTACTTCCAGCAGGTCGGCGGCCTGGACTGTAAACCGGTCAGCGGTGAAATCACCTATGGCCTGGAACGCATTGCCATGTATCTGCAAAGCGTGGAAAGCGTGTTTGATCTGGTCTGGACCGAAGGACCGCAGGGCAGGATTCTCTACGGAGATGTTTTTCACCAGAATGAAGTGGAGATGTCCGCCTTTAATTTTAAGCATGCCAACACCAAAGAGTTGTTCCACTGGTTCGATAGCTGCGAAAACGATAGCCAGGCGTTGATTGAAGCAGGCTTGCCGTTACCCGCGTACGAATTGATGCTGAAAGCTTCGCATACCTTTAACCTGCTGGATGCCCGCAGTGCCATTTCTGTTACTGAACGGCAGCGCTTTATCCTGCGCGTACGTGCCTTGTCCAGGGCTGTCGCCCAGGCCTACTACGACCGCCGTGAGGCATTAGGCTTCCCGATGCTCAAGCAGGAGTCGCAATCATGAGCGAGACCCGCGACCTGCTGATTGAAATCGGTACCGAGGAGTTGCCACCCAAAGCCCTGCGTCGTTTGTCCAGCGCTTTTGCCGATGGTATGGAAAAAGGACTCGAGGCCGCGGCACTCAAACCTTCCAGGATATACGCCTACGCAACACCGCGCAGGCTTGCGCTTTTAATAAAGAATCTGCCGCTCGCTCAAGCGGACCGTGAATCGGTTCGGCGTGGTCCGGCACTGGCCGCAGCATTCGACGATGATGGCTGCCCGACACAGGCTGCTGTCGGTTTTGCCAGATCCTGCGGCGTGGAAGTTGATCAGCTGGATCAACAGGAAACCAAAAAAGGCAGCTGGCTATCGTTCCGGGCTGTTGTACAAGGCAAGCTAACAAGCGAGCTGATTCCCGATCTTGTCCACCAGTCACTGACCGGCTTACCGATTCCCAAGCGTATGCGTTGGGGGGATCGCAATGATGAGTTCGTGCGTCCGGTGCACTGGGTAGTGCTGCTATTCGGTGACGACGTTATTGATGCTGACATACTTGGCATCAAGGCTGGCCGGCATACTCGGGGGCATCGTTTCCACCACCCGGCACCGATTTATCTGGGCGAACCAGAGGCCTACTTGCCGATACTCGAAAGCGAAGGCTATGTGCTGGCCGATTACTCAGCTCGCCGCGAGGCTATTCGCGCGCAGGTTCTGGAGCAGGCCGAGAAACTGGGTGGACAGGCGGTCATCGACGACGACTTGCTGGATGAAGTATGTGCGCTGGTCGAATGGCCGGTAGCCATCTCCGGACGCTTTGACAAAGCGTTTCTGGACGTGCCATCTGAAGCACTTATCTCAAGTATGCAGGATCATCAGAAGTACTTTCCCGTCGTCGATAATGACGGCAAGCTGATGGCGCATTTTATTACTGTAGCCAACATTGTCAGCAAGGACCCTCAACAGATCCAGGCCGGCAATGAACGCGTCATACGGCCACGTCTGGCGGACGCTGCATTTTTCTGGAACCAGGACCGCAAACAAACACTCGAACAGCGTGCCGGTGGTTTGCGCAGTATGGTATACCAGAAAAAACTCGGCACCCTGTACGACAAGCAGGAACGTGTGGCAGAGCTGGCTGCAACCATTGCCGCGCAAATCGGTGGCAATTCCGCGCACGCCGAAAGGGCTGCACGATTGTGCAAATGCGACTTGCTTACCAGCATGGTATCTGAGTTCCCCGAACTACAGGGCATCATGGGGCGCTACTACGCCGGCAACGACGGAGAACCCGAATCCGTTGCAACAGCCATCGAAGAACATTACCGGCCGCGCTTCGCCGGCGATAATTTGCCGATAAGTCCTGAAGGACAGGCAGTCGCGATCGCCGACCGGCTCGACAGCCTGGTGGGTATCTTCGCCATTGGAGAGCAACCGAGCGGGGAAAAAGATCCCTTTGCACTGCGTCGCGCTGCGCTTGGCCTGGTGCGCCTGTGCATCGAGCAGGAACTGGATGTTGATCTTGAAACATTACTGGATACCGCTGCTACGGGCTTTGATAGATCGTTGGGTGCTTCATCCGTCACCGCTGCGGTATTCGGCTACGTCATGGATCGCCTGCGCGCCTACTACCGGGATTCCGGCATCGATGTAGACCTGATCGATGCAGTGCTCGCAGTGCGGCCTACGCGCCTGCTGGATTTCGACCACCGTATCCAGGCCTGCCAGGCCTTCCGGCAACTACCGGAGGCACAAAGCCTGGCTGCGGCCAACAAGCGCATCAGTAATATTCTGAAGAAAACCGACCAGGCGATACCGGAACAGGTTGATACCGCAAAACTTGTCGATACAGCTGAAAAGCAACTGGCCGAACAACTCGAGAGTATGAGTGCTACCGTTACTCCGCTGATGGATGCAGGTGATTATACGCCTGCGCTTAAACACCTGGCCGGTCTTCGGGAAAGTGTCGATGCCTTCTTCGATCAGGTCATGGTGATGGCAGAGGACGACAGCTTGCGTGCCAACCGACTTGCGCTGTTACAGAACCTGAGCCTGTTGTTTCTCAGGGTCGCCGATCTTTCACGCTTACAAAGCTGAGGCATATCATGACCGATCGGGATTCCTACCAGGCCATGCTGAATGCGGTGCAGGCCTTTCACGACAAGCATGACTTTAAAAATACCGGCGGTGAAGAAATGACCTACCGGCTCGCACTGATGGCAGAGGAACTGGGTGAAATTTCCGCCTGTGTAACCAAAGGTAAAAACAAGGATGATCTATCCGAGGAAGTCGCCGACCTGTTTATTCTTATTATCGGCACCGCCATTGCAGCGGACTTCGATCTGCGTGATGCCTTCTGGAAAAAAATGGATCTGCTCATGCAACGCGAGTCGCGTATGGTCAATGGCCGCATCCGCGTATCCGAATTTCGCAACATGAAACAGGATGCGCCCGAATCTTGAGCACTGTCGATCAACAACCCTCACTCCCGGTTCTCTATCTGCGCTCCTTCCTGTTCTGGCTGGGATTTGCGACATTCACTCTTGTCTTTGCACTTCTGCTGGTACTGAGTTTTCCGTTCCCGCTGGAAAAAAGATTCGCGTTAACACGCGCCTGGTCGAGCGCAACTATCCGCTGGCTGGGCATCACCTGCAATCTCCGCCATGAAGTCCAGGGAACTGAAAACATACCGGACACGGCGGGGATTATATTTTCCAAACACCAGTCGACCTGGGAAACACTGATACTGAATTTCTGGTTTGAAAAACAATCCTGGGTAATAAAGCGTGAGCTCCTTCGGGTGCCGGTGTTCGGCTGGGGTATGTACATGATGAACCCGATAGCGCTGGATCGTAGTGCCGGTAAAAAGGCTATTGACCAGTTAGTGGAACAAGGACGCGAGCGACTTGAAAAAGGCAGCTGGATTGTTATTTTTCCTGAAGGCACCCGCACCGCGCCCGGTACGAAGGGACGTTACCGCATTGGTGGTGCAATTCTGGCTGAACGTACCGGTGCGTCGATAACACCAATCGCACACAATGCCGGCGAGTACTGGCCTCGACGCAGTTTCATAAAACGGCCGGGTGTTATTAAAATTCACATCGGACCGCTGATTGACTCAAAAAACAAAACGCCTCAGAAAATTCTGGCTGAAGCGGAACAGTGGATAGAATCAGAGATGGCGAGGATTACGACACTGTAAGTCGTCGGACAGGATCCTGGTGAAAATCAGACGTCAAGATTGGAAACAGACAACGCGTTGCTTTCAATGAAATCCCGGCGCGGCTCAACCTGGTCACCCATCAAGGTGGTAAAAATCTCATCGGCTGCAACAGCATCCTCGATTTGCACCCGTAACATACGGCGGGATTCGGGATCCATAGTAGTCTCCCATAACTGCTCCGGGTTCATTTCGCCCAGTCCCTTGTAGCGCTGAATATGCTGTCCACGTTTTGCCTGGTCGATTAACCACGCCATCACCTGTTTGAAGCTGGCAACCGGCTGCTGTTTTTCCCCGCGCTGGATAAAAGCATCATCCCCCAGCAGACCATCAAGTTGTTCACCCAGTACAATCATGCGCCCGTACTCGGCGCTGGCAAAAAATTCACTCGGGAGCCGCTGTTCGCTGGACACTATGCCGTGAGTCATTTTACAGATGTGTATGCTAAATCCCTCGTGTTCCTCATCCTTGTCCACTTTGATGGCGTAGCGCTCACCCGCCTTTTGCTGGCTGTTAATACGATCCTGAAGTTCAACGCACCATTCCTGGATCTTGTGCATATCGTGCAGATCAATCTCTTTCAGCGCCGGCATGTACAGCATCCTCTCCAGAACGGTGGGGTTATAACGGCGTGACAGTCGCTCTATCGATGCCATCACCGCCATATATTGCTTCGCCAGGTTTTCCAGCCCGGGGCCTGTCAGGGCCGGGGCATTTTCGTTGACATACAGGCTGGCTTTATCCAACGCTGCCTGCATAAGGTAATCCCGCAGCGCGGAATCATCCTTAACATATTGTTCTTGCTTGCCTTTTTTGGCTTTATACAGTGGCGGCTGAGCGATATAGATATAGCCCTTTTCTATCAACTCGCGCATCTGACGGTAAAAGAAGGTCAGCAGCAGCGTGCGAATGTGGGACCCGTCTACATCCGCATCTGTCATGATTATGATCCGGTGATAACGGAGTTTATCAATATTGAACTCCTCCCGACCGATGCCACAGCCAAGTGCGGTGATCAAAGTCCCCACCTCAACGGAAGAAAGCATCTTGTCAAAACGAGCTTTCTCCACATTTAAAATTTTACCCTTGAGAGGAAGGATCGCCTGTGTGCGCCGGTCCCTGCCCTGTTTGGCCGAACCACCGGCGGAATCGCCCTCCACCAGGTACAGCTCGCTTTTTGCAGGGTCGCGTTCCTGGCAGTCGGCAAGCTTGCCGGGCAAACCGGCTATATCCAGCGCACCCTTGCGGCGCGTCATTTCACGCGCCTTGCGAGCGGCCTCGCGGGCCATCGCCGCTTCCACTATTTTTGCTGTGATGGCCTTGGAATCTGCTGGATTTTCAAGTAGATAACTCTCCAGTTTTTCGGATACCGTGGATTCCACAATACCTTTTACCTCGGATGACACCAGTTTTTCCTTGGTCTGTGAGGAGAACTTGGGATCCGGCACCTTGACTGACAGCACCGCGGTCAACCCTTCCCGGGCATCGTCACCGATAGTGTTGACCTTGTTCTTTTTGCTTATCTGTTTCTCCATGTACTGGTTCAAGGTGCGCGTCAATGCAGCACGGAAACCGGCCAGGTGGGTACCACCATCCAGCTGGGGAATGTTGTTGGTGAAGCAGAAAATATTTTCCTGGTAGGAGTCATTCCACTGCATGGCAACTTCGACACCGACACCATCTTTCTGGCCGGTGAAGTAGAAAACGGTCGTGTGTAACGGCGTTTTGTTCCTGTTCAGGTGCGCCACGAAAGCACGGATACCGCCCTGGTATTCGAAAATATCCTGTTTATCCGTACGTTCATCGGTCAGTTTTATGCGCACGCCGGAATTCAGAAAAGATAGTTCTCTCAATCGCTTGGAGAGAATATCGTAGTGGAACTCGGTATCGGTAAAAATTTCAGTGCTTGGCTTGAACCTGATTTCGGTACCGCTCTGGTCCGTATCACTGACAGCTTTCAGCGGTTCTTTGGGTTCACCCAGTGCGTATTCCTGGTAGTGGAGCTTGCCATCACGACGAACGGTCAGTTTCAGACTTTCAGATAACGCATTGACAACCGAAATACCGACGCCGTGCAATCCACCCGAGACCTTATACGAGTTATCGTCAAACTTACCGCCGGCGTGCAACACCGTCATAATGACTTCAGCAGCTGATCTACCTTCTTCGGGGTGGATATCAACAGGAATTCCGCGACCGTCATCGGTGATGGTGACAGAATTATCGCTATGCAGCGTAACGGTAATCTCCGAACAATAGTTGGCGAGCGCTTCGTCGATAGAATTATCTACAACCTCGAACACCATATGGTGCAATCCGGTACCGTCATCGGTATCGCCGATGTACATGCCCGGCCGTTTGCGAACGGCTTCAAGTCCTTTAAGAACCTTGATATTTGAGGAATCGTAGCTGGGTTTATCGCTCATAATGTTAGAATCCGGGGGACATCGCAGGATTATACCACTTCGGTGACAACGCCGTGTTTCACGTGGAACCGTCCAGCCTGATCTGACGTCCAACCAGTATCTTCAATATCGCTAATCGCCGTAACGAAAACCTGCGCTCCAACTGAATGTAAGAGTTGAAGAACACGCCGTTGATTTTCACCGTCGAGTTCAGCGCCAACATCATCCATCAGGAAAAGACTGATTTGCGAAGTGTCACTTTTTAGAAGCTTTGCCTGAGCGACTTTCAGTGCAACCACAAACAGTTTGAGTTGTCCTCTGGAAAACTGCTCTATTAGCGGCTGACCCGCATAGCGAAATACAAGCTCCGCGCGCTGTGGGCCTTGCCGTGTATAGCCCAGTTCTTTGTCTCTTGTTAGTCCAGTTTCCAGGGCCTGGCGGTAGGAAAGCTCCTGTGACCACCCCTTTCGATAATCGATCCTCAATTCCCCGTCCGTATCCAGCAGTTCCGTGCTTATAATCGACACCACCGATTCCAGTTCCACTAGATAGCGCTCCCGCATGTCATGAAGTTCTTCACCACTAACCGCGAGCTCAGTATCCCAGGCACTTATTTCTTTTACCGAAGCGTTTTTTCGCAATGCCGCATTACGCTGTTTCAATAACTTATGGAATCGCTTCCATTCCTGCAAGTACGTTGGTTTCACGTGAAACAATCCCCAATCGAGGTAATGGCGCCTAAAAGCCGGTCCTTCCTCGATGAGCCGATGCAAATTACCCCCCATCCATTGCACCGGGAAAAGTGCCGCCAGTTCAGACAGCCGTTTTACCGGCTTACTGTCGATGCGAGCGATAAGTTTCTTTTCAGAGCGACTCATTCCGACAGGGATCTCTCGCTCCCCTGCCTTGCACACCGCAGCCACCAGCTGGAATCCTGTTGCACCCGCCTGTATTGTTTTATCCAGATCACGGGTACGGAATGATCGCGCCCTGGCTAACACGAACAGGGCTTCAAGCAAACTGGTTTTACCAGCGGCATTTTCGCCGACAAAGAGGTTTAACCGGGGGGAAAAACGGAGCTTGACCGATTCGATATTACGGAAGCCGTCAATCGATAGGGATTTCAGAGGCATCAGAAATAGCTGATCCCTTGCACAGGACCGCTACTACACCTCGCCACTAAATTTCAACTAAAGACGCATCGGCATAACGACATAGCGGTATTGCTCGGTTCCGGGCTGCCGAATCAGGCAACTGCTATTGGAATCGCTCAAAGTAATTTCCACATTGTCGCTGCGCACCGACGACAGTACATCCAGCAGGTAGGTCACGTTAAAGCCGATTTCCAGATCACTGCCCTGGTAATCCACCTCAAATTCTTCGTCAGCTTCTTCCTGTTCTGGGTTATGTGCTTGAATTTTAACGTTATTTTTACACAAATTGAGTCGGATGCCGCGATATTTTTCGTTTGATAAAATCGAAGCACGCGACAGTGCCTGGCGAAATAACTCCCGGTCGGCAACCACTATTTTGTCGCCGTTTTTAGGCACTACGCGTTCATAGTCCGGGAAGCGCCCATCAACCAACTTGGAGGTGAAACAAACATCAGCGGTACGTAAACGAATATGGTTCGCACCCACTTCAACCTGCACCGGTTCATCGCTGCTATCCAGCAAACGCAGTAATTCCTGAATCCCCTTGCGCGGTACAATCACCTGGCGGGAATGACTGACAGCAATATCAACCTCCGTATCACACAATGCCAGACGGTGACCGTCCGTTGCTACAGTACGCAACAAGCCACTGCCTATTTCCAGCATCAATCCATTGAGGTAATAACGCACATCCTGCTGGGCCATGGAAAACTGGGTACGTTCGATACTTTCCTTGAACTTGGCTTGTGAGACTGCGAACTGACAATCGCTTTTGATCTCGTCTACAACAGGGAAATCTGCAGCGGGTAAAGTAGCCAGGGTAAATCGACTCTTACCGGATTTTATCTGCGCCTTCTGGTCCTTGAAGGTAAACTGAATCTTTGCGTCTTCGGGAAGTGCTTTGCAGATATCCACCAGTTTGCGCGCCGGTAGCGTAATTTCCCCGCTCTCATCAATTTGAACAGTCGCCCTCGCCTGGATTTCAACTTCCAGATCGGTTGCGATTATCTGTAAACCTTTTTCATCTGCAACAATTAGCAGATTACCTAACACAGGTAGTGTTTGACGACGTTCTACGACACCAATGACTTGCTGCAGCGGTTTTAGCAAAGACTCTCGGTCAATCGTGAATTTCATTAATTATCCTTTAATATATATTCTTTAAGTTATTCTCTAGTTACTGTTATTAGTGCCCGGCATAATTGTTACTAACAAAAATATATATAAATAATTCAATTAATTAAAGTGCTCCAGCGTGCTGATAAAGCACCTCTTAAACTGTGAATCACCTGTGGATAATATCGGAAAACTATTGCACCGCAAATTTATTCACAGCTTGTCCACACTATGTAGTCAGAATTCTCCACAGGTTACTGTAGTCTTCGGCAATTCGCATATCCGATTCTTTCAGTTCATTCACCTTGCGACAGGCGTGTAACACAGTGGTGTGGTCGCGCCCGCCAAACGCAGATCCGATTTCCGGCAAGCTGTGATTAGTCAGCTCCTTTGCCAGTGCCATGGCAATCTGACGTGGCCGGGTAATGGAGCGTGTACGACGCGCAGAGTGCAGATCGGCAACGCGGATTTTGTAGTATTCGGCAACCGTTTTCTGGATGTTGTCAATCGAAACCAGTTTGTCCTGCAACGCCAGCAGATCACGCAAGGCTTCTTTGGTAAATTTGACATCAATGCTGCGGCCGGTAAATCGCGCGCTGGCAATCACGCGTTTCAGGGCGCCTTCCAGTTCGCGGACATTGGAGTTAATACGCTTGGCGATAAAAAAGGCAACGTCACCGGGTAACTCGACATTTGCCTGTGCCGCCTTGTTCACCAGTATGGCGACGCGGGTTTCCAGTTCCGGAGGTTCGATGGCAACGGTCAAACCCCAGCCAAAGCGGGATTTTAGCCGTTCCTCCAGGCCCTTGATCTCTTTGGGGTAGCGGTCACAGGTCAGGATGATCTGACTCTGACCCTCCAGTAAGGCATTGAAAGTATGGAAAAATTCTTCCTGAGAGCGCTCCTTGCCCGCGAAAAACTGGATATCATCGATTAGCAGCGCGTCGACAGAACGGTAATGCCGTTTAAATTCGTTCATAGCGTTGTGTTGCAGTGCCTTGACCATATCGGCGACAAAACGCTCTGAATGCAGATAGCTCACCCGGGCGCCGGGCCGGTTGGCGACAATCATGTTTCCCACAGCCTGCATCAGGTGGGTTTTTCCCAACCCTACACCCCCATAAATAAACAACGGGTTGTAGGCTTCACCGGGATATTCGGCAATCTGCAAGGATGCAGCACGCGCCAGCTGGTTGGATTTGCCTTCCACAAAGCTGTCAAAATTAAAGCCCGGGTTCAGGTTGCTTTTTTGCGGCTGGTTTTTATCCATGCGTCGGGCCATGCGCACCGCTGGTACAGCAGCTTCAAAGCCGGATGTCACCTCCCTGTCTTCGGCAGACCGGGCGGAACCGATTTCCAGCTCTACTTTCAGGCCTTCATTCTGACAGAGGGTGTCCACCGTTTTCTGGATACTGGTAATGTAGTTGTTTTTTACCCAGTCCAGCACAAAGCGGTTGGGCGCCAGTAATTTCAGCTCCGGACCCTCTTCCACCGCATGTAGTGGACGTATCCAGGTGTTGAATTGCTGTTCTGGCAGCTCGGTTTCGAGCCGCACCAGACACTGTTGCCAGAGTGAGCCCTGCAAAGGTGACCTCGATGGTTAGCTATGTAGTTCGCTGAACGCGGCAGTCTAACGTGCGTGCCAGAGCTTATCCACAACTAAACCGACCATACCTGGTCCGGAAGCAGTTGACAGGCCGGGGGTGAAACAGTACTCTGCCCGGTCTGTTTTGGCCCGCACTTGCGCGGGCCTTTAACTATATTTCAGATCGGATTGCGGCATGAAGCAAACATTTCAACCAAGTAACCTGAAGCGCAAACGCACCCACGGATTCCGTGCCCGGATGCGTACCAAGAGTGGCCGTCTTGTGATCAAGGCACGGCGGGCAAAAGGGCGCGCGCGCCTGGCCGTCTGAACGGCGCTTCCTTGAGCGCGGCCACAGCGCGTTACCCTTCTACGTATCGCCTGTTGAAGGCTGCACAATACCAACGGGTGTTCAAACGTTGCGAATACAAGGCCAGCGATCGTTTTATGACGATACTGGCGGTGCGCAATGATTTGCAGCATACGCGTTTGGGAACAGCGGTATCGATCAAGGCTGCTGGCAACGCGGTGCAGCGTAACCGAATCAAGCGCCTGGTACGCGAAAGTTTTCGTCTGCACCAGGAAATTCTGGGCAGCAGCGACCTGGTCGTTCTGGTGCGGCCGGGCATCAGTTCACGAAGCAATCAACAATTACTCAGCGCACTGGACACTCACTGGCGTACAATCGCAGCGCATGCGCACACTGGTTCTGACACTCATTAAAGGCTATCGCATGGTCATCAGCCCCTGGCTGGGTAACCATTGCCGGTTCACGCCGACCTGTTCTCACTACTCGATCACAGCGATAGAGCGCTTTGGTCTGTTGCGCGGGGGCTGGCTGGCATTGCGCCGTATCGGCTCCTGTCACCCCTGGCATGTCGGAGGGCTCGACCCGGTGCCAGAGAAAAGCTGTAAACACACATCATCACAAGCACAGTCACCGAAGCATACCCATGGATAATCCACGCACCCTTCTCGCCATCGCCCTCTCCTTTCTTGTGTTGCTTATATGGCAAGCCTGGATGAAAGACTACGGAGCACAGCCGCAACCACAGAGCGTAGAACAGTCCGCGGAACCCGCGATGCCGACAGTCGCTGAAAGTGGTGAAGACCTGCCAGTAACACCTGACGATACGCCACCTGCCGCCGCTAAAGAAGCAGTAGCGGCTCAGCTTCCCGAGGGCCAGCGCGTGGAAGTTATCACGGATCTGTACCACGCCGTTATAGATACCGGCGGCGGCGATCTCAGAGAAGTGGAGTTGTTGCAGTACCCGCAGAACACCGACAAGGACAGCCCTCC
>Ga0316193_10002412_pt1 | contig 13168 bp, 10 predicted proteins | sample MerIslsedime2_MG_FD_207735 | JGI IMG/M metagenome (GOLD analysis project Ga0316193, IMG submission 207735) | Coastal sediment microbial communities from Maine, United States - Merrow Island sediment 2 | ecosystem: Environmental > Aquatic > Marine > Coastal > Sediment | place: USA: Maine...
GTACTCACCACCAGAGACGTGGATCGCCACCGAACGCGCTTTCCGAAATGGGATTCGACCTGGATCCAGGCGATGGACCAGGGAGCCCACGGACAGGAAATCGAGAGCACAGTCGTCTTTTCTGATCTTCAGTTCAGCCATGAATACCCCTCCACACGGCGAGATTCTCTCTCGCCTCCCAACTCAATTCATAATTCATAATTGTGATTCACGCGTCATATCTTCTCGCGGTGACATCACCGCCGTGACCCGTCCAGTCGGTGTGGGAGAACTCGCCGCGCGGCCGGTCGACCCGCTCGTAGGTGTGGGCGCCGAAATAGTCGCGCTGGGCCTGGAGCAGATTCGCCGGGAGTCGATCGTGACGGTAGCCGTCATAGAAGGCGAGCGCGCTCGACAGCGCGGGGACGGGAACGCCCATGGCCACCGCGGCCGCCACCACCCGTCGCCAACCCGCCTGGGCCTGCTGAACCTTGTCGGCGAAGTAGGGATCGAGGAGGAGATTGTCGAGATCCGGATTCTTGTCAAAGGCCTCTTTGATCTTGCCGAGGAAGATCGACCGGATGATGCAGCCACCGCGCCACATGAGTGCGATGCCGCCGTTGTTGAGATTCCAGCCGTACTCCTTGGCCGCGGCCCGCATGAGCATGTAGCCCTGGGCGTAGGAGACGATCTTGGAGGCCAGAAGGGCCTGCTGAAGATCGTTGACGAAAGCAACTGGATCGCCTGCGAAGCCCGCATCCGCGGGTCCGCTGAGAACCTTCGACGCCACCACCCGCTCGTCCTTGAGCGCCGACAGGCAGCGCGAGAAGACGGCTTCACCGATGAGGGTCAGTGGAATCCCCATCTCGAGCGACGAGATGGCGGTCCACTTGCCCGTGCCCTTCTGACCCGCGGTGTCGAGGATCTTCTCCACGATGGGTTCTCCATCCTCGTCGCGATAGCCGAGAATGTCCCGGGTGATCTCGATGAGATAGGAATCGAGCTCGCCCTCGTTCCACTCGGCAAAGATGGAGTACATCCGGTCGTGGTCGAATCCGAGACCGTCCTTCAAGAGTTGGTAGGCCTCGCAGATGAGCTGCATATCGCCGTACTCGATCCCGTTGTGGGTCATTTTGACGAAGTGGCCGGCGCCGTTCTCCCCCACCCACTCGCAGCACGGCGAACCGTCTTCGACCTTGGCCGAGACGGCCTGGAAGATCGGTTTGACGTGCTCCCACGCCGCCGGCGAGCCACCGGGCATGATGGACGGGCCGATGCGTGCGCCTTCTTCTCCACCCGAAACCCCGGTGCCGATGTAGAGCAGGCCCTCGGACTCGACCCACGCCGTACGCCGGATGGTGTCGTTGTAGTTGGAGTTGCCGCCGTCGATGATGATGTCGCCCTTGTCGAGGAGCGGAATCAGCATTTCAATAAAAGAATCCACTGGTTTGCCGGCCTTGACGAGCAGCATCACCCGCCGCGGTGAGGCGAGAGAATCCACCAGCTCCTCGATCGAGTGGGTGCCGACGACGTCGGTGCCCTTGGCGTTGCCCTCGATGAACTCGTCCACCACCGAAACCGTGCGGTTGAAAACCGCCACTTTGAAACCGTGGTCATTCATGTTGAGGACCAGGTTCTGGCCCATCACCGCGAGCCCAATGAGCCCGAAATCCGCTTTGTCAGTCATTCGTTCGTTCCTCCATTATTGAAATAATCTAATTCTGTCACCCTGAGCACTGCCGCGCCGCGAGACGATGCCTCGTCCGGTTGAGAGCCCAGACCCGTTCACCGTTCGATCCCGATCCCGTTCCCGTTCCCGCTCCCGAAATCGAACCATCCGAGATCGGGATCGGGAACGGGATCGGGAACGACTCAAACCCGATGGCCCGCGCACTACAGGAGTGCGGGCACCGTCCCGGGGGTGGATGATCATGAACTGGCTCCACTACCCCGAACGCGATACAACTGCTCCCCGGCTCGGCGGACGAGGAGGATTCCCTCATCCTCCCGATCCGCCCACTCTTCCGGGTCGATGGACGCCGGGTCGAGATAGCCGAGGCCGATACGCTCGCAGCGCTCCTTCGGGATTCCCGTTGCAAGCGTCACATCGATGCGCGCTCGCTCCACACCGTTCTCGAAGGTCCCGGCGCCGCGCACGTGGGTGGAGTGCGCGACGATCCCCCACGGGAAGCCTGAGAACCTGTCCCACTCGGCCGTGAAGTAGTCGCGGACGTGATAGCCGATCTCGTCGATGATTCGCCCATGGACATAGGAGACCTCGGTGATGTGCGGCGCATAGATCACGACCTCGCCACCGTCGGCGATGGCCGGCTCGAGTTTGTACATCCCTTTGGCGCCGGTCCACAGATCGTCGTACATCTCGGGGACCATCGACAGGACCCGCCGGTACGGCCGATCGACCCAGACGATGTCGAGTTCGGCCGACAGCTCGGTGGCCGCCCACCAGGTCTCGTCCATCTCGCCGACATAGAGCCCACGAAGATCGTGTCCGTGCATGACCATGGCGATGAGCGAACTCGGGGTCGGGATGAAGGACGCGGCGCGGTTGATGAGGCGGCGCATGGGGGTGTCGGCGACACCGATGATTTCTTTGCTGGTCAGCAGTGCGCCGAGCCAGTGAGTGACATCGATAACCTCTTGCCCCGACACCCCGGGCACGAAATATTTGTTGCCGCCGGAAAAACCGGCGACCTCGTGCGGGAAGACCGGTCCGCAAACCAGGAGTTCGTCGTAGGGGCGTTCACCGTTGGGGTCGCCGACCAGTCTGTTGAGCCGGACAGGCACGTCGAGATCCATCTGCCCATCGCTGGCGTCGCGAATCTCCGAGGCGGGAATCACTCCCACGGTCACGAAGCTCTCATCCAGATCCCATCGGTGGTTGAAGATCATCGAATCCCCGGTGGATCCGGCGCGAACCTCGACGCCGACCAATCGACCGAGAGCGGCGTCATCCATCGGGGTGTGAGTTCCGAGCGCCACCAGAAAATCGAGAGCCTCGACCCACGGGCCGAGAACCTCGTGCAGCAGCCGGTACATCAACGGGATCGGCGCCGTCCGGGTGCTGTCCGGAATGACGACCAGAACCTTCTTGCCGGCAAACCTCTTCTCATCGAGGCCGTCGGTCAGGACCTGGCGAATCTCCGATTCGACAAGGGGACGACTTTTTTCCACATCGCCCTCAGATGGTCATGGCGGTGAAGCCGCCATCGATACGGACCAAGGTGCCCGTAACGAAACTCGATGCGGGCTCGGATGCCAACCACACCACGGCGCCGGCAAGTTCCTCGGCTTCGCCGAACCGGCCCATGGGGGTGTGGCCCATGATCGAGGCCGTCCGCTCCTCGGTGAGCAGTTTGCGGTTCTGCTCGGCGGGGAAGAACCCCGGCGCCACGGCGTTGACCCGCACCTTGTTCGGCGCCCACTCACGGGCGAGGAACTGGGTCATGTTGTTGATCCCGGCCTTGGTGATGGAGTAGGTGAAGACCTTGGAAAGCGGTGGTCCCGACGAGGCCGATGAGACGTTGATGATCGACCCGCCCTTGCCTTGTTCCACCATTTGCTTACCGAAAATCTGGCTGGCCAGGAAATAACTCGTGAGGTTGACCGCAAGGATCTTGTCCCACTCCTGACGGGTGATCTCGAAGATCGGGGTCCCCGAGTTGATCCCCGGCGCGTTGAGCAGAATGTCGACCCGGCCCCATTTCTCGACGATCCGATCCAGTGCGGATTTGAGATCGTCCTCGCTGGTGGCGTCGACCCCGATTCCCATGGCGTCGACCCCCGCCGCACCGTAGATCAAATCGGCCTGTGCCACCGCCGCCTCCTCGACGAGATCGAGGACCGCGACCCGCGCACCGGCCCGGCCCAGCGCCGCGGCCATGGCGCCGCCGAGGACGCCACCGGCGCCGATCGTCACCGCGACTTTCCCATCTAACGAAAACAGATCCTCGAGATAGCTCATGCATCCCTCCCGTCGATGTTGAAAGGTGTCGTGTGGCGCCCAAAGTGCGTCACCAGATTGCCGAAATGGATATCCTCGTTCTCTCTGAGGCAGGCCATGATCCGATCCTTGAAGCGCGTCCTTCCCTCCGGATCACGCTCGGTGAGCACCCGGCCGAAGGTGACGTGGAGCACCTGACGCGCATCCTCGTCGTCGAGCAGTTGAACCAGAGCTCGATCATCAAGCGTGGTCGCCGCGGGTACCCGCTCGAGTTCGCCCGAAACGTGGTAGGTCCGTCGCTCGTGCTCATAGAGCGAACGCGCGAAATCGAGGATCTCGCGGAAGAGCCCAGGATCGCAGACCGCGATCGCGCGCAGCGCCTCGAGGTAGCTGGTCCCCGCGGTCTTGACGTGGACACCACCCGATCCGATCTCTCCGATGGTGCGATAGACCCCGAACTTGTCGCTGCCCGAGTGGATGCTGATCTTGTAGGGGCCGAAGGTCTCGGCGATGGCGAGGTGTTTGACGTACTCGGTTCTGAAAACACCGAGATCGCCGCGATAATCGATCCCCTTTTCGAAGTCACCGACAAAACGCGGCGCCAGACCGACCCACTTCACCCCCAGCCGCTTGAGCTCCGAGGCCACCAGCCAGTGTTCAAAGGGGCTCGTGACCGAGGCGGTTTCATCCACCGAGACCTCGATTTCGAAGGGACGATCACCCATGACCTCGACGATGTGGCGGTACATGTTGGCGACGTGGGCCAGCGCCGAGCCGTACTTGACCAGCCCTCGAAGGACATCTTCAGAAGTCGGCTCGAGCACGAGCTCTGATCCGACCTCGAACCGCTGTCCGGCAAATCGCGAAAGGACACCCTCGAGGCTTTCGTCGAGCGCAGCCCACGGAAGATCGGCTGCCGCGGCGCGAAGCTCGGCGTCTGACATCTCGTCGGCGGCGTCCACCACATGGTCGCCGGGGTCGATGGTGAACATGGTGAAACCCGCGGCGGCCATGAGGTCGACATCGGCGGGGGTCTTGAGGTGATCGGCATCGGCGCCGTAGCCCGAGCGCCAGCCCTCCTGGAAGACCGCCCAGGTGGCGGCGTCCATGACCTCGCCGGGGGTCCGCTCGGTGCGTTCGAGCTCGCGGATCGACTGCTGAGCGAGGACCACCTCGAAACCGCTGCCGACCATGGCCCGAAGATGCGCCGGTCCGGCAATTCCAAGCCGGTCACCGAGCCCGAAGCTGTCGGCAAGGCCCAGCACCCGCGGTCGCGTCCAATCCAGAATCTCGCGCAGCACGGCGGCGTTGCCCGGCGTGAGGCGGCAGCGCCGAACCTGATCCTGGGTGTCGAAAGCCCACTTCAAACAGGTGCCCTCAAAACGCTCCGACACCGGATCGTTCGGTGGCGCCACGATGTAGAGTCGGCGGCCGGGCGTGCCGCGACCCATCGTCAGGAGCGCCTGGCCGACTGCGATGGGTGAATGCGGGTAGATTTCCAATGACCGGTCGGCCATGGTAACGGAAACTCGATCCGCGCCTTCCGGCGGCGTTTCGATGATTCTCAGCAGATCTTCACGGAGGTTCATACCGGCTCCTTGACCTCTCGGGTCATGATTCGAGTCCGTCCCGCAACCCTCGCCCGCTCGACATCGACATTCTTTTTATGGACAACAACAATTCAGCGCGGTCAATTCAAAACCACCGTGTGCATCAGGGTGTACGGCCCACCGTGGGCGTCATCCCGGTAGACCTCGACTATGGGGCTGTCACCACCGACGATCACCCTGAAGAACGAGCTTCTCGTCTGCCCACGACCCTTGATCTGCGCCTCGTAGTAGCGATCGCGGGCGGTAGGGTCGCTGCCGTACTCTGTGTAGAACTGGGCCAGAGTCTGGGTGACCGGCTGACCCGTCAAACCGAGGTATTTGAACCAGTAATCGACGTGGTATTCATCATCCCGATAGAGCTGTTTGATCGAGTTGGCCTCACCGACACCCTTTTCCTTGCCCTCCTCGATGGCGCGATGGATGGCCGCGTACATCTGATCTGCATACGACTTTTCTTCCAAGCCGCGGGCGTGGCCCGGATCGAGCTGCCACAGTCCGTTGATCTGGCCGTACGAAGTGTTGTGGGTGTGGCCGCAGACATAGGCGTCGACGTCGTGCTTCACTAAGAGTTGGTGGAAGGCGAAGGCGGTCTCCGGGTCTTCATCGAGGGAGTCGCCCTGATGTCGAAGGCGCCCGTTGTCCATGTCCGGCATTGGGAGCAGGGGTTCGTGGCCGAAGACAAAGATGTATTCCTTGTCGGTGGCCTCGAGATCCGCCGCCAACCACGCCATGAGCTCAGGCACGAGTGCGCCTTCGAGACCCCAGTCCTTGACCCCATCGAAATACTGGTTGAGCACGACGAAGTGGGTGTTCTCCCAATCAAAGGAAAAGGTGGTTTCTTCGCATCCCGCCGGGCCGCGGTTGACGACATTGGGCACCGTCATGCTGTACTCGCGAAGATACTGCATGCTCGAGGGCGACTCGGGGTCGTGGTTACCGAGTACGGGGTACCACGGATAGTCCTCTCCGATGGTCCGATCGATCATATCACGCACGGCGGACGGAGGATCGACATCGAGATCGCCGGGGCTGATCATGAAGGACCCGGCCCCGGCTTCGGCTACGGCCTTGCAGGCCGCCGAGAAGTGTTCGGTTTCTTCACCCGCCGCAGCAAAATTCCTCATATCGGCCGCGATGACGAAGACCAGTTCTTCAGCCTGGGTCACGCCCGGCATCAGACAACACAAAAGGAAGACCGAGGAAGCGATCGCAGATAAGATCTTCATCTAATTCCCCCAACCCGGCGAAGGAACATCGGCTCCTTCTCCACCGTCTTGGTTCGTAATTCAAAATTCATAATTCATAATTCATAATTCAAGAATTGATGACTCAGTCATCGATCTTGATCTCGTAGTAGCCGTCGCCGGCGTCATAGTGTTCCTGCCGTTGCTTCGGAACGACCTCAACCTTGTCGGGCCACGAGGTGACGCCGTTGACGAGCTCAGAGGCCTTGACCTCGAACGGGCCGCGCACGACCCGACCGAAGGTATCGACAAGTCGGTAGCTCATGGTCGGATCGTCACTCATGGTGAAGTCCACCAAACCGAAATTGCTCCCCTGGAAATAGGCGGGCCAGACCCGCCGCTCGGGCCGGCGCTCGAGCCAGCTGTCGGGGATGACCTGCGCCAGCGGTGAGCTGACCATGTCGTAGAGATCGTAGCCGCCGTGCTCGGACCACGGAATCACATTGAGTTCACCGATATGGGTGTCGCCCGACATCATGACCACTCCGGTGATCTCGGTATCGCGGATGAAGTCGAAGAGTCGATTACGCTCGTGCAGGAACGCGGCCCACGAGTCACCGCCCGCGCCCTTGTTCTTGCTCCACCCGCTGCCCGAAACCAGGACCTTGAAGACCGCGGTGCTGGCCTCGAGTTGCTCGGTGAGCCACTTGTACTGGGCGGGCCCGAGCATGGTCTTTGAGGGGGTGTCGGGATCCTCGTCCGGGTCGCGGTACCAGCGACCGTCGATGACAAAGAACTCCACCTGGCCCCAGGTGTAGGTGTAGAAGATGCCCTTGACATCGGGCAGGCCATAGGACGGGTTCGGCCAGTACTCGAGAAAGACCTCGTAGGCCCCCTCTTTCACCGGGTTCGTGCGATCGTGGTTGTTGAGGCCGAAGTCGTGGTCATCCCACACCGCGAGGTTGGAGATGTTGTGGATCACCGGCTGGAGGCCCGCCACTTCCCGCTGGCGCCGATACTCCTCGCGCAGGAAGTCCGGATCGAGGACGTCGCCATAGATGTTGTCGCCGATCCAGAAGAGAATGTCCGGCTCCCAGTGGGCCACCCACGGCCAGATCGGTTGGATCCGATCGTCCTGCCATTTGGGGCAGGAGCCGAAGACAATCCGCAAATCGGCCGCCTCGCCCTCGGGCGGACCGGTTTCGAAGCGAAGGGGTTTGAGGTTCTTGAGATACCGGTCCTTGATGCCATCCACAACGACCTCGTAGAAGTACTCGGTGGATGGTTCGAGATCCGGGATGGTGATGGTCGCGGTGTAGTCAGAAGCTTTGCTGACCAGCACGGGTTCGGTCTGCTTTGCTGCGCTGAAGTCGGGGGTCAGATCGTATTTGATGGCCACCGTGAAAGCACCGCTCGTGCGGACCCAGATCTTGGCGTCGGTGTCGGTCACAGCTCCGACCATGGGACCCTGCATCAGACGGGGGTAGCCGGTGTGAGACGGTTTGGCGGCCATCGCGGCCGATGACGTCACGAGCAACACCAATCCAAGCACGACAGTGAATCGAACGAGCAGACCTTGTTTCATTTGACTCCCCCGTATTCTCACAATGTCCGCAGATTTTTGATCCCCAGCTCGGCCGAAGTATCAGCGTCGGGCAGTGGCATGAATTCACCTGACACAAAACCGTCGTATCCCGTGGAATTCAAGACATCGAGGATGGATCTGAAGTCGAGGTGTCCGGCTCCGGGGTACCACCGATTTGAATCCGCCACGTGGAAGTGGAAGATCCGGTCGCCGACGGCCCGGATGCTGTCCTCGATACCTGCCTCTTCGATGTTCATGTGGAAGGTGTCGAGCAGGAGACCGAAGTTATCCGCGCCGACCCGCTCGATGAGATCCAACCCCTGGGTCGCGGAGTGGATGAGATCGGTCTCGTAACGGTTCATGGGCTCGAGGGCGAAACGAACACCGGTGCCCGCAGCCGCAGCCGCGCACGCCTGGATCGCCTCGACCATGTATTCCATGGACCGTTCGTGGGTCTGCCCCTCGGGAGTGATCCCACGGATGAGACCGAGGATGACGATGGCGTCGAGGTGAGCGGCCAACGGCACGTGGCTCGAGATTCTCTCGATGGCCGCGGCACGCACCTTCTCGTCATCGCTGGTGAAGGAAAGGCCTTCCTCGCCCCACGCCTGGCCGGTCCCGATGGCGGGCACGACCAGGTTATGCGACGAAATGACGCGCTCGAGCTCGCCGGCGTTCACCAACTTTGGATCCCGCACGGCGAGTTCGACACCGTCATAACCGAGGCCGGCGATCTTGCCCACATTGGCCTCGAAATCGCCCTTGAAAGCCACCGCCTGGAAGGCGGCGGCATGGGTCGACAGCACAACGCTGAGTTTCATGTCGCCAGCCTACGAGTTCGATCCCTGACCGATTCGTGGCAGTGAATAGACCGGCTTCCAACCCTCGCTCAGAGGTTCGCGGAGATATGGCTCCATCTCGGCTTCGGTGCGCAGCGTGACCATCTCCACCGGAGGCACGGTCCCCGCCGGCCAGGCTTCCAGAGTCTGGTCGTTGAGCAGGGTGAGGTACTTGAGAATTGCGGCTAGCGGGCGTTTCGCCTTCTCGGCTGTCCCCTGGGTCGCCTTGCCGACAACGCCCTCTGGGGTCGCGGCGATCTCGATGGCGAAGTGGCCCTCGCCCTCGGACCAGCGGCTCGGCCGGCCGAAGGGATCCACCGACTTGTCGAAGTGACCATCCGGAAGCCAGCCGATGCCTTCGGTGTCAACCGCATAGTCCATATCCACCATGTCGGGGTGGAGCAGCAGACCGAGGGAGGTCTCCGACTCATCAGCGTGGACGAAATTGGTGTCCATCTTGCCGCCCTTGGGTTCGGTCCGGAAGAACTCGCGAACTGCACGGTGCCAGTCGATGACGCGGAAGACACCCGGCAGCTGATAGCGCTTCTGGAACTGCTGGATGGCCGACTCGAGCATCCACAGATGACCGTGGTTGTTGATCAGGATCTGCTTGCGGAAGCCGTCGTTCCAGAGACCCAGCATCACGTCGATGAGAAACTCGCGGGCGATGTTCTCGCGGATGATCACGGTGCCCGGCATTCCCAGGTGGTGATACGGGTGCGACCCGTAGTTGAGCGGCGGCAGCGCGAGACTCACCGGCGCTCCCCGCTTGGCGGTGAAGCGTCGCACGCCCTCGCAGATCTGACTGACGTAGAGGGTGTCCGAGGCGCTCGGCAGGTGGCGACCGTGGAGTTCGGTGCAGCCGATTGGAATCATGACGATGTCATTCTTCCGGCGCTCGGCCTCGACCTGATGGCGCACGGTGGTCTGGATATACGACCCGGCCTTGCCCCACTCGCAGGGTGAGGGCACACCGTACTCGGCGAGCATCGCGTCAACCTCGGCGTCACTCGCGTCCCACACTTCCTTCTTGCACCGTCCGACTGTGTTGTCCTCGAAAAACAGATCCGGCTGATCGGTGGCCAGCAACCGTGGATCTTCTGGGGAGTTCGACATGTGATTCTCCTTGTTTGACTCGTTCTCTCGTCAATTCTGTCTTGGGTCATCGCTCGGCGACCCTGTGATTGATGTTCTGACCTCGACGGGCTCCCCGGTCTGAATCGACCGGCGACCCGCAAGGGCCACCGCCAGCGTCGCCGCCCCGTCCCGGTCGGTGACCGGTGGTGGGGTGTCATCGACGACACAATCAACAAATGCCTGAAGCATGGTCACGAAGGCATCGCCCATGCGTTGGGGGGTTGTATGGACCGCATCATGGTGGGCGCCACTGCGATCCAACACTCGGATCGGGGTTCGGCGAAGCCGGCCGATCTGGACCGCCCCTTCATCGCCGATCACCTCGCCACGTAGATCGTGGCCGTAACGGGTGGTCCGGCTGGCGGTGAGGGCGCCCATGGCGCCGCCGGCAAACCGCACGCTGACCACGGCGTTGTCGACATCGCCCACCGTCGCAATGGATTTATCGATGAGGGCGCCTCCCTCGCCGTAGACCCGAACGATCTCGTCTCCCAGCAGCCACCGCCCGAGGTAGATGTCGTGGTACATGGAGTCCAGGATGAGGCCACCGCTGACCCCGAGATCGGCAAAGCAGACCGGCGGTGGGTTCATATCGCCGCTGAGCGACCGGTAGAGGACCGGCTGCCCGATCCCTCCCGCATCGATGACGCGTTTGGCCTCGATGTAGCCCGAATCGAAACGACGGGTGTGCCCGAGCATGAGCTTGACGCCCGCGGCTCGAGCTGCCGCCCCCGCACGGTCGCACTCCTCGAGACTCAGACCCAGAGGTTTCTCGCACAGGATGTGCAGACCGGCCGCGGCGCAGTCTTCGACATTGGCCACGTGGGCCGAGGTACTGCTCGCGATCACGACCGCGTCGAGGCTCTCGGCCTCGAGCAACGAATCGAGATCGTTATGGACGGATACGGCGCCACAGCGCCGGCGGACCTCCGCGGCCCGCTCGGCACTGGACGTCGTCACGGCAACGAGGTGCGCACCCCGGACGCGGGAGACAAGATTCTCCGCATGGGTCAGACCCATCCGGCCCACTCCCACCACGGCCATGCGCAGATCGTCCACCGTCATGCTCTCCAAATCTCGTCAAGTTCAGTTGGGTTTGACGAGGATCTTGCCGTCGGTCCGGTCGGTCGACTTGGCGATGGCCGCCACCGTGTCGTCGAGACCGTACTTGGCGGTGATGATCGGGCTCAGATCGATCCGGCCCGAGGCGACCAGGCGAATCACGTTGGGGAAGGTCTCGTGACCCGAGTGGCCCTGGGCGCCGAAGGCCTGGGCGCGGCGGACCTGGAAGGCCTCGAGATACATCGGCACCCGTTTGGCGGCGCGCCCGATCTGGATGACCTTGCTGTTGATGGCCAGGGCCTGTTCCATCTCCGGAATGGTCAGGTGGGGAACACCGGCGGCCTCGACGTGGAAGTCGAATCCGGCGCCGTCGCTGTGCTCCATGAGCACCTCGCCCGCGTTGACCTCCCTCGGGTCATACACGAAATCCGCGCCGACGGCTTTCGCCAGTTCCATCCTCGGCTTGGACACCTCGAACGCGACGATCTTGCCTGCTCCCCCGGCCTTGGCGAGGGCGATGGCCGCGAGGCCGATGGAACCCGCACCGAAAATGGTCACGAAGTGACCCGGACGGAAGCCGCCACCGCGCTCGAACATGCCGTTGTAGGCGACGCAGGTCGGCTCGGTGAGCGCGGCAACCTCATAGGCCTTCTCTTCGCTGCCGAACCTCTCGGCGATGGCGTCGATCTTCCAGCAGAACTTTTCGTCCACCGCGATGTAGTTGGCGAAGGCGCCCGGGATGGTGAACCCGATCTCCTCGAGATTGGTGCAGTGGTTGGGGTAGCCGTTACGGCACGGAATGCAGCGGCCGCACCAGATCATCTCCTCCACGGTGACCATGTCGCCGGGGGTGAGAAGGGTGACGTCCTTGCCGATCTCCACAACCTTGGCCGAAAACTCGTGGCCGAGGATGGTGGCGAACTTGGTCAGTCCCGGGTAGAGGATGTAGTTGTCGTCATCGGTCTCATAAAAGTGCATGTCCGAGCCGCAGACGCCGCAGGCCTGGATCTCGAGGAGCACTTCCTTGGGGCCCGGCTTTGGATCGGGCCACGAACGGACCTCAAGCGTCGGGTTTCTCCAGATTTCGTTGCCGCTGATGGCCTTGCCTGTCTTCTTCTCCCAATCCGAAACCGTGTAGGTCGGTCGGGGGTCCCACTTCGCATCAAGAACGAGTCCTTTCATCACAAACCTCCGTTGATTTTCTTCGGTGCCGGAACGACATCCCGACACCGTGTTTTTCGCTCCTAAACCGAGAGAGCAACCCCCCGGTACTTTTGTTCGATCAGATCTACGATCTCTTCACGGCTCCTGCGAATCGGTCCGGGAACCGCCACCTTCAAGCTCGTGACCGCCGCCGACCACCGCAGCGCTTCTTCGGGCGGGTGTTCCAACCTGGCCGCAACATAGGAACCGACGCAGGTGTCGCCCCTGCCGCTGCGACCGAGCATCGACTCGGCATGAAAATCAGCCTCGAGCATCTGTCCGTCCGCGAAAAGCACGATTCCGTCGCGGTGGGTGATGATGACCTCCCGCGGGCCCTGCGCCGCCAAGATCAGGGCGGACTTCTTGATGTCGGCCTCGCCGGTCATGGCCTCGGCTTCGACCACATCCGCCTTGAGGATGTCGAGGAGACCCAGAACCTCTTCCTGCTCCGGCCAGGGCAGGTGTTCGAGGCGGCCGTCGGGATGACGGTGCCGAATGAACCCCTGGGCATCGGCGCTGATCATGGCGCCCTTCTCGCGCAGCGCGCGAACGGTTTCGACGGGCATTTCACCCCGGAAGGATGGACTGATGATGAACGCCGCGGCATC
>Ga0316193_10002416_pt1 | contig 13160 bp, 11 predicted proteins | sample MerIslsedime2_MG_FD_207735 | JGI IMG/M metagenome (GOLD analysis project Ga0316193, IMG submission 207735) | Coastal sediment microbial communities from Maine, United States - Merrow Island sediment 2 | ecosystem: Environmental > Aquatic > Marine > Coastal > Sediment | place: USA: Maine...
CCCATTCCTATTCTCTGTCCCCCTTCAATTTTCCGCATTCCGCATTCCGACTTCCCCATTCCTATTCTCTGTCCCCCGTCAATTTTCCGCATTCCGCATTCCGACTTCCCCATTCCTGTTCTCTGTCCTTTGCCCTTTTACGATCTCCTCCACCAGCTTCCAGTCTTTGACCGAATCCACATCAATGGCTGCTTCCGGAAAGGGAATGATTACGGCACCGGCCTTGAATCCGAGACGCCGTGAAACTCGCTCCAGAGCTTCTGCCAGGGAAAGTTGTCCCAGAAGATAGCGCAGCACCGCCATCACACCCAGGACCCGGATGACGCGCAGGGGCTTTTTGCGTTGGGTTTCGACCTGGCGCCAGAAATCGGCGGCGCGGCGGGCCCGGGGAGTGAGAAAGGCAAACAGGTTGCAGCCGCAATAGGATCCGTCCTGCAAATGGGTGGCGGTTCTTTGTGTCTGGGGATAGGCTTTTGTCACCGCTTCATGGCGGGCAACACCCGCCACAACATCACAACCGGTGTTGCGCGCCCCGGCACAAAAATAATCGACAATGCGAGGGCTCAGCATTGCATGATCGGCAGTGGTCAATAAGACCGGTGTCTGTTCCGGCAGAGATTGCAGGACATGATAGGCACTGGTGCTGGGGGTTTGCTTATTTTCCATCCATCCAACCTCACCTGATCTGATGCGGGCTCCCAGCTCGGGTTCCAGTTCTACAATAGATTGGGGTGGGCCGCAGAGGGTCCGCGCGTTTATTTCGGTTGATGCCAAAAGGGCGTCCAGCACGCGAAATACCATTGGGGCACCGTCGATGGGGGCCATTGATTTGCACCGTGCACCGGCGGCCCTGGCCACCGGATCATCCGGACCACGGTCTGCTGCCAGTACCACGGCGGTAAATTTAGGTTGGGGATTGTTCATAGCAGGACTAGGTGATTAAGTTGATTGAGTTGATTAGTTGATTAGTGTCAAGCCGCAGGTTTCTACCTTCTGAATTTTAGATGATTAAGGTAATTGGGGTCATTAAGTTGATTCAAAAAGCTCGTTTAGTCAAATCGACTGAAATCCTTTAACCTAATCAACCAATCAACCATTTAACTAATTTCTATTCCAGTTCTTTACTGTAGATGCGATAGGTTTTATAGACCCGGCCGTTGAGGGCTTCGATAATATTGCGCATTCCCTTGTTGTCTTCAAGGATCCAGGAAAGCTCCACTTGTTTTATACCGCGCTTGATGACAGGCGGTTGCAAGGAGGCAAACATCGAGAAGGCGAGGGTCGCACCCAGTATGTTGTCATGGTAACGGCTGCGGACTCCCATCAAGGGGATCCTCGCGGTTTGAGGGTATTGCACTTTAAGACGCCAGAGAAGTTTGAGCCATCCAAAGGGCAACAACCTTCCGTTAAGGTCCTGGATGGCCTCGTTGATATTCGGCAATAGGACCATAAAAGCTGCCGGCTCACCGTTCACTGAGGCGAATGATACAAGATCTTCATCCACCACCATTTTCAGGTCTTTACCCAGATGTTGGAACTCGGCGTTGGTCCACGGGATAAACCCCCAGTTTTGCGACCAGGCGTCATTGAATATGTCCCGGATAATATTTAATTCTGCTTTGAAATCAGATTTACGCAGGAATCGGGTTGCGACCCTGTTTTGGGCCCTGGCCATAACGGCCTGCATTGTGCGCGATTGCTTAGAATCCACATCGATGATGTAGGCCAGCAGGTCTTTTTCCTGGCGATACCCATTTTCCTCGATGCGCTCGGCATAATAGGGCCGGGCGTGCCCCATCATGACCCCGGGAGGGGTGTCAAAACCCTCCACCAGCAGTCCCAGTTCCTGGTTGATGGACAGGTTATACGGTCCGGCCACGCGTCGCATTCCCTTATTGCGCAGCCAGTTTTCGGCTGTGGCCAAAAGAGTCTTGAAAGTCTCAGAATTGTCTTCTGATTCCAGCATCCCGAAAAAGCCTGTGGCGTCCTGGTGTTGCTCGAGATGGAGTTGGTCAACCTGAGCGCTGATGCGTCCCACCGGTTTTCCGTTCCGGTAGGCGACCCAGGATGAAAAAAGAGCATGCTCGAAATAAGGGTTATTGGGTGCCAGCTGCATCCGCCGATCCAGTATCAGCGGCGGCACCCATGCCGGGTCATCCTTATAGAGCGGCCACAACAGACGAATAAACTCATTAAGGGTTTTTCGATTTTCGACTTTAACGATGTGCAGCGGGCTTGAATTTTTATTCCGGGGGGATTGTTGCTCCTGAGCAGAATTCATGGCAATCGTCTCGCGTTGGTTGATAGAGGTTCTACACGCATTCGAGGGTCCGAAGGCAACATGATACACAGGTTGTCTATTCAGGTCAACACGCAAAACCGCCGCCGCATTGCTCAGATTTCGCTGGCATGACCCAACCCCAATAACCCGATGATCATCATTGCTCTGATGATTATACTATTAGAAATATTTTTCACTGCTAAAGCCTCCACGCTGGCATAGATATATCGGAGATTTTCAGGACAGGAAATGATTTGTCCCTTTTTATTGACAGCCAAGAAACGTTTTTCTATATTCCAGGGCCAGATATGCAACGGTCGTTATTATCTCTTTGCCACGATCAAGATTACGGGCATCCGGATATCCGATGATATCGCATGAATTTGGTGTATTAAATTTTAGTATTAGAAGCTTGTGAAATACGGAATGTAACATAATTAGATATGTTCATTTTGTCAAAATTACTAAAACAAAATAGTTCGAATATTAAATTGTTATAAAAATATTAATTTCCTGTAAGGCAACTCTTTACAAATCATATTTTTTGTATTATAAATACTTTTGTGAAAATATATTAGGGATAATCTTAGAGCTGCCAAGAGGAGACGATGAAAAATAATACAGAAAAGCTGATTTATGATATGGCTTTTAGGGTGCGGTTGTATATCGCCTCTAAAATTTCAGAGCAAAAAGTGGGCGACTTAACCGACCGCGAAACTCTGATATTGGAACTTGTGGGCATGAAGGGCAACATGAGCATATCTGAAATAGGAAGCCTTTACCCCACGGTCAGCAACAGTACGATTTCCACGACCATTACCAGGCTATGGAAGGATAAAAAACTCGTTGATAAAAGAATACTTCCAGAAAATCAAAGAGTTACCACTGTTTCTCTAACCGAAAAAGGCAAAAAAGTGCTGGAAGAAATAAAACGCACCCAAGCGGAGGTATTTGGCACCGTGACCGTGTCCCTGGGCCTGTCTCCGGATCAAGTCGAATATTTCCAGGAAATTTTAGAAAACGCCATTGGCTTTTTTGATAAAACCCTCGGATTGAACCTCGATGGCAGTTGAATTACAGCGCTTGAAAATCAGTTGTATATTTTATTTAATTAGACCAAATTGAAAAATACTAAGGGATAAAAACGGAAGTTAAATTATGAAGGCCGTAATTTTAAGTGCAGGTCAAGGCAAGCGGTTGCTGCCGCTGACCGCCGATCGACCCAAATGCATTCTCCCCGTCCAGGGTAGGACCATGATTGAGTGGCAAGTTGATGAACTCGCCGAATGCGGAATCGACCAGGTAGCGGTGGTGTTGGGATATGGCGCCGACAAGGTCGAAGGAATTTTGCGCCGGCGCTATGGTTCGAATCGGGTGAAAACCATCTACAACGCAGCCTACGCCGTCTCTGACAATCTGGTCAGCTGCTGGACGGCCCACGATGAAATGAGCTCAGACTTTGTTTTGTTAAACGGCGATACCCTGTTTGAGGCAGCCGTGCTGAAACGCCTGCTTGATACGGAGAGCCAGCCGGTGACCGTGGTCGTAAGCCATAAAAGCCGGTATGATGACGACGATATGAAGGTCGAACTGGACGGCCGGCGACTTGTCAAAATCGGAAAGGATCTTTTACTGGACCAGGTCAACGGGGAGTCCATCGGAATGATTCTGTTTCGTGACCGGGGGCCAAGGCTATTCCGTGATGCGCTTGAAAAGGCTTTGCGCGATCCTTCAGCGCAAAGGAAATGGTATCTGTCGGTGATTGATGAATTGGCCCAGGAAATGCCGGTATGGACCTGCTCGGTTGAGGGGTTGCAGTGGTGTGAGGTCGATTACCCGGCAGATCTCAAATTGGCTGAAGACGTTGTGGCGGCCTGTGAGAACCCCCGCCGGGGTGGGGGGGCTGAAGACGCCTGCCGAATAACTGGGGTGAATCTTTTATAGCCTCCCACGATTCCTCTTAAGGCCAAACCATATCTTGATTACAACCGGAACAACAAGCTGCCGTTTCGCTCATGCAGGTAGTGGTTTATTGTCCCAAATCCGATGAAGCGTTCTGAGCCCATGATGCGAAGGAACGCTTTTTTGTAACGCTTTATACCGCAATTTTAGGCACTTTTGGCATTTTAGGCATTTCAACACGAAGCTTTCCGCTAAATAATTTACATGACAATTTTCATGCACACATTGGTGAGAGGAGCCAAGTGGTAACAAATTGATTATCGACCGTTACATAATGCGGGAAATCGTAAAACCCACGGTAACAATCTGTGTGGTTTTGATTTTCATTTTTGGATGCTACACGGCCACCCGCTATCTGGCGGATGCCGTCAGCGGTCAACTTCCGGGCACCACGGTATTTTTTTTTATTTTGCTTAAAATTGCCATCGCACTGGAGGTGCTGCTGCCAACCACCCTGTATCTCTCCGTGGTGATCGCTCTCGGACGGATGTACAAAGATTCCGAAATGACCGCTCTGTCTGCCTGTGGCGTGAGCAAGACCCGGGTGCTGCGGCCGGTTTTTTTGGTATCCCTGATGGTTGCGGTGATCGTCTCCTGCCTGTCACTTTATATCCGTCCCTGGGCCTACAGCCAGTTTTTCCTGTTAAGGGCCCAGGCCAAAGCCAATTTTGATCTCACACGAATGAAAGGCGGAACTTTTTATGAAATAGAGGACGGTGCGCGGGTTATTTTCGCAGAAAGGGTGGACCAGCAAAAAGATAAAGCCAAGCGGGTCTTTATCCGAACAGAGCGCGACGATAATCTGCAGGTCATTTATGCCGAGAAAGCCAGTCAACATTTTGAACCAAGCACCGGCAAACAAATCATCGTCTTTACCGATGGTTATTTGTATGAATTTACCCGTCGGGGAGAAAAAAGCCGAATCATACAATTTGAGCAATCCGCCATGCCCCTGGAACCCAATGGGAAAATCAAGCCCAAGTACCGCATCAAGGCGGCCTCAACCGGTTCGCTCGCATTTTCGGATAATAGCGAGGAGATTGCCGAATTACAGTGGCGGCTGTCCACACCGCTGGCGACAATATTGCTGGCATTGATCGGTGTGCCCCTGAGCCGTTCGTCTCCCCGGCGGGGTAAATACGCCAAAGTGATGACGGCCGTGGTAATTTTTGCCTTGTACTACAACCTGAGTGCCATCATCAAAAAGTGGGTGGAGCGGGGTGTCCTTGACACCCTCCCTGGCATATGGTGGGTTCAGTTGTTGTTGGCAGGATTGTTGCTGCTGCTGTTATGGCCGCCGCCGCTGGTGTTCCGCTGGCGCCAGAGATAAAGCACCGTTCCAATGAAAACACTTGATCGTTACATAGGCAGCTCCTTTTTACGAAGCTTTGGACTGATAATCTGCATATTGCTGGTGCTGTTCAGTTTCTTTGAGTTGATGACCCAGCTGGATGACATCGGCAAAGGAAGCTATCAAGTTTTAGATGTGATCGTATTTATCTGTCTGACGCTGCCCCGGCGAATGCTTGATTTAATGCCTATCAGTACCTTGCTGGGGGGCATTATCGCGCTGGGTTTGCTGGCCGATAACCGCGAACTTCTCGCCATGCAAGCCGGTGGCATGTCCGCCCGGCGGATATGCCTGTCGGTGCTGGCCACCGGATCCATCCTGATACTGGTAACATTGATGCTGGCTGAGTTGGTGGTGCCCCCCATGGATGAGCTGGCCCGCACCCGGCGCTCCCTGGCGCTTTCCGATACCGGTGTCACTGTGACCAAACAGGGGTTTTGGGCCCGCCGGGGGGATGCATACATCCACGTGGGCAAGACCCTTTACGGTGGGGACGCCACTGATATTGATATATTCGAAACAGATGCCGAGGGACGACTAAAAAAGTTTACCCATGCCCAGGAGGCGAACATCCTGGATAACAACCAATGGTTGCTCCGGGGAGTCACCTTAAAAACCTTTACCGAGCAGGGTACTGTGACCCGGCAGATTGAAAGCCTTGCGCTGGATTCGTTTCTAAGCTCAGACCAGGTCGATATCCTGGAACTTCCGGCCAGCAGCCTGTCCGCCGCCGATTTGTACCTGTATATCCGGGCATTGAAAGAGAGCGGACAGAATGCAGATCGTTATGCGCTGGCCCTGTGGCGCAAATTGAGCCTGCCGCTGACCACCGGGGCAATGATTTTACTGGCGCTTCCTTTTATTTTCGGATCAAGCCGCAAGGTTACCGCCGGGAAGCGGATAGTTATAGGCTCCTTTGTGGGGATCGCACTCTATTTTGCCGACCAGCTTGCCGTCCATCTGGGGCTGCTGCTGAGCCTCCATCCGGTTATAACAGCCATGGCCCCGGTGGTGCTTATTTCCGGTATAGCCGGGTGGCAATTGCGTCGCACGCTTATGGTAACCGGCTAAACGGGTGCTCGTGCTCCGCAATAAATCGATTTTCATCAGGTGAATAAACGCGTACGGCCAGCCGCAAGTGCCAGCCGGAGGTTCGGGGTGTGATGTGATAGGTAAAATACCGCGCCCGGCGCCGCGGCCTGCGACTCAGCGCTGACGCCGACGGTACACCGATGACCGCTGCATGGCCGTCCGGGGTTTTTAGCTTACCCAGGTCGGTTTTATGGGCATGGCCATGCAGGACCAACTCCACTCCGTAACGGGCCAGCAGCGACTGCAGTGCGGGTGCATCGGTAAGCCGCTTGCGCCAGCCGACCGTACCGGGTACCGGCGGATGGTGGATCAGCAATACTCTGAAAAGATCCTGATCGGCGGTGTTGGCCAGAAGGGTCTCCAGCTTTTGCAGCTGCCGATCACCAATGGTTCCCACGGCCAGATGCGGTGCCGTGGGCAGAGCGGTGCAGACACCAATCAAGGCAATACGTCCCCGTATGCGCAAACTGGGAAAGATGCTTTCAAAGCCTGAGGCGGGATTGTCTCCGATATCAGCGTCATCCGCGAGCATGTAATCGGTCCAGTGAGCCAGGGTCTGCTGCCAGACGGTTTTGACATAGGTATCGTGGTTTCCGGGGATAACCGTAACTTTGTCAGGAGTTCCCAATGAAGCCAGCCATTGGCGGGTTTGGCGAAATTCAGCCGGCAGGCTCAGGTGGGTCAGATCGCCGGTAACCGCAATGTGGTCGGGCCTGGTATCTGCCAGGTCGTGTTGCAGCGCCGAGAGTACGCTGTCGTGGTGCTGGGCTCCGCGGTGCAGCCGCCATTTCAAGTACCCGAAAAATCGTTTGCCCAGAAGTTCCCCGGAGCGGATATCAGCAATACAGGATATATGCGGATCGGAAATATGAGCCAGCGAAAAGGCGGCGCTGCCGGCAGGATCACCGGCCATGTCGGCATCTTCAAACGTTACAGAAACCATCAGTGATTTATATAGGAATTGTGCATCTAATGCAACACACTGATAGGAAACTTTGCCATGACAATATATGCGCACATTATCAAAGATAGTCCGGTGCAACACTGGGGACTGACGTCCCCTCAGCGTATACGGCGTGTACTTAACAGTGCCGGTGTTACGGATATCGTCGATCATATTGCGTTACTGCCGGAAAGCGGCTCGGTTATCTTGTTGCGGGGTGATTACCTGTTTGACGATCGGGTGATCAAATATATGGTTGATTCCCAGGATGTGTTGCTGCAGGTCCTGGACGGCGCGACTCCGGCGATTGTGGCTGCCACGGTTTCTTCGAATCTGGCTGGCCGGGCTGCTGAAATTCTTGATGTAACCGCCGGTGCAGAATCTTTGCCGGAGGTAAATATCGAGACCCTGGAAACGCTTTCCATATCTTTTCAAGAGCGTTTACTGAAGTTCGAACCGCCATTCGTACTGCCGATAACCGCTGAAAATCAGCGAGACCTGGAACGCAGACTTTTTGACTGGTCATATAAAGGGGTAACCGATCTGGTCACCAAGTGGGCCTGGCCGCGTCCCGCCCGATGGATTGTGGGCCAGTGTGTGCGTCTGGGGCTGCGGCCGAATCACGTTACCATTTTCGGATTGCTTCTGGTCATCATGGCCGGCTTTTTTTTCGCCCACGGATGGTATGGCTGGGGGCTGCTGGCAGGCTGGCTGATGACCCTTTTAGATACCGTAGATGGTAAGCTGGCCCGGGTTACGGTTACCTCCAGCCGGTTTGGGCATTATTTTGATCACCTTATTGATCTGGTACATCCGCCGATCTGGTACATCCTCTGGGGGGTGGGGCTGGGCGTCAGCCAGCTGGATGTTATCGGGGTATCACTTGTTGCCGCCTGCTGGCTGATTGTTGCCGGATACGTGGTTGGACGGCTGGCGGAAGGGGTGTTTTTGGCGTGGCTGGGCAAATTTGGACTATTTTGCTGGCGGCCGGTTGATTCCTATTTCCGGTTGATTACCGCCCGGCGCAATCCCTGTATGATTTTTCTGACAGCGGGCGCCCTTCTGGGACGTCCGGATGGCGGATTGGCAGCGGTGGCCGTCTGGACGGCGCTCACCAGTGTCTTTCTTTGCATCCGGTTAGCCATGGCTATTTACCGGCAAAGGGCCGACGGCTCCATACGTTCCTGGCTTATGGCTATCGATCCGGCCAATCCAACCCCATCACAGGCGGTGAGACTGTTTACACTATATAAAGAAAAATGAAGGTTCAAGGTTCTGTAGTTCAGAGGTTCAGAACTGTGTTTGGCAGCTATCCAATTACTAACCCTGAACGCAGAACCCTGAACCTTAGATCCTGAACCTTTCACAAATATACTTTTAGCTTGGCTTACGCAAAATATGTTAGAAACCCTATCCTTAGACGATTTGAAACCCGGCCGGACGCCGCACATCGGCGTGCTGATCAATCCATACAGCGGCGGCAATAAAAACGGTCTGGTGGCCATACGCCAGACGATTGCGCAATACCCGCAGGCGTCCCACTGTGATGTCCGTGAACCCCCGGATGTTCAGGCTGCCCTGGCGGAATTTGCCCGCCGGGGAGTGGAACTGGTGGTTGTCAATGGCGGTGACGGCACCGTCCAGGCGGTGCTGACGGCCCTGTTTCATTACCAGCCATTTGAAACATTACCACTGCTGGCTGTGCTGCAGTCGGGCACCACCAGCATGACCGCCAGGGACGTGGGATTTTCCGGATCACCTGTCAAAGCCCTGGAAACTATTTTCAGATGGGCGGATTCCGGAGTGGGCGATCCTTTGATCCTCCAGCGTCCGGTATTGCAGGTGCAAGCGCCCGGTCATGATACACGCTATGGGATGTTTTTCGGGACCGCTGGAATTTATCAGGGAATTCAATACTTCCATCGCAACGTGAATACAAAAGGGTTGAAGGGTGAGCTGGGTCCCGGTTTAACAATTGCAAGGTTTCTATGGGCGGCAGCTTTCCGGCGCAATGATTTTATATCATCGGTTCCGATTGCCGTCGCCGTTGATGATAAACCGACCCAGCAACTGGACTGCATGGTACTTCTGATCAGTACCCTGGAGCGTTTGTTTTTGGGCATGTATCCTTACTGGGGCGATGAAAAGGCTGCTTTGCACTATACGGCGCTTCGCACCCGGCCCCGTCATCTGCTGCAAACGCTGCCGCTTATCCTGCGGGGCCGAAAAAGCCACCACGCCAGGCCGGAAAACGGTTACTTCAGCCACAATGCCGGCAAAATCAGGCTCCATCTAGACAGCGGCTTTACCCTTGACGGACAGCTTTACACTCCGGAAAATAGCCAGGAGTCAACCGTGGTTCAAGCCGATGCCACAGCCTCTTTTTTACGGTTATAGTCATGGAAATATCTTCTGGGCTAATCAGCGCCATCGAGCGCAATGCGTTTCGCAAAGCTTCGCCGGCGGTGCAGGTCCTGATAGATGAAATTCTGGCACGCCACGGCCGGGCCGCCCAGGGCATTTTATTTTACGGCTCCTGCCTGCGCACCGGCGATGACCTCGATGGGCTGGTCGATCTCTACCTGCTGGTGGACAGCTACCGCAATGCGTATCCAGGCTCAGGCCGCGTATCGGCGATGCTAAATGCCCTGTTGCCACCCAATGTATTTTACCTGGAACGCGAGTTTGAAGGGCAGCGTGTACGAACCAAATATGCGGTCTTATCGCTGGCCGATTTTCAAAAGGGGACCTCGAAGCGCTGGTTTCATTCCTATGTTTGGGGACGGTTTTCACAACCGACTGCCATTCTGTACGCCCGCAATGCGGAGGTGGCGGAACTGGTGCTAAAGGGCTTTGCCCGGTCCGTGTTAACGTTTACCCATCGGGTGTTGCCCCGGATAGCCACCGAATTTTCCGCCCGACAGTTGTGGGGCCGGGGGCTTGAACTCTCATATCGGGCCGAGCTCAGAGCCGAACGACCGGAAAAGCGCGCCAGCCTTTTTGATGCGGCACCCCAATACTACGAAGAAATCACCCATCTATCCATGGATACGGGTTCCTATCCGGTTGCCGCTATTGCCGGCACTGATCCCACCCGATACCGGGCCCGTATTTCCGACAGCGTCAGATTGGTCAGCCGTATTACCTGGGGTCTGCGATCCTGGCAGGGCAAACTGCTTTCTGTTTTAAGGCTTGTCAAAGCCATGACCACATTTGAAGGCGGTGTAGATTATATCCTGTGGAAGATTAATCGGCATTCCGGCGTCACCGTGGATGTGGAGCCCCGTCTAAGGCGCCATCCCTTGCTGGCCATGTGGGTGCTGTCCTGGCGCTTGTACCGCCGGGGCGGATTTAGATAGGGATATGTCCCGGATTTGTTTTTCAGTCAACCCATCACGAAGGCAGAGCCGCCAGGATATTTTTTATAAATTCGTCCGTATTCCATGCTTTCCTGTCTGTAGTGGCACCGAAGCGAACCAGCACGAGTTTTCTGGAAGGGATAACGATAACTTTTTGCTCCTGAAACCCTGTAGCTGCGAATGCATCCCGGGGAGCACCGGGCCATCTGCGATTTTGTGGATTGTCGGCCGAACCGGCATTTAGCCAGATGTGGGCGCCGTATTCACCCTTAGGCGCCCCTGGCGTGGGAGTGGTAGTGTACGCCACCCAATCCTGGGGGAAAATTCGCTCTCCCTGCCAGACACCATTCTGCAGGTATAGCAGGCCAAATCGGGCCCAGTCCCTGGGCGTTGCCAGGGCATAGGATGAGCCCACAAAGGTTCCGGATGAATCCGGTTCGACGATGGCGCTGTACATTCCAATTTTATCGAACAATTCCTTATAGATGAAACTGTAATAGTAATCATATTCTTTTTCAATGGTCTGGCGTACGATCCTGGCAACGATGTTGGCGGTGCCGCTGGAATAATTCCACTTACTGCCCGGGGTTGTTTCAAGCGGTCTGGCGGCGGCATAAGCGGCAAAATCATGACTGCCGTATAGCATATAGGACACATCATAAAGGGGTAAGTAGACCTCCCCAAATTTTAAACCACTGCTCATCCGCAACAGCTGGTCCAGGGTAATTTTTTGGCGGGCATCGTCCTCATTGTTCCATTCCGGCACCGGCGCCGGCTTCATGATATCAAGTCGGTTTTGTCTGACGAGTATTCCGACCAGGGCATTGGTGAAGCTTTTGCTCATCGACCAGGACAGCAGGGGCATATCTTTGTCAAAACCGGAAGCGTATCGTTCCGCAATCAATTGGCCGTCATAGACAACGACGACGGCCCGGGTTTTGCGCGCTTTCTCCGGTCCGGGTTCGGCAAAGGCGGCATCCAGGGCTTTTGCTAGTTTTTGCACGTCAACTCCAACAACAGAGGGATTTGCCGGCCCCTGACTCCCGGCCGGCCAGGGCAGGTCTGCACGGTGTCGGGGCCGTTTTTTTGTGAAATCCGGTGGTACCAGTTTCTGCCGGGCCATTTCCTCGGCCGTCGTGCCGATGACCAGGGAACAGCCGCAGCCCTCGCGGTAGATAGCGGTTAAGGCAAATAAACCAAATGACGTGGCGGTCACGGATTTTTGTTCACGGTTTACCCTGAAATCGACAACTTTAGCTATGATATTAACCGGCTCAACCTCTTCTGCAAATACAATTTCAGGATCCCGATTTGAAATAAAGGTGCTCGAACAGATATATTTGGCAACAAAGCCGGTTCCGATGGGTAAGGCTTTACTGAACAGCCAGCCGCCGGTTGCCACAGTTGCGGTCAATACACATGCAATTACGATTAGAATAATTTTTACGCCGCGCTTCATATAGACCTCCATTCTTCGATCAAATCCAGACTCGACAGGTTTACGGCCAAAAGACATTTTTGAGACAGCTTCTTCTTAATATCATGCAGGTTTCAATTCAACCTTTTCTTTCCAAACTTCCATGATGACAATCAGGAGTGAAATCAAGCCGATCATCCGGTCGTGATGATAGGGTGGTGAGCGTTGACAAAAAGCACCGTCAATTGTACCTTAAAGAATAAAAATTAAGTCTTGCAGCCAATAGGATAAAGCATATGCCCCGTCCGAAAAACGCCATGGAAATCTATCAACTACTCGACAAGTCCAATTGCCGCGAATGCGGCGAAAAGACCTGTCTGGCATTTGCCGGTGCGGTTTTCACGGGCAACAAGCAGCTTGACCGGTGCCCCAAGCTGGACCGGGAAACAATTGTGCGTTTCGGGGGGGATTCCGGAAACCACCATACCATCGAACAGGAACGGGATGAAAATATGCAGAAGCTGCAGGACAGGATCGCCAATATTGATCTGGCTGCAGCTGCTAACAGAATTGGCGCCGATTTCTCGGGCGACCGACTGACGCTGAAAGTCCTGGGCAAAAATTTAAGCGTCGATACCCGGGGCAAACTTTACGCGGACATCCATATCAATCCCTGGGTTGCCGGTCCGTTTATTACCTATATCCTTTATGGCAAAGGCCTGCCGGCTTCCGGCAACTGGGCGTCCTTCCGGGAG
>Ga0316193_10002417_pt1 | contig 13158 bp, 10 predicted proteins | sample MerIslsedime2_MG_FD_207735 | JGI IMG/M metagenome (GOLD analysis project Ga0316193, IMG submission 207735) | Coastal sediment microbial communities from Maine, United States - Merrow Island sediment 2 | ecosystem: Environmental > Aquatic > Marine > Coastal > Sediment | place: USA: Maine...
GCTGACGGCAATCTTCTGTGAGCCGGTATCCGCCGCGTTGTTCAGCAGGTTCTCCAGGGCCTGTGCCATGGTTGGGTCCAACTCGATTACCGGGCTGTCCCTGGCGCACTCAAAACTGTAGATAACACCCGGGCGGCGCACCGCCCAGCGCTCCAGGGTGTGGCGCGCAAAGTCACCAATGGCGAAGGGCCGGGTTTGTTGCGCGGAGCTCAGCTCTGCCGTGCGGCTGAGTTCCGACAGGGTGCTTTTGCACTGGGTCAACTGGCCGCGCAGCAGTTCGCAGTCCGCGCGGGCCTGTATGCCCAGCTCCGGGTCCTGCAGTAGTTCGTCTACCAGCACGGTCATGGTCGACAGTGGCGTGCCCAACTCGTGTGCGGTCCCCGCGGCCAGGCTGGCCACCGCCATAATCTGGTCATTGCGCAGACTGTCTTCGCGCCGGGTGACGGCCTGGGCCTCCTGCAGGCGCAGCGTGGTCGCCATGCGCACCACGAAGTAGGTGATCAAACCCGCGCTGAACAGGAAATTGAACCACATACCCAGGATATGCACGCTGGCGCCGTCCCCGTGACCCATGGCGGCGTGGGGGGTGAAGAGCGGGAATGGTATATAGAAGTACAACAGCAGGCTGTAGGCCAGCAGGGATATGCCGGCAACCAGCCAGGTGTAGCGCCAGGGCAGCACCGCCGCGGCTATCACCAGTGGCACGATGTAATAAGACACGAAGGGGTTGTTGGCCCCGCCACTGCAATACATCAGGGCGGTCCAGCCCAGCACGTCCACCAGCAACTGGGCGAGGAATTCCCTGTCGTCCACAGGCCAGGATCGGGTGGTGCGCCACAGGCTGGCCACGGTAAGCGCCGCCATCACCCCCAGGCTGATGGTGACACCCCAGAGATTCTCGGTGGTGCGGCTGGCGAAGACCACATAGGCAAGTACGCCGGTCTGTCCCAGCAACGCGATACTGCGGATCACCAACAGGTTGCGCAGGTTGTCCAGCGACGGACTGTAGGCGCGGGAAGTTTTCATCGATGTCGATTTCACCGGCGTATTATACGACCCCGAACGAGTCCCCCGCAGTGGCAATATGTCGCAGCCTGCCCGGGACTGCGTCGGCTGCTGAAAGGGCGTATAATTCGCGCTTTTTTAACGGGCAGTTACATGTCAGACCTCGGTAAGGCCATCTCATCGCGACGCACCTTCGCGATCATTTCCCACCCGGACGCGGGTAAGACCACCATTACGGAAAAGCTGTTGCTGCTGGGTAATGCGATCCAGGTCGCTGGCACCGTGAAAGGCAAGAAAGGCCCGCATGCCACCTCGGACTGGATGAGTATGGAGCAGGAGCGGGGTATCTCCGTCACCTCTTCAGTGATGCAGTTCCCCTACGGCGGGCGTACCGTGAACCTGCTGGACACTCCGGGACACGAGGATTTCTCCGAGGATACCTACCGCACCCTGACCGCGGTGGATTCCGCGTTGATGGTGATAGACGGGGCCAAGGGTGTGGAGGACCGCACCATCAAGCTGATGAACGTGTGTCGCCTGCGCGATACCCCCATCTTCAGTTTCGTCAACAAAATGGACCGCGATATCCGCGATCCTATAGATCTGCTGGATGAGATAGAAGATGTGCTGCAGATTCAGGGCGCGCCAATCAACTGGCCCATCGGTATGGGCAAGGAATTCAAGGGTGTTTATAACCTGTATAACGACACCATTCACTGTTACACCCCGGGTCGGGGTGCGGTGCTGCCCGACGACAAGCGCATTGAGGGGCTGGACAGCCAGGCGGCGCGGGATCTGTTGGACGACGCGTACGACGATTTTGTCGAAGAGGTCGAGTTGGTGCGCGGAGCCAGCCATGCGTTCGAACCGGAGGCCTTTCTGGCGGGTAAGTTAAGCCCGGTATTCTTCGGTACCGCCCTGGGTAATTTCGGGGTCCGGGAGATGCTGGATGATTTTGTGCAGTGGGCCCCCGAACCACTGGACCGGGACACTATTGAGCGCAGTGTCGCCGCTGACGAGGACGAATTCAGCGGCTTCGTGTTCAAGATCCAGGCTAATATGGACCCCCGCCACCGGGATCGTATCGCCTTTATGCGGCTGTGCTCCGGGCGTTACACCAAGGGCATGAAGATGCGTCATGTGCGCGTGGGCAAGGATATCAAGATCGCCGATGCGGTGACTTTCAAGGCCGGTGAGCGGGAACTGGTAGAAGAGGCGGTATCCGGGGACATCATCGGCCTGCACAACCACGGCACCATCCAGATTGGTGATACCTTCACCGGGGGTGAGGAATTACAGTTCACCGGGATCCCGCATTTCGCCCCGGAACTGTTCCGGCGCATCCGCCTTACCGACCCGATGAAATCAAAGCAGTTGCAGCGGGGTCTGCAGCAACTGTCCGAGGAGGGGTCTACCCAGGTATTTGCCCCCATTACCTCTACCGACCTGATCGTCGGCGCGGTGGGACAACTGCAGTTCGATGTGGTGGCCTATCGTCTCAAGGACGAGTACAAGGTAGAGGCGCTCTATGAGCCGGTGAACGTCTACACCGCCCGCTGGGTCTATTGTGCGGATGAACGCAAGCTGGAGGAGTTTCGCAAAAAAGCCGCAGATCAACTATCGCTGGATGGTGGCGGCTACCTGACCTACCTGGCACCGACCCGGGTAAACCTGGCGCTGATGGAAGAGCGCTGGCCCGACCTGGAGTTTCGGGCTACCCGGGAGCATTGATCCCTGTTTTTTCACCCGCTTGAGCGTCACGGTCTGCAGACTGCAACGCGGCGGCCGGTACTGGCGGGCCAGTACCCGCAGGTATGTAGCGGCGTCAGGCTAACAGCTTTTTGACGTCTTTCTCGATGTCCTTGGGTTTCACCGTCGGGGCATAGCGCTTGACCACTTTGCCATTGCTGTCGATGAGGAATTTGGTGAAGTTCCACTTGATGCGCTGGGTGCCCAGGGCACCGGGGGCTTCTTTCTTCAGGTGCTGGAACAGCGGGTCAGTGCCGCTGCCGTTAACCTCGATCTTGCCAAACATGGGAAAACTGACGCCGTAGTTCAGCTGGCAGAATTCTGTGATCTCATCATTGCTGCCAGGATCCTGCTTGCCGAACTGGTTGCAGGGAAAGCCCAGCACTGCCAGGCCCTGCTCCCGGTATTTCTCGTACAGCTCCTCCAGCCCGGCGAACTGGGGCGTAAAGCCGCACTTGGAGGCGGTGTTAACCACCAGCAGCACCTTGCCCTGGAAGTCGCTCAGGGCCTGGTCCTTGCCGCCGGGAGTCTGGCAGGAGAAGTCGTAAATGCTATTGGTCATAGGGTGGTACCTGTTGAGTCGTCTGGATTAGCCAAAGGCTAGGTATTAGAGAAGGGAATACGCAATAGCGCCCGGGCCGGATTAACGGCCCGGTGCACGTCAAGCCATCTGTGCCTGCAGCTGGGCCTGTTGCACCAGCAGTCCAAGGCGTTTGCGTTGCATTTTCAGGGAGTATTCCAATTCCTTGAATTTGGTGCGCAGAGCAGCGTTTTCCCACTGCTGCTGCAAGCGCTGGCGCCGCTGCCCCAGGGCATCGCCCAGTTGTCCCTTTCTCTCCTCCAGTGCTTCGCTGAACTCGCTTTTCTTGCGCTCGTAGCGCTCCGCCTGCAGGGCGGTCCACTGGTTGACGGACTCGGTGAATAACTGGTACTCCCGCTCCAGGCTCGCCCGTAGTGTTTCGCTGCTGTCTGCCTGCTCCAGTTTGCTGCGGGCCCTCTCGAACTGGGTATCCAGGATCGCACGCTGGATCTTGAAGTCGGGTACCCGGTTGAGGTCACTGGCCAGGCCAACACGGGAGCACGCGGAGATCATCCACTTGGTGGGATCCCATTGCCACCAGCGTATGCCATTGCGATAGTCGGCCTGAAAAATATGGTGGTAATTGTGGTAGCCCTCACCGTAGGTCAGGAAGGCCAGGAAGCCATTATCCCGGGCACTGTTGCTCTCGGTGTATGGCCTGGTGCCCCAGTAGTGGGCCAGGGAATTGATGAAGAACGTCACATGGTGATTCACCACCAGGCGCAGCAGGCCCACCAGCAGCAGGGTGCCGATAATATCACCGTGCCAGACGCCCAGCAGCAGTGGCAGTCCCAGGTTCATGAAAGTGGTCAGGGCCAGATAGTGTTTGTCCTGCCACATGACAACGGAATCGCGCTGCAGGTCCCTGGCATTGGAAAAATCGGGCTCGTAGCTGTCGTATTCACGCAACATCCAGCCGATATGGCTGAACCACAGGCCGCGCCCGGCAGAATAGGGGTCCAGTTCGTTGTCGTCCACGTGACGGTGATGGCGGCGGTGATCAGACGCCCAGGTCAGTATGCTGTTCTGCAGCGCCCCGGCGCCCCAGAAGGCAAAAAACCATTTCAGTGCCGGGCTGGCGCGGTAGGCCTTGTGTGCCCAGAGGCGGTGATACCCGCCGGTAATCGACAGGCCGTTGAGGTACAAAAAGGCCAGGGCCCACAGCCATTGGAATGCGTCATAGCCGTAGTAGATGCCCCACAGGGGCACCAGTAGCATGGCCGCCAGGGGAAGCCCAAGGAAGATAGCCGCGTTGATCCGATTCAGTGGGGGCTTGCTGTCGCTCATGGAGATCTGGGAACCTGTCGTCACTGGATAAAAGGCGGCCAATGTTAGCGTTTCTGCGCGGAAAAGTCTCCCGCTATGGCGCGCCACCTGGCCCCGGAGCCCGGGTGCCACATAAGCTGTTAATTCTACAGTAGAATGAACTCCCAGCGGTTTTTTGAGATTGTTCATGCCCGGCACCTGTCACATTGTCCCGGTTTCACACCAATACCGGTTCGGTTCTTTGGTCGCATGCCCGGCGCGCCAGCTTTGAGCCAGGCGGTTTTCACCCGGGGCTCCACCATGCGACATGTGGTGGTGATGACCGCGGCCAGTGCCACCGGCCTGTTGGCCATGTTCGGCGTGGACATGGTCGATATGTATTTCCTCACCCTGCTGGGCGAGCAGGAACTGGCAGCGGCGGTGGGCTATGCGGGCACCCTGTTATTTTTCATGGTGTCGGTGAGCATAGGCTTGCAGATTGCTCTGGGCGCTCTGGTAGCGCGTTCCGAGGGTGGCCATCGACGTGATCTCGCCCGGCGCTACTGCAGTAGCGCACTGTGGTTCAGCGTCCTGCTGTCAACGGTGCTCAGTCTGGTGACCTGGTTCAACCTGCGCTGGCTGCTGGAGTTGCTTGGCGCCTCCGGGCAGACCCTGGATTATGCCGTCAGCTACGCGTCTATTGTATTGCCCAGTATGCCGGTAGTGATGCTGGGTATGAGCATGGCCGGTGGCGTGCGTGCCCTGGGAGATGCGCGTCGTTCCATGTGGGCCACCTTGTCCGGATCTGTGGTAAACGGCGTCCTGGACCCGCTGTTTATCTTCACCTTCGGCTGGGGACTGGAGGGTGCGGCAATGGCCTCGGTGGTGGCGCGCCTGGTCTTGCTCGCGGTGGCCTGGTATGCCCTGCACAATGTGCATAACTTGCCGCGCCGGGTGAGCCCGCGAGAGTTGTGGCAGGACTTGCGGCCCATAATGACCATTGCCGGCCCGGCAATGCTGACCAATCTGGCCACGCCTATCGGCGGAGCTTTTGTGCTCAAAACCATGTCCCAGTTTGGCGATAGCGCGGTGGCCGGCGCGGCCATTCTCGGGCGCATCACCCCGGTAGCTTTTGCCGCGATCTTTGCCCTGTCTGGCGCCGTGGGCCCCATTGTCGGACAAAATGCCGGGGCCGGGCGTTATGACCGGGTGCGCTCCACCCTGGCCAACGCGGTGTTATTCAACGCGGTTTATGTGGCCCTGATGTGGCTGCTGCTGTGGTCGCTGGCGGACCTTATTGTCAACGCATTCTCCGCCAGCGACGCGGCGGCGGAGCTGATCTGGTTCTACTGTAATTTCCTGGTGGGGGCTTTTGTGTTTAACGGCATGCTGTTCGTGGCGAACGCCACCTTCAACAACCTGCACCACGCGCACTGGGCCACCTTTTTCAATTTTGGCCGTGCGGTGTTGGGTACTATCCCCGCGGTATACCTGGGGGCCCAGTGGTATGGCGCGCGCGGGGTGTTGGCGGGTGAGGCCTTTGGCGCACTGCTGTTTGGCATGCTGGCAATGGTGGGTGCCTTTGCGCTGGTGCGCAAACTGGAGCGGCAACAGGCGCCGGTGGCAGTGGCTCCGGTTGTGGATATTACCGTGCCGGATGTGGTCGAGAGGGAGCCGCCGATCTAGGGTTGTTGGCGATACTCGGCCAGGGCGCGGTGCAACCACTCCCCGCTGGGTTCGGTGATTGCGCCACAGGTGACGGTATAGGGCTCGCCGCTCCAGGAACTGGCGCTGGCGAGCCGGTCTATGAAGTGCTCAGCGGTGTCGGCATAGCGCCGGCCCCGGTCATACTTCAGGCGCAGGTGGTCTGCCGCATCTGCGGAGTCGTGGGGATCGCCATTGCGCACAAAGGTGCAGCCGCTCGCTGCGACAAAGCCTAGTAAATGCTGGATCTCCGCGTCTGCCTGGTCCTGCGCGCTGATTGCCGTGGTGGGCAGTGCCAGGCTTGCCAACAGCAGCAGTGTGCTTAGTATCGTGCGGCTCATGGCAGCGCCAGTCGCACCCGCAGCGGGTTGTGGTCCGAACTGGATACCGGGATGACCTGGGCGAAGGTCGCCTGCATGCCGCGTATGTAGATATGGTCCAGGGCATAGCCGAAGGTGGTCGTGCGCAGGTCCGGTTCAAAGCTGACCGGGCCCAGGCCGTGCTTGAGCATGAACTCGTCCACCAGGGTCTGGCGTCTGCCGCTCCAGGTATTGAGGTCTCCCGCGAGGATCACTGGCCCCTGGTGCTGGCTTAGCAGGTCCGACAGCGCGCCGAACTGGGCCTGGAAATCCTCTATGCCAAAAGCGAAGTTGACCGCGTGCAGGTTGATGGTCAACAGGCGTTCGTCGCGGCCCTGCAGCGGGTATTCGGTAATACTGGTGGCCTTGGGGGTGCCCAGCCAGGGCTCCCAGGCGGTAAAGTTGCACTGGACTATGGGGGTACTGGTACTCAGTGTCATGACCCCGGTGTCCAGGCTGCTGGTGGTGTAACCGGCGGCAAAGGCCTGCACGAGGGGCGTGGTAAACGCCCCGGAAATCCCCGCCTGCAGGGAGGCTTCCTGGATAAAAGCCAGGTTTACGTCGCCGGCAATCTCCGCCAGGTCTTCGGCCCAACCCTCGTTGCTGGCCTTCTGGATATTCCAGCTCAGTATGTCCAGTTCGCCTGCCAATGCCTGGCCAACGACAGCTGTCTCCAGTCCCAGGCCTGTGGCGCAGTTGTCCCCCTGTAGGGCGCGCACCTGCGAACCCGACGCGAACAGCGCCAGCATTGCGCAAAACAGCAGCGGGCTGCTCCAGCGCTTCAGGGAGGGTAAAAATAAAGACATAGCCAACATCTTGGTGTGATTGAACGGCAATTCTGACAGTGCGCCGCCTCCCAGTCCATGACCCATTGCGCCACTTTTACCGCCGCAGCTGTCGCCAGGGGTCATGGTCTTGTGCGGGCTTTAGAGTTTTTCCAGGTAGGACTGGTACTCCAGGGTGGAAATGCGGCGGCGGAATTCGGCGATTTCCTGCTCCTTGGTGAGGGTGAAAATCCGCTGCAGCTCAGGCCCCAAAGCGCTGCGGATAAAGTCGGACTCGCTGAACAGTTTGACGGCGTCGGGCATGTATACCGGCAGTGTCGCCTCTTCCTGTGAGTAGCCATCGCCGGTGATGGGGTTGCCCGGTGACAGGTTTTGCTCTATGCCGTCGAACATGGCGGCAAGCAGTACTGCGAACAGCAGGTAGGGATTGGCGTCCGCGCCCGCCACCCGGTGCTCCAGCCGCCGCGCCGCGTGGCTTCCCGCGGGCACCCGTACCGCCACGGTGCGGTTCTCATAGCCCCAACTGGGGAAGGTGGGCGCGTGGCAGCCCGGCTGGAAGCGGCGATAGGCGTTGTAGCTGGGCGCGAACACCGCAATGGAATCCGCCATATTCAGCAGACAGCCCGCGATGGCGTTATGCAGTTTGGGTGTGCCCAGTTCAGTGCCGTCATCGAAGATATTGACGCCGTCTTCATCCAGTACGCTGCAGTGCACGTGCATGCCGTTACCGGCCTCTATCTCGAAGGGCTTGGGCATGAAGCTGGCAATCAGGCCATGCTTGGCCGCCACTCCCTTGATCAGGCGCTTCATCATCATGATCTGTTTGGCGGCCAGCACCGGGTTGTCCACGTGCTGCATGTTGATCTCATACTGCGACGGCGCCGACTCCTTGACTACGCCGTCGAAGGGCAGGTCCTGCACCTCACAGGCCAGGCGCAGGTCTTCCATCATGCCCTGGTGGTGATTCAGTACGTCCAGGCCGTAGGTATTGCCGCCGACGGGTGAGCCGCCTGCGGGCGATGGGCAGGTGTGTAGGGGAATGGAATCGTCCCAGGTCACCAGGCTGAACTCCAGCTCTGCCGCGACCACCGGGCGCCAACCGGCCTCCTGATAGCGGCTCAGGACCTGCTTCAGCACATGGCGAGGATCTCCCAGGTAGGGAGAGCCGTCGGCATCGAACATGGAGAGCATAATCTGGCCGTGCTGGCCATCCACCGACCAGGGCGTGGGCAGCAGCGACCCCTCTACCGGCCGACAGATGCCGTCGGCGTCACCGGAAGCGAACACCAGTTCCTCCACGTCACGGCCCCAGATATCCAGGCTGAGTGCGGTTTTGGGGAGTTTTAGTTCGCCGTCGAAAATCTTGCCGAGCTTGTGCCGCGGTAGCCATTTACCCCGCATGATGCCGTTACAATCGGGCAGCAGGGCTTCAATCGTGGTGATTTCCGGGTGAGCCCGCAAGAACCAATCGGCTTCAAGCGACATGCATCCACCGTATGTCTAGTTGTAAGTGGGCACTATCCATACTTCACCTGCGGTTATCAATACCCTAACTGGGGCAGAATGGCTTTGGCAGAAATTTTTTGATGTTCTTCGCACTTTAGCGGGGCGTTGAGGACCCGATAGCTGAAACGAACACCCGATAGCAGAAACGAACACCCGAAGCATGCCTCGCGACTTAACTTGCCGGGTTGTGCCACGGCAGAATAACCTGCTGAAAGCGTATAACTAGCGGGGCGCCATGTAGATGCTGAGTGGGTCATCACCGGCGGCCTCGCCCAGGCAGGACATGGCGTTGAGGAACAGGGAGAACAGGTCCGTCTGGGAGCTCACGTCCAGCTTGCGGTAGATGCTCTTGCGATGCCGCCGCACCGTCTCCAGCGCGATGCCCAGGCGTTCCGCTGAGATATCGGTGCCGTAGCCGCGCAACATCATCTCCAGCACATCCTTTTCCCTGGGAGATAGCAGGGAGGCGCCGAAGGTGCGAAAGGCCAGGTCGATCTGGTGGTCTATGCCTGGCTGGATCAGGTGGGTGACAGCGAAATCGTCGTGTTCACTGTGGGATTTGATCAGTTCGGACACCGGCTCCGCGAGCAGATACAGGGATTCATACTCCTGCTCAGAGAATTCGCCGTGCTCGGGCAGCCGCATCATGCTCAGGTTGATCACGTTACCGCCGTGCAGCTTGGCGAGGTAAACTGCCTCATCCGAGGTGCCCGTGTCCGCATAGTAATTGCGGTAGTAATCCGATTGTTGCAACTTGCCCATGGTGACCCGCGACAGGCGGTAGATCTTGGCTCTGGGCTGGTTCATGGAGGTCTGGTAAAACGGGTCCTCGCTATAGGGGCCCTCCAGGTAGTCGTCTATCTGGCTTGGTACCGCCGCCGGGGGGATCTCGTGGTACAGCACCCTGGGAGGCAGATCCTTGTGATAAAGCCAGATCTGCGGGTAGTCAATTTTAACCTGGCCGTTGACGGCTTCGATCAGGGTGGGGAAAAAGCGCTCGGTCCCGAGGGCGGCGATGGCCCTGGAGATATCGCGGTTCCATTGGCTCAATTGCTTGATATCGGTCATGCGCGGCTATGCATTTCTTATTTCGGTATCCCCAGGGCCAATAGTGGGCAGGTGCCGGGGCGTTGTCAAACTGCGCAGGTCGAAATTTTCCCCCAATAGCAATCGCACGTCGGCGATTTCCTCGTAACGCGCTATAATCCCGGCCTGCTGTATGCCGATGGCGGGACTTTGTCGAAAGTAATACATAACTCGGAGCTCTACAACGAAGCGGTACCCATGGAATTTACCCGGGCACTGTTGGCCCAGGCGCGCGCCTACGACAAGGATGTGCAAGGTATTCTGCGCGCCGCCCGGTTCCCCTTTGACCCCCTGCGGCAGGATGCCCAGACGGTGTTTGTTTCCAGGGAACAGTACAGCCGGCTGTGCGTTGAGTTGTTCCGGGAACTGGGGGACGAGTCCGGTGGGGTGATGCCCGATGTGCAGACACCGGTGGGCACCACCCGCCTTATTGCCCTGAGCATGATCAACAGTTCCACCCTGGCGGCGGCAATTCGCCGGGGTATCGAATTCAACGCCTGCTGCCGCGTGCGCCACGGGGCGGCAGTGGTCAATGAACTGGTGCTGGATGCCGACAACAAGGAAGCCACACTCACCTACTTTTGCAGCGACGACCCTGCGCAGAGCCAGCACAGCGTGCTGTGCAACCTGGCGATGTGGATGCGCTTCTGTGGTTGGCTGATCGGCCAGCATATCGATGTCAGCAGTGCCACCTGTGCCGGCCCGCAGCCACGGTTTACCGCCGGCATGCGACACTTCTTCCCCTGCCCGGTAAGTTACGACCAGCCGCTTAACTCGGTCACCTTCAGCGCGCGTCACCTCGAAGCGGAACTGCTGCGCAGCGAGGCGGACCTGGCGGATTTTCTGAAGCTGGCTCCCTACCATATTGTTATCCAGCCCCTGGCCAGTACCTGCAGTATTACCTACCGGATTCGCGAGATCCTGGGTGAAGATTTTCGCGAGGAGATGCCGAGTTTCGAGGAATTGACCGAATTATTGAATATGTCCGCCCGCACCCTCAGGAGGCGCCTGGAAAAGGAGGGCACCTCCTATCAGCGCATCAAGGACAACGCCCGGCGCGACGTGGCGATTTCCATGCTCAGTCGCGATGGCATGACCGTCAGTGAGGTTGCGGAGCAGGTGGGTTTTTCTGACCCCAGCGCCTTCCACCGCTCGTTCAAGAAGTGGACCGGGCAGTCGCCCGGCTCCTATCGGTAGGGCGCCTGACTGAACCCAGGCAGAGAGCTCAGGCCAGCGGGCGAAAAGGCGTTCCCGTCCAGAGCCGGTAGCAGGAACGAAATCAGAAATTACGGGGCTTGGGGGGGTTGTCAGATTATGTCTAGCCTGAATAACCTGGTGAAACGGCATACCTAGTCAGCCCAATCCAGGGGCTCCGTGCGCCAGTGGTTGCGCCAGGCCAGGTACACCTTGTCGCTGTAGACGCGTTTGCCTACGCTGCCGTTATAGCGCGCCAGCGCCTTGTGCAAATGGCCCTTTTCCCGCTCCAGGTAGAACTGCAGTATGCGGCAACCGTATTCGAAATTAGTGAGGTTGTCGGTGAGATTGTCATCGGGGCGGCCGATTTCATCCTTCCAGAAAGGCATCACCTGCATCATGCCCTGGGCCCCGACCCGGGAGATGGCGAAACGATCAAAATGGCTTTCCACTTCGATGACTGCGAGCACCAGTTCGGGGGGCAGGCCCGCTTCGGTGGAGGCGGCGTGGATGGCACGCAGCAGCTCCAGCCGTTGTTGCGGGTCTTTCACATAGCGGCCCAGGCGGCCCGACATGTCGACCAGCCAGACCTCCGCATCGTAGCGATCCTGGAAACTTTCGGCGCCATGGATCGTTTGCTCCAGGAAACTGCGCAGTTCTTCCCGCTCCTGCAGGTCGGCCGGTTGCGCGTGTAAATCCAGGCTCAGCATGAGTGACATGGCGATCAAGGCCAGGCGCGCCCTGCGATACATGGAATCCGTCAGCCCAGCTGGCCCAGCAGGAAGTCCACAATCTCGTCGCGGGGTAGCAGCCGGGACTCCTCATCGCGCCGCCCCTTGTACTCGATGTTGTCTTCTGCAAGGGCGCGATCACCGATTACGATGCGATGCGGAATGCCGATCAGTTCCATATCGGCGAATTTGACCCCGGGACGCTCATTGCGATCGTCCAGTAGTACATCGACCCCGGCCTCCTGCAGCTGTTGGTACAGCTGTTCGGCACAGCTGGCCACTGCCTCCGACTTCTGCATGTTCAGCGGCACAATCGCCAGCTGGAAGGGCGCCATGCTGGTTGGCCAGATGATGCCCTTGTCATCGTGATTCTGCTCGATTGCAGATGCCACGATGCGGCTGACGCCAATGCCGTAGCAGCCCATGGTCATGGTGACACTTTTGCCGTTCTCATCCAGTACGCTGGCTCCCATGGCCTCGCTGTACTTGGTGCCCAGTTGGAAGATGTGTCCCACTTCGATGCCCCGTTTGATCTGTAACCGGCCCTGGCCGTCAGGGCTGGGGTCGCCCTCGACGACGTCGCGCAGGTCCTCTACCCGCTGCAGCGGGCAGTCGCGCTCCCAGTTCACGCCGGTGAGATGATAATCATCGCGGTTGGCGCCACAGGTGAAATCTGCCAGGTGGGCCGCGCTGCGATCCACTATGAGTTTGATTTTCAGGCCCACCGGGCCCAGTGAGCCAAAGCCGGCGCCAAGGACCTGGCGCACCTCGGCTTCATCCGCCATCTGCAGTGGGCAGGCGACGCCGCTGAGCTTCTCCGCCTTGATGCCATTGAGCTGGTGGTCGCCGCGCAGTACCAGGGCCACCAGTTCGTTTTCCTGCTCCGCGTGAACAACCAGGGTTTTTACCGTGTTGTCTGCATCTACTGACAGGAAACTCGCGAGATCGTCGATCGTTTTTACCCCGGGGGTGGCTACCTCAGCCTGCTCCATGGTGGGAGCCGCGCGATCACCCGGCGGTGCCAGGGCCTCTGCCATTTCCACATTGGCAGCGTAGTCGCTGCTGTCGCTGAAGGCGATGTCGTCCTCGCCCGAATTGGCCAGTACGTGGAATTCATGGGAGGCGCTGCCGCCAATGCTCCCCGTATCGGCAATCACCGGCCGGAACTCCAGGCCCAGCCGGGTAAATATGCGGCTGTAGGTCTGGTGCATCAG
>Ga0316193_10002418_pt1 | contig 13157 bp, 9 predicted proteins | sample MerIslsedime2_MG_FD_207735 | JGI IMG/M metagenome (GOLD analysis project Ga0316193, IMG submission 207735) | Coastal sediment microbial communities from Maine, United States - Merrow Island sediment 2 | ecosystem: Environmental > Aquatic > Marine > Coastal > Sediment | place: USA: Maine...
CGGCATGTGGCTCGACCTCGACTGGGACTTCACGAAGTACCTCAACGTCACCGGCGGCGTGCGCGCAGACCTGCTGTTTTACAATGTGACCGATCGACAGGAGAGCGTGTCCCCTGATGCGAGCGTTCCCTACCGGCGAACCGCCGCTGGCGTCGCCGTCGGACCGCGCACCGCAGTCACCATCAAGCCCATCGAGGAGCTCGACCTCGTGTTGGCGTACGGCCAGGGCTTCCGCTCACCTCAGGCGCGGGTGCTCGTCGAGAACCAGGACGTCCCTTTCACTAAGGTGCATTCGGCCGACATCGGCCTACGCTCGCGCGTCGGCAAGAACGAGGAGCTCGAGCTCGCGCTGACAGGCTTCTTCACCAAGATGAACCGCGACCTGATCTTCGAGGCGCACGAAGCACGCTTCGAACCGATCGGACCAACAACACGGATCGGCGCGGTCTTCTACACCCAGGCCCGCCCCCTCCCCTGGCTCTATGGTGCGTTTTCGGTCACCTACGTGAAGGCCACCCTGGACGAGACCCCTGCGCCGGACCCGGGCGAGCCTCCGTCGGGTCTTCAGGCAGGTGACCCGATCCCATTCGTCCCGCCATGGCTGCTTCGCCTCGACGTGGGTGCCTCCGAAGACCTGGTCGACCTCGGCAAACACCCCCTGCACGGCAAGCTCGGGTTCGGGTACACGTTCCTCAGCGAGCGCCCCCTGCGTTTCTCCGAAACGTCCCCACGCGTAAGCCTCCTCGAGCTCAACGCAGGTCTATCGTGGTGGTTCCTCGAGCTAGGTTTCCAAGTCTTCAACCTCCTCGACACGCGATACGCAGCCCAAGAGTTCGTCTTCGAATCCAACTGGAACCCCAACGCGGCACCAACCGGCCAGCCCGCGCGACACATCGCCGCCGGCGCCCCAAGAACCTTCCTCTTCCAAATCGGCTTCCGCCTCTAACCCTAACCCGCGTCTCAATTCGTCAGTTGTCCAGCGCCCCTTCGTCAATCCACTGACTGAGGGTCACGACGAAACCAGCGTCGTCCGGACCGTCGTGGTGATTAGCCTCGCAAGACTAGGACAGGGCAACCCTGCTGCGCATGAAGCCTCAGCCCGCGCAGCGCGGTCAACAAGCCCGGAGGAAAGCCAACGGCCCGACCTGACGCATCTGCGCCGTCAGGCCAGGCACCCGTCTACTTTTCACGCATGGCGTCGATGATTCGGTTGATCAACGCGTTGCCTCGCTGTCTGGCAGGCTCCACCTCCTCTTCGGCGGCGAACTCGATGCGAACGTCGACGTAGTAGTCGAGCTTTGGCTCTGTTTCGCTCGGGCGCAGCATCGCGCGATGCCCTCCTTCGAGCTCGAAGACCAGCAGGTCGCTTTCGGGTAGCTCGAGCGGGGCCTCGCTCTTGTCCCGCAAGATGCGAAGACCGTTCTTCACGTCGAGCCAGCCTTCCACCTCGAGGTCTGCGATCTGCGAGGGTGGATCGTCTCGATAGCGACTCATCACCGCTGCGATCTTCTCGATTGCGTCGCGCCCTCCGAATGCCTTCGAGATCTTTCGACTCAAATGGAGGCCGTGCCGGCGCCACATTGCCTCGCGCTGGGCTAGCAGCGTCCGCCCACGCGCTTTCAATCGCGCCGCAAGGTCCGCAACCAACAACGCTGCACTGACGCCGTCCTTGTCTCGAACGAACGTCGTGGCGCCATAGCTCCCCGCTTCGTCGTAGCCGATGATGTACCGGTAGCCCTCGGCTTCGAGCTCAATCGCACGATGATTGATCCAGTTGTGGCCGACGAGGGTTTGCTCCCACCGTGCCCCGTGAGCCTCCGCAATCCTTCCGAGCAGTGGCGAGCTTACGATCGACGAGACGACCAGGCGCTTCGTCTCGCTTTCGGTCGCTTCGAGCAGGTCGTGAGCCAACATGCAGCCAATGTCATTTCCCGAGAGGACTTCATAGCCCTCGTCAGAAACGGCGGCGACAGCCAGACAGCCGGCATCGGGATCGTTGGCGAGCACCAGCTCCGCGCCGATCTTCTTGGCCAGCGAAAGGACGTGGACCATGGCCGTGGGCTCTGCTGGATTGGTGACCTCGACGGTGGGAAACCGGCCGTCGGGTTCCGCCTGCGAGGCAAGGCTCTTGAGGCCGGAAAACCCTGCGGCCCCGAGGATCGTCCGAACCAGTCGATCTCCGACACCGTGAAGCGCCGTGTACGCAATTGGAAGGCGGCGAGCTGCCGAGGGGGGGCCAACCAAGGCACCGACTTGTTCGCGATACCGCTCCACCAGGTCATTCAAGGCTTGCATGCGCCCATGCGCGGTCGCTTCATGGCGCGTCCACCGAGGAACGTTGGCGGCGCTGTCGATCCGGGCGATCTCTTGCGCGATGCCCTCGACGTGCGGGGAGATGATCTGCGCGCCGTCTCCCCAAAACACTTTGTAGCCGCTGTAGGCGGGAGGACTATGGCCCCCGGTGATCATCACGCCCGCGGCAGCGCCGGTTTGCAAAACCGAGAACCCTAGGACCGGGGTGGGCATGTGATCGTCGAGCATCCAGACTTGAAAGCCAGCGCCCGCAATCACGCCTGCTGCGTCGGTTGCTAGCTCGCGACTCATCCGACGTGCGTCGAAGCCCACGCAGACGCCTCGCTCTACGGCGTTCGGAATCTGTTGGCGAAGCCAGGCACACAGGCCGGCGGTCGCGCGGACCACGGTCACGCGGTTCATCCGGTTCGGCCCCGGACCGAGCATTCCACGGAGACCGGCCGCGCCAAACGCGAGCGTGGTGTCGAAGCAACTGTGCAACGTGTCGATGTCGTTTTTGTCGAGCAGTGCGCTCAGCTCGCGGTGCATGGCCGGATCCGAATCGTCCGCCAACCAACGCTTCGCTCTTTCGACTACGTCCACGCCTCCTATTTAGCCCGCTGGCGATCCCGGGTCGACATCGATCCTCGCCCGCCCGCCTTTGGGCCAACGGCAAGGTCGTCTTCGAGCAGTTCTTCTACAAACCCAACATCGCTCCAGCAACCTAGCCCCCCGGGCCCTGAGCGCTGGCACTGGGCGCTGGCGCTGGCGCTGGCGCCGACCCTGCTCTAGCCTGCGCCGCCGTGCAACATCGAGATGACTTTCCCATCGCGATCATCGGAGCTGGCTTCGCCGGAATCGGTGCAGCGGTTCAACTGATCAAAGCAGGCATCCACTCCTTCACGATCTTCGAGCGCGCGGACGAGATCGGCGGGACCTGGCGGGACAACACGTATCCGGGCGCCGCCTGTGATGTGCCGTCGCACGTCTATTCACTCTCATTCGAGCAGAACCCGAACTGGAGTCGGCGCTACGCAACCTCGTGGGAGATTCAGGAATACCTGCTTGGCGTCGTCGACAAGCATCGACTCCGCGAGCGCATGAGGCTCAACACCGCGATCGTCGAAGCACGCTTCGATGAGGATGCCGGGACATGGACACTGACGACCGACGGTGGAGACACCTTCACCGCACGGGTGGTGATCGCCGGGGTCGGAGGCCTTGTCGATCCGTCCTATCCGAGCATCGAGGGGCTGGAAGACTTCGAAGGCGACATTATTCACACCGCGCGCTGGAACCATGACGTCGACCTCACGGAGAAGCGTGTTGCACTGGTCGGAACGGGGGCAAGCGCGGTCCAAGTGGTGCCGGCCATCGCATCCATAGTCGACACCATGGAGGTCTTTCAACGGACTCCGGCATGGGTCGTACCCAAGCTCGATCGGCTCTACCCGAAATGGCTCCGCAGGTTCCTTGCACGCTTCCCCTTCTTCCTTCGCGCAAGCCGCTTCATGAAGTACTGGTTGAGCGAGCTTCGTGGACCGATCGTATTCCTCGACTCGGCGGTCCTTTCGAAAATAGGGACCTACATGTCGATGTGGAACCTCCGGCAGCAAGTGCGCGACCCAGCACTCCGAGAGAAGCTCACGCCGGATTTCCAGTTCGGTTGCAAACGAGTGTTGGTCTCTGACGACTATTGGGCGGCGTTCGAGCGGGAGAATGTCGAGCTGGTGACCGACCCGATCACGGCAATCGAGCGCAACGGCATTCGAACGTCGGACGGCGTGCTCCGCGAAGCCGACGCCATCGTCCTAGCCACCGGTTTCAAGCTCGGTCTCGTCTCCGCGCCCTTTCCAGTCATCGGCCGCGGGGGTCGCACACTCGACGACGCATGGAACCGCGGCGCCGTCGCCTACAAAGGTATGACCGTGGCCGGCTTTCCCAACTGGTTCATCATGATGGGCCCCAACACCGGCCCGGGTCACACCTCTGTGTTGGTGTACACCGAAGCTCAGATCTCTCACACGCTCCAAGCGATCAAGAAGATCATGGCGGACAACCTCAAGTGCATGGACGTGCGCCAAGAAGTCCAAGACCGGTACAACGATGGCATTCAGAAGCGCATGAAGCGTATGGTCTGGAAGGGCTGCGAGAGCTGGTACCTCTCGGACGACGGCACCAATCACTCGCTCTACCCGGGCTTCGCAGCGGAGTACGTCCTCCGCACCCGAAAGCTGCACCCGCGGGACTACGAGATCACTCCCTTCTAATCGTTCTGCCGCAGGACTTCGAGGTTGGCAGCCTTTTTGCGTTTAGGAGAGGCCGATGCCGGTTTGGAGGAGGTGGGTGGCGGCCAGGGCGAGTTGGCGGGCTTGTTCGGAGGAGAGGGTTTGGAGGCGGGGGTGTCGGTCGACGATCATTCTGGCGAGGCCGTGGGTGAGGGCTTCACTGGTGAGGGCGATGAGCTCGGGGTCGGCCTCAGGGATCAGGCCAGCGTTCTGGCCCTCAATGATGAGCGCGATCAACTTTAGCCTTCGCTCATCGTTGACCTCGCCCATGAAGCGGGCGGAAACCGCGTCCGTGCTGTGGATGAGGTCGAAAAGCGTTGGGTGCTCGGCAGCGAAGCGCACGTACGCCACGCTCATGGCGCGGAACTGCGTCAGCGCGTCGCTACCTTCTGCGGTGGCCTCATCGAGCTTTCGTTCGAGCTCGGCTGCGGCTTTTTCAGCGACGGCATCGAGCAATAGCTGCTTGTCGGCGAAGTGGCGGAACGGCGCGGCGGATGAAACGCCGGCCTCCCGGGCGAGCGCGCGCATGCTGACCGCCGCGATCCCCTGAGAGTCAACGAGGCTGAAAGCGGTTCCGAGCAGAGCCTCGCGGAGGTTTCCGTGATGATATGACTTCGGCCCCCCGCCCACGCGGCGATGATAGCAGAAAATGTTATCATCGCTTACTTCGATACGCCTGGGATGTAAGCGATGCTAACTTGGGCGACTGAAGCCGGGAACCAACAGAAACTCGTAAGTTAGCACCGCTAACATAGGGTGCGAGGATAGTGTTAGCGTCGCTTACATCTAGCCTGCGTTCACTCGCAGACGCCGTGGGAGAAGTCGCACTTGTACCCGTAGGGGCAGTTCCGGCTCTCCACACAGGGCAGGCGTTCGCAGATGCCTTTCTCCTCATTACAGAAATAGGGAGGCCCGCAGGAGTGCAGCCGGCAGGCAACCTCGGAGCGCGAGGGTTTGGAGGACCTTGGCTGAGTTTCCTCGCTGCTCGCCGTAGTGATGGTCGTGCCCTCGGTATTCGCCGACTTACTGCAACCCGAGGCAGCGAATAAGAGGCAAAAACCGACCACAGTCACCGCCCGCCCGAGTCTCCGCATGCCGCCCATTTGGGAAAGATGATAGCTTTCTGCCATGGCGGCAAAGCATATCCTGGGATGCGTCGACTTCTCCGAGCATTCTACGCGGGCGCTCGACGAAGTCGGCGAGTACGCGAGAGCCAATGGCAGCAAGGTGACCCTGATCCACATCTCGGACACCCAGGCCTTCATTCCACCGCAGTCCATCCTCGAGCAGGCTTCCTCGACCAATCAACCCGCGCATCGAGCCGAGCTAGCCAAGCTCCGCGATCAACACTTGGCCGACGTCGAGGTCGAGCTCGCAGTGCTCTCGGACCACGCTCCAGCCAAGGCGATTTGCGAGTACGCGGAGAAGCACGGCGTCGATCTCATCGTCGTCGGCTCGCACGGGCGAGGCGGCGTGGAGCGCTGGTTGATCGGCAGCGTGGCCGAGCGCGTCGTCCGACACGCGACGACCAACGTGTACGTCGTTCGGCAGTGACTTCGACTTCAAACGGGTTCCCTACCCTGATAGGCTCCGCTCATGGGGAAACGCCGGGCATGGTCGATCCTGGGTAACTCGCAGCGCCTCGATGGCGGCGCGATGTTCGGCAACGCACCGCGTGTGCTCTGGCGCAAATGGGTGGAACCCGACGAGCTCAACCGCATCCCCCTCGCATGCCGCGCGTTGCTAGTCGAAGACGGCGACCGCCGGATCTTGTTCGAAACCGGCATCGGCGCGTTTTTTCCGCCGCAGTTGCGGAACCGTTTCGGCGTTCAAGAAGAGCGGCACGTGTTGCTCGACAATCTTAAAAAGGTCGGCTTCACCGATGAAGACATCGACTGTGTCGTCTTGTCGCATCTTCACTTCGACCACGCAGGAGGGCTGCTGAACGCGTACGATCCGGAAGCGCCCATGCGCCTCTTGTTCCCGAATGCAACCTTCGTGGTGAGTTGGGACGCGTGGCGACGCGCGAAGCATCCGCACGCACGAGACCGGGCATCGTTCATCCCGGAGCTCCCGCCGTTGCTCGAAGAGAGTGGGCGGCTCGAAGTCGTGAAGGGGCACCGCTCCGAAACGCTCGGAGCGGACTACAAGCTATGGCTTTCTGAGGGACACACGCCCGGGCTGATGCTGACCGAAATCCCGGGAGATGACGGCCCGGTGGTTTACGCGGCGGACCTGATCCCGGGGCGTGCCTGGGTGCACCTTCCCATCACGATGGGGTACGACCGATACCCGGAGCAGCTGATCGACGAGAAGACAGACTTGCTGACGCGTTTGCTTGAGCAAGGGGGCCGGTTGTTCTTCACGCACGACCACGAAGTTGCCCTCGGGCGTCTCGGTCGCGACGGCAAAGGCAGGTTTTTTGCTGAGGAAACCTGGGCCGAGCTCACGGGCGCCCCCGTTTGAACGCCGTGGTAGAGTAGCCCTCTTTGGAGGGACGATGCCTCTTGGGAACGGCGAAACACCCACACGAATCGAAACAGGCGACGACTACATCGACAGCCTCCGTGGTCGCAACCTGAGGGTGTTTCTGTTCGGTGAGCTGGTCGACGAGCCGGTGGATCACCCGCTGATCCGGCCGTCGATCAACGCCGTCGCTGCGACGTATGACCTCGCAATTCGCGAGCCTGAGGTGGCAACGGTCGAGTCATCGCTGACCGGCCAACGAGTCAACCGGTTCCTACACGTCGCGCAGAGCGCCGACGATCTGGTTGCGCAGAACATGATGCAACGAAAGCTCGGTCAGAACACGGGCACCTGCTTTCAGCGTTGCGTCGGGATGGACGCCTTCAATTCGCTCTACTCGGTGACGTACGAAATCGACGAGAGGCACGGCACACCTTACCAGGAGCGGCTCAAGGCGTTCCTCACCACGATGCAGGAGCGCAACTACGTCGTCGGCGGCGCGATGACTGACGTCAAGGGTGACCGAAGCAAGGCGCCGCACGAGCAGGACGACCCCGATCTCTTCGTGCACATCACGAAGAGAAACGAAGAGGGGGTTTGGCTCAAGGGCGCCAAGGCGCACCAAACCGGGTGCGTCAACTCGCATTGGATCATCGCGATGCCGACGATGCGCCTCGGCCCGGCCGACAAAGACTACGCCGTCGTCGCCGCGTTCCCGGTCGACGCACCCGGCATCACATACATCTACGGACGCCAGTCTTGCGACACCCGCAGCATGGAAGGCGGATCGATCGACGTGGGCAACGCGAATTTTTCTGGTCAGGAGGCGATGGTAGTGCTCGACGACGTCTTCGTGCCGTGGAGCCACGTTTTCATGGACGGCGAGCACGAGTTCGCCTCGATGCTCGTGGAGCGGTTCACCTGCTATCACCGCCGCAGCTACGTGTGCAAGACGGGCGTCGGCGACGTATTGATCGGCGCGGCGGCACAGGCGGCGGAGTACAACGGTATCGAGAAGGCCTCGCACATCAAAGACAAGCTCGTGCAGATGACCCATCTCAACGAGACGATGTACGCGGCGGGAATAGCGTCTTCGCACCAGGCCCGTGCAACGAAGTCAGGCTGCTACTTGAACGACGACATGCTGGCGAATGTGTGTAAGCACCACGTGACCAAGATGCCGTTCGAGATGGGCCGGCTCGCGCAGGACTTGGCGGGCGGCCTCGTGAGCACCGCGCCGTCGGAAAAAGAGCTGAAGCACCCCGAGCTCGGCGCACTTCTCGACAAGTACCTCAAAGGGCGTGCCGACGTTCCCACGGAGGCGCGCATCCGCGTCCTGCGGTTGATCGAGAACATGACGATGGGTCGTAACGCCGTCGGTTATCTCACCGAATCCCTTCACGGCGCCGGATCGCCGCAGGCTCAACGCATTCAGATCGGTCGTCAGATGGAGCTCGACTTCAAAAAGGGTCTCGCGCGACGCCTTGCGGGCGTCGATTCGAGTGACGACGAGTAGCGTGCTCAGTCTCGACTGAGCACGAAACGGTAGCGGACATCGTTGTGGCGCAGGCGAGTCATGCGCTAGCCTCATGGGCGGCGTAGGCATCGACGCAGCGATGTTCCTGGCTCGTCATGATGATTGTCGTGTAAGCGCTAGCCGGCGGCGGTCAAATTGAATAAGTTACGGTCGATGCGAATGTGGGGCGGCATCTGGGCGGCGGGGGCTTGCATCCTCGCGGCAATCGCAGGCTGCGACCGGGGCGCGACGGCCGAGACACCGGTTCGCCAGGTCGAGGTCACGGAGGCGCATACCGGGGACGCCGAGGGCAGGACCGAAACCGCTGAGCCGCCCCAAAAAGAGGTTGAACAGGAAGGGCTCCTGATCGGCGAGTACCGGCTGGCCGGCAAGCCTGTGGTCGATGGAGACACCATTCGGGTCGAGGGCGTCGAGGGCTCGATTCGATTGCTGTCGATCGACACAGAAGAGAAGCTGCGCGGCAAGGCCAACCACGCAGCCGCGAAAAAGGATTTCGGGAAGTATCTGAAAGGGAAGCGCGGCAACGCGCCACGCCCGCAAAAGGCCGGGACGCCAATGGGGGAAGAGGCCACCGAGTTCGCTGAAGCGTTCTTCAAAGGCGCAGAGGTCGTGCGGCTAGAACGCGACGACCCAAAGGAGATCCGAGGATATTTCGGACGTTTGCTCGCCTTTGCGTTCGTGAAGAAGAACGGGCGATGGATGAGCTACAACGTCGAGTGCGTGCGCGCGGGGATGAGCCCGTACTTCACCAAGTACGGATACTCGCATCGTTTCCACAATCAGCTCACGCATGCGGAAGCAGAGGCACGCCAGGCAAAGCGCGGCATTTGGAACCCGGACGCCCAAGGCTATGGCGACTACGACGAACGCAAGGCTTGGTGGAACGCCCGTGCCGACTTCATTCGTGCGTTCGAGCATGAGGCGAATCGTCGAGATGACTACATTCAGCTTACGCACTGGGATGCATCTACCGAGCTCGAGGACCAGCTCGGCCGAGAGGTGACGGTCCTTTCAACGGTCGACAAGATCCAGCATTTCAAAGGACTGGTGCGCGTGTCATTGGCGGGGCAGCGAGGGCGTGGCTTCCCGGTCATCTTCTTCGATGAGGACGTGTTTCGGCAGAGCGGGATCGACCGCTACAGGCGAGAACCCATAGCGGTTCGAGGCACCGTCGAACGCTACGAAAAGGGCAGCTACCGCACGCTCCAAGTCGTCGTCAAAGAGCCTGCCCAGGTTTTGCTCCCAAGATTGCCTTGGCCCGATGACGTAAAGCAGGCCGCCGAGTAGCGGACCGATCTACGAAACGAAACCGCGCGAGGCGCCGGCCGATAACCCCCGCAACCACAGCGACGGGAGGTCGAGATGGCGGGTATTTGGAGTTGGGCGCGCGGGTTCGCGTGCGTGTTGGTGCTCAGCGGTTGCGGGCGTGGGGCGGTCGTCGCAGCAAGCCTCTGCGACGGTCTCGAACCTGGCGACCTGGTCGTCACCGAAGTGCACGCGAACCCTGACGGAAGTGATGGCGAGGGTGAGTATATCGAGCTCTTCAATGCGACGGGAGGCTTGCTCGCGCTCGATGGTGTGAGGCTCACCGCGAGCAGGGCCGACGGTGCGAGCCCGAAGGCTCATCGGTTCAGCGGCGTTTCGATTGATTCCGGACGCTACTTCGTGGCTGGGAACGCGCCGGTTGATTCGATGCCAGCCCACGTGGACTACAGCTATGGGAAAACGCTCGGAAGCCTTCGCAACTCCGATGCGGTCGTTGCGATTCGCTGCGGCGACATGCTCATCGACGAGGTGAGTTATGAGCGGACCATCGACGGTCGGGCGCTCGAGCTCGACGGACGGCTCGCGCCAGATCACGAGTTGAACGACGACGCGGGCCACTGGTGCACTACACCCGAAGGCGTCGACGAGTTGTCCCCAGGGAACTTCGGGACGCCAGGAAGCACCAACAGCTCATGCGAGGTCGGACGCATGGAAGGCACCTGTCTCGAAGGTGGGTCTGAGCGCGCGATCCGCCTACCAGCGCCCGATGGCGTGCGGGTCACCGAGTGGATGGCCAATCCGGAGGGAGCGGACGCCGACTTCGAGTGGGTGGAGGCGTGGTTCGCCTCGGACATCGACCTCAACGGGTTTCAGCTTGGACCGGCCCCCGACGCATTGGAGGTGGTCGTCGACCAAGAAGACTGTTTTCCGGTCGACGCGGGGGCATGGGTCGTCTTCGGGGCGAGTCCGGCGGCGGCTCCCCGCGTCGACGCGGAGCTCCAGTTCAGTTTGGGCAATTCAGGAGAGCGCAGCGTCGTCGTAGGGGTCGACAGCATCGTGCTCGACCGGGTGGATTACGACGGCACTGTCGAGGGAGTCTCTTGGCAGGTCGACCCCAGTGGCGAGGTCTGTTTGGCGCTCCCGCGAGACGAGTACATCGCCCAGAATTTCGGAACGCCGGGCGATCCCAACCCAAGCTGTCCGCCGGTGTTGGGCCCCGGTATGTGTTTCGACGGCGGTGCACCGCGCGACATCGTGAGTCCGCAACTGGGTGACGCGCGTATCGTGGAGTGGATGGCGAACCCGTCGGCGGTCGGGAACCGAGAAGGCGAATGGGTGGAGGTTCGGTTCGATGCCGCTGTCGACCTGAACGGCCTCATGTTGTCGGATCTCACCTCCAGCACGACGTCGGTGGAGAGCAAAGACTGCTTGAGTGTCAGTCCGGGCGCGCACGTCATCTTCGCACGGAACGCGAATCCCGCAGTGAACGGTGGCATCGATGGCGTCGATCGCGAGCTCTCCCTTTCATTGAACAACGGCGACGAAACAATCACTTTGAGCATCGACGACCAGGTTCTGGACGCCGTGACGTATGAGCATTCGAACACGGGGGTGGCAACGCAGGTTGATGAGCTCGGAAAGGTCTGCGACGCAGTGCATGCATACGGCGATGGTGACTTGGGGACGCCTGGCTCCGCGAACCCCTGGTGCTTCTGAAGCGCGCTCTTGTCTTCGCCTGTCTACTCGCACTAGCGCCACGCACAGCATCGGCGGTCCAGTACGAGATGTTCATCGATATCGAAACCGAGGAGGACCTCTACGATCTCCGGGTGACTGAACAGATCTCGGAGTCTTCGTTCAACGCGTTGCTGCTTCTCTATCAGACGCGCGTGGACCTGAATCGGGCCAGTCGACAAGGGCTATATTTGCTTCCGAACCTGGATTACGGCCACGTCGATCGGATCCTCGCGTACCGCGAAAAAGCCAGCGTGATTCACGCCCTTGGGGACCTGGTCGCCGCCGGCGTGCTCGAGGCGGAGATGGTCAGCTCGCTGCGCGCGTTCGTCATCGTCCGGGCCCCAAACGCACCGAAGTCGCGGGCCAACGGGTTCCTGCGGGTCCAGGGGAGATGGAGCGGTCGGCACGATCGGCTGCCCCCTGCTTCGGCGGTGCAAGCGCGCATCAAGGCGCTTGGCAACCTGGATATCGGCATCGCCGGTGCGCTGACGCGAAACGGCCTACATCGAGTTCAATGGGACCCGAACAGAGCTGCGCTGAGCGCTGAGCCCGAGCGTGTTCGTTTCGATATGCCGAAGCTCTACGTCGAATGGGAAGACGATGACTGGGAGATCATCGGCGGAACGTATCGCGTCGGCTTTGGGCAACGGCTGACATTCGACGTGACGGACCAGACCACGCCCAACGGACTCTTCGGGGACTACGAGCTCCGCCGAGACAGCGAGCTCGGGCTTCGGTGCAGACGCTCTGCGGGAGAGCTTCCGGAATCACCGTGTCCGAGCCATCGGGTCGCGCGGGTCACACCTGACTACGCGTGGACGAATCGATTGGCGGGCGTCGCCGTGGGGCTGAAGGCCCTTCCGCTGGGGCACGGGTGGCTTCAAGCGTATGCATGGGGGTCGTACCAGGTGCATCGTATCGTGCAGATCGAGATCGTCGACGCGGGGGCGTGTGATGACCCAGGTCGCGACGAGGACCCAGCATGTGGGGCGCCTCCGGTTTACGTGCGAACTGGCGGTCCAACTGCGCCCGCGAGCACGGCCGCGTTTGCAACCCTGCCCGCGATGTACGCGGAGGGCCTCGCCGGAGCGAACACGAGCTACTTCTGGAATGACCGGGCTCACCTAGGGCTCACCGGATACGGATCGGCACCCAGGTGGCTCGTGGAGGGCGCCGAGCTGGGGTTCCAGGAGTTTTCGCGCAAACCGTTCGGAGGCCCCTTCGGAGCGCTCGGGGTAGACGCCGCATTCGGATTTCGCGCGCAGGACTTCTTCGCCGAAGTCGCGCGGAGCTTCGATTCACAGCTTGGCGGTGGCGGCGGCTACGGCGCGATCGTACGAAGCGTGACGACCCTTCCGAGCGCTGAGGTCGACGTGTCCGCGCGCTATTACGGGTCGAGCTACGTCAACCCGTATGCGCGGCCGGTTTCGGCGCCCGACGAGCTCGAGGGCCTGCGAGCAAGAGACGAGGCCGGGCTTCGCCTTCGCGCAACGACGCAACTTGGGCAACACGTTGGCCTGCGGACGGTGGTCGATGGATGGCGTCAACTCTCGTCGGGGGCCTTCAACGGT
>Ga0316193_10002422_pt1 | contig 13150 bp, 17 predicted proteins | sample MerIslsedime2_MG_FD_207735 | JGI IMG/M metagenome (GOLD analysis project Ga0316193, IMG submission 207735) | Coastal sediment microbial communities from Maine, United States - Merrow Island sediment 2 | ecosystem: Environmental > Aquatic > Marine > Coastal > Sediment | place: USA: Maine...
CACGCGGTCTGGACTATCGGGACACACCCATTACGCAGGCATTGAGACGTGTTGGCGTCGCCAGCGTAATGGAAAGGCGCTACGAATCACTGGCTGAAACGGTTGACCATCAACAGGCTATGGATGCACTGGCCAGGGAACCGCGCTGGATACTGAGTACCCGCGAGAACCAGCCACAGGCCATCATGCCGGCAGCAGATCTGGCTCGCGAAATACAGGAGCACCCGCAACAGGCGGCCTACGCATTGACGGAGATACCGGCTGAACGCAGAGAGACTAACGCTGTTGATTTTCAGGCGACACTGCAGGAAGCACTGGAAATCATGAATGCGAACGATGCCGGGGCACTGTACGTGACCCGATGCACCGTTCCGGGAATCAGCCGTATTTACGGGATACTGACACGCGAGGATATCGACCGTAGCTACAGGGTTAGCTGAAACCGGTCGAGCGAATGCCTGGTCAGGATTTCACCAGCCGCAAAAATTCGGAGCGGGTTCTGTCGTGATCGCGAAACGTGCCCAGCATCATTGATGTCGTCATCATCGAGTTTTGTTTCTCAACACCACGCATCATCATGCACAGGTGCTTGGCCTCGATAATGACGCCGACACCGGCAGGCTCGATCGCCGTCATCAGGGTATCGGCAATCTGCTTGGTCAGGTTCTCCTGTATCTGCAGGCGACGTGCAAACATGTCCACAATACGCGCAATTTTTGAAAGACCGATCACCTTGCCGGTTGGAATGTAGGCAACGTGGCATTTGCCTATAAACGGCAGCAGGTGATGTTCACACAGCGAGTACAACTCGATATCCTTCACCAGGATCATCTGGTTGTTTTCCGATTCGAAAATAGCGTTATTGACCACCTCTTCAGCAGACTGCGAATAACCGCGTGTCAGGTACTGCATGGCCTTGGCAGCACGCTCGGGTGTTTTCTGCAGACCTTCGCGTGACGGTTCTTCCCCGACATTCCTGAGTATTTCTTCATACAACCCGGCAAGCTTGTTATCCATTTATTCCCCCGTTTGTTACCCGTAGTTCAATGCGCCGCTATTCTGGCACATCCGCCGCCGCAGCAGGTGCCGTGGCGATCCCTTCGACCTCAAGCGTAACATGCCTGACGCGTGGCAAGCGCTGGCGAATGGCTGCGGCAAGTTCTTCAATAATCTCCTCGGTACGCTCAAGCGTGGCCTGCGCTGCTGCACGTATACGACAGTAGTCACGTACATTTTCATCATCGCGCCGGTGAGCAGGCAGCATCGACAAATAGCTGTTTTCACTATCCAGCATGCGCTGTTTAAGACCGGCAATAAGCGCCTCTTCACGAAGCTCCACCTCGGCGACCAGCATGGTATGTTCATCATCAATGATAATTGAACGCAAATCATGGTAGCGCTCAACCTCGGAATGCTCACTGACAACGTCTGCAAACGCTGCTTCTGCGCCATGGTCCCTGACATCAGCCAGAAAACGCATATTAACGCCGCCCAGGAAAAAGGCTGTCAGACCGAGCAGCGCCGCAATCAACATGGAAAAACCGATATCCCAGTAGGGATTGCCGGTGAACACCGACAGCAATATGCCGGAGGCTGCCAGTAGTACGCCCAGTGTTGCTACCGAGTCTTCCAGCACAACAGCAACCAGCGTAGGGTCATCGGAACGCAGCAGTGATTTCAGAAAACCCTTCTGTCCCCGTATACGCATCTGCTTCAGAAATTCACGCACGGCAACAAACAGGGAGTAGCCGTCCAGTACCAGTGCAATCAACAGCACCAGGCCGGCAATCCAGAGCGGATCAAAACTGTAGCCAAACCAGTCCAGCGGTGCCGGCGCCTGCTTTTTCCCTGCCAGCGCCCAGGAATGCCACGCATGCGCCAGGCCCAGGCCACAACCGATGGAAAACAGGCCAATAGCGCTCCACAGGTTCCACAAATATTTCTTCTGCCCGTGGCCAAAGGCATAGTCGGCATCCGAGGGTTTTTCAGCAACCTTCAAGCCGATCAGCAGGAAGCCCTGGTTAAGGCTGTCCATCATGCTGTGGATGGCCTCGTTCATCATGGAAGCCGAGTGCGTCAGGAATGCCGCCGCAAACTTCAACACCGTCAGTATCGCATTCGCAATCAGAGCAGTTATCACCGCCGTGCTTGAACCATGCGCCATGATCAGTTGTTTCCTGCGTTTAACATATAATTGTTGCGTCGCGGGTTTTCATCGCTGCATGGAACATGCAACATCCCATAGTGATATTGAGGCAAGCGTCACTGGTAGCGCACATTGTCTACCTCTATCCAGCCACCCTGGAGGCGGCCATCAGGATCATGATGTGTCCAGTGAATCACACCACCGCGCTCATTCCATTCGTAACGACCGCGTATATACAGCGACAGATTCTCACGTGCCGGTATTCGCCGGGCCAGGTCGATATTATGTGCGACCATCACTGTATGACCGTCATCCAGCTCAAGAATAAACTTCTGATGCCGTGACCCGTCGTTATCATCTTGCAGTATTCGACTGATTCGACCGCCGGTTTCCAGCCAGATACCTGACTGGCCAGCCGCATAGGCCTGCTGCAAGCGGCCTTGCTGTGCAACGACCTCGTGATCCGCAGTCTGGCTGCTCGGCACATAATACTGATAGACAAGCAGGCCCAGCACGATCAGAACCGGCAATATCCTGCGGCCGGACTTGAGAAAACGTTTATTGTTCATGGAATATAGTTGCTATTAAACGTCGCGCCGGCCTCAACGTTTCAGAATCGAACCCAGTACCCCGCGCGAGATCTGGCGCCCCAGAGAACTGCCTATGGAACGCACAATACTTTTCAGCATCGCCTCAACCACGCCCTGACGATTACTGCGCCGGGCGGTGGCTTTCCTGGCTGCCGGCTTGCCGGCACTTGCCTCTGCCTCATCACGCGCTGTTTTTTCGGCCCGCTCAGTGAGCATTTCATAGGCGGAACGCCGGTCAACCGGCTGATCGTAGCGCTTGCCGAACAGGCTCGCCTCGATTATCGCATTACGCTCCGCGGCCGTTGCCGGACCCAGACGTGACGATGGCGGGCGGATCAGCACCCTGTCCACCACACCCGGAATACCTTTCCCGCCCAGGGTTGAAACCAGCGCCTCGCCGACACCCAGTTCCTTGATCACCTCGGCTGCATCAAATGCGGGGTTCACACGAAAGGTCTCAGCTGCTGCACGTACCGCCTTCTGATCGCGCGGCGTAAATGCACGCAATGCGTGCTGGATTCGATTACCCAGCTGTCCCAGCACCGTGTCAGGAATGTCCAGCGGATTCTGTGTAACAAAATATACGCCGACCCCCTTGGATCGAATCAGTCGCACCACCTGCTCAACCTTGTCGATCAACGCTGAAGGCGCATCCTTGAACAACAAATGCGCCTCGTCAAAGAAAAACACCAGCCGGGGTTTGTCCGGGTCGCCCACTTCCGGCAATTCCTCGAACAATTCAGACAACAGCCATAATAAAAACGTCGCATACAATTTTGGCGTCTGCATCAGCTTGTCGGCAGCCAGGATATTGATATTGCCATACGCTTGCGGACTCATGCGCATGAAGTCAAACAGGTCCAGTGCCGGTTCGCCCATGAATTGACGCGCGCCCTCCTGCTCCAGCACCAGCAGACGCCGCTGGATCGCACCGATGGAGGCCGCAGAAATATTGCCGTATTCAAGCCGCAGCTGTTTCGCATTTTCACCGGCAAAAGTCAGCATGGCACGCAGATCCTTGAGGTCCAGCAACAGCAACCCCTGGTCGTCGGCGATTTTGAATATCGCGTAGACAATGCCTTCCTGGGTATCATTCAGATCAAGCATGCGCGACAGTAACAGCGGCCCCATTTCCGACACCGTGGTACGTACCCGGTGGCCTTTTTTGCCGAACAAGTCCCAGAAAACCACCGGAAATGACTCTTGTGTATAAGGCTCAAGACCTATTGTGGCGGCTCTTTCCTGTAACTTTGGATGTGTCCTGCCAGGCTGGCTGATGCCGGACAAATCACCTTTCACATCAGCCATGAATACCGGCACACCACGACGCGAAAACTCTTCAGCAAGAATCTGCAGGGAAACCGTTTTACCGGTACCGGTGGCGCCGGCAATCAGGCCATGACGGTTTGCCAGTCGCGGCAACAGATAAACGGGCTGCTCCCCCTTGCCAACAAAAATACCCGGATCATCCTGCATGAGTATGGCTCCTGACTGCTGGTTAATCCTGTGACTGCTCACCTGGAGCAGCCTCCAGGCTGTCTATAATGTTTGCGTATTTTTTTCCCAGGTCTTTCAGCTCCTGCAATTCAAACATGGAAGCAGGCTGACCGGATGACTTGATGGCGCGCTGAATAGCTTGCATGCGCGTAATAACTTCTTCCAGTTGTTGCTGTATTTCATTCATAACCGGCACCTGCTACTTCACTAACATTTACACCAGAGACAAGCAGCGGCAATAGAGTAACCATGTCACACTGGCCGACGCATTCATGCACGCACAGTATACACAGCGACCTGTACACGCATGACAGCTGCAATCCGTCACTCTGTGCTGTCCGGCCCGTCTGGCTGTGAGCTTTTTTCATCAGCCCGCGGCCTGCTGCGCATCGACGGCATGATGTTCCGGCGCATCCGTCGCCGCGACAAATAATCCGAGCTTACCCCATAGCCCACCGCCACCAGCGCACCTCCGAGCAGGGAAAGCAGCAAGTAATGCGCGTTCCAGATATACACATAGGCGACTTCCAGATAACCTGATTTCAGCAAGTCAAAGGCCACCTGGAAGTTCTCGATCAAACTGTCACCGACAGGCGGCAACTGCACAGCAGGCGGCTTGTCGATCCAGAACCAGGTCACCCAGCCGAGCAAAAATACAACAAACGCACTACGCAACATGAAAAACAGTCTCCGCGGATAAAAAAAGGCCGGATAAAAATCCGACCTTTATGCTACACCTGTCTGGCAGCTTATTACTGCATGTCAGCGTCGGCTTACTCAGCGGCTTTTTTTGCAGCGTCCATCGCGTCATCGGCCGCTTCTTCAGCTTCCTCAGCGGCTTCTTCTGCATCTTCCTGTGCTTCCTCGGCAGCTTCCTTCACATCATCAGTGCTGTCATTCATAGCTCCTTCTACAGCCTCCGCTGCCTCTTCTGCGGCTTCTTCTGCTTTCTCGGCGGCTTCTTCGGCAGCTTCAGCCATGTCTTCTGCTACGTCTTCAGCCTTCTCTGCTGCTTCCTCGGCCGCTTCCGTCATCGATTCCGTCATTGATTTGGAATCATCCTTGTCGCCACAACCTGTCATAAACAAGACTGCACTGAACATCACAACTAACAGTTTTTTCATCTTCATACTCCTTGGATAGATACATCAATTAAAAAATAGTGTGTAATTTACGATCGCCTGCACATCCTTAACCAAACTGAAGGGATATTCGCTGCGCGAGCAATTACAGGAATTGACCGGAAAGGGTTCCGCGACCGCCTCCGTGGCACGGCGCTCACACTGAACCACATCGAACAGACAATTATTCTGTAAATGATGCGGGGGCGCTATTAAACAGTGACTTCACCACGATGTAAACTGCCGGCTAACCCGCACGAAAGTACAGATAATCATTAAATATCATATTGTTACTGCCCATCAACCGGTCTTCGCCGATAATATTCGATAAAATTATTGGCCGTAAACACGATGAATAGTGTGAATTGCTACAATAGGTGCCCATTCAGGCGGTAGATATTCCTCCAGAAAAAACAGATAAATCATATGGATATTACACAGATAATTGCCCTCAGCATGGGTGCTGCCTGGGCCAGTGGCATCAACCTGTATGCCGCCATACTGATGCTCGGCTATATGGGGACAACCGGCAATATTGAACTGCCGCCGGAACTGCAAGTGCTCTCCGACCCGATGGTGATGGTCGCTGCCGGGGCAATGTACTGCATTGAATTTTTTGCCGACAAGGTACCCGGTGTCGATACCGGCTGGGATGCCCTGTCTACGTTCATCCGCATCCCTGCCGGTGCGATACTCGCTGCCGGCGCCGTTGGTGATGTCGGCTCAGGCGCACAATTGGCAGCCGCCATTGCCGGTGGCACACTGGCAACCGGCAGTCACATCACCAAGGCCGGCACCCGGGTATTGATCAACACCTCACCGGAACCCGTTACCAACTGGTTTGCCTCTGTCGGTGAAGACGTGGCTGTCATTGCCGGCCTCTGGACCGCCCTGTATCACCCGGTGCTGTTCATCGTATTACTGGTATTATTTATACTATTGAGCATCTGGCTGTTACCGAAATTATGGCGTGGCATAAAAAAGGTTTTTGGTTTCATTCGGCGCATGATTAGTGGCGACAGCAGGGAGACTCCATCGGCTGCGGCGCTTGCCAGCGATACTGCAGACAAAAACCAGGCAACGAAAAGCAAACATGAAACTTAAACAAATATTTATTTCAGCGTTCGCCCTGGTACTGTTGGCCACGCTTGGATACTTATGGTTTTCACCTGCCGGTCTGAAAAACAGCCCGGATATAAAGCTGCTAACCCTCGATGGAGAGCATCTGCAACTGGCCAGCCTGCGCGGCAAACCCCTGCTGGTAACTTTCTGGGCCACTACCTGCCCCGGCTGCATCAGGGAAATGCCACACCTGGTTGAACTCTACGATGAACTGTCCCCGCATGGTCTGGAAATAATCGGCATCGCCATGAATTACGACCCGCCCAACCATGTACTCGCCATGCGTAACGCAAAGAACATTCCTTACCCGATTGCACTGGATATTCATGCCGACGCAGCGCGCGCCTTTGGTAACGTGCGCCTGACGCCTACCTCTTTTCTGATCGCTCCGGATGGTCGCATCGTTTATCAAAAGCTGGGCGAAATGAGTATGCCAAAACTGCGACAGGACATCCTGCAAATGCTGCAAACTTCACAGGCCGGAAAACCTGCCTCCCTAACGGCCAGCTAGGAGAAAACGACCATGCTCTGGATCAAGGCCCTGCATATCATTTTTATGGTGACCTGGTTTGCCGGACTGTTTTACCTGCCACGGTTGTTTGTGTATCACGCCGACAGCACGGACCAGACCAGCCATAGCCGCTTTCTGGTGATGGAACGCAAGCTGTTTGCCATCATGACCATCGGTGCTGTGCTTACTGCCGTGTTCGGCATCTGGCTGTTGCTGGATTATGGCTGGGCCGTTTACCGGGAGTCCGGATGGTTGATCAGCAAACTGGTGCTGGTCGGTGGCCTGGTCGTATATCACCTTTACTGCCTGAAACTGATGCGGGACTTTCGCACCGGAGCAGCCACACACAGCCACGTTTTTTATCGCTGGATCAATGAAATCCCGGCTTTGCTGCTGGTCGCAATCGTGCTGCTGGCCGTGGTCAAGCCCTTCTGATTATCAGGGTTCGCAGTGAACCACCTGTTTTCAGCTACAATTACATCCATATTTTTGAGAGGTAAATTCAGATGACTCGTATTGTTAAGTGTGTAGTTCTCAAGCGCGAAGCAGAAGGCCTTGATCACATCCCGCATCCGGGCTCGCTGGGTGAGCGTATCTATGAAAACGTTTCTGCTGAAGGCTGGAGCAAGTGGCTGGAACGCCTGACCATGATCATTAACGAAAACGGCCTGAATACGGCAGACCCCGGCAGTGTCGACCTGATCGAAAAACACATGATCGGGTTTCTGTTTCAGGAAGGCGACCTGGGTGCTGTACCGGACGGTTTCCAGCCACCGGGCGCCAAAAAGTAAAATTGCACCGGTCAGGAATGCTGTACATCCATTCCTGACCAAAGCTACCGGGTCGGCCGAGATTCGATTGTCAAACAAACAAATAACACCGCTTCAGCGAGATTACCAAGCTCGGCTATCCGCAGTACATTCCTGCCGTCCAGACTTTTAGGCTGAATGACAGAAGTGGGTTGAAGTTGCCATTTAGCGATTTCTAAAATTAGCTGATGATCTACTTCCGTAGTCAACCCGTCTCGGACATTCACTGAAAAGTCTACAATCCAACCAAGTTCTATAACTTCTATGGAGAAAGATGTGCTTGTAAACGCAGTTACACCACATAGAATCCTGCTTTTGGTCATTCTTCTTGCGCTTTCCTTGGATAACGCATATGCAGATAATGCGGAAGGAATGCCCGTTGAGTGTCAGACTGATTGTGTGTCACCGTATGGTAAGGTTCTGGGGACATCTAAACGAGGGGTAGAAGCCTATTCGAATTGTCAGTCCGACTGCGTGATCTATGAACCCAATCACTGGAAAGGCACATATACAGGAATCAAATGGCAATGTGTTGAGTATGCTCGCCGTTGGCTGCTGATCAATAAGGGTGCAATCTACGGTGATGTGGATATAGCCGCAGACATATGGAATAACATTGATTACCTGACCGAGGTAGCAACAAACAGAGTAATCCCGATTGAGTCGTATTTAAATGGCTCCAAACAACCTCCTCAAGTTGGTGACTTATTGATATATGCCAAGGCATTTAACGATACTGGCCATGTTGCAGTTGTAATTGATGCGGATTATGAAAATGGGGTTATAGAAGCAGGCGAGCAGAATTACAGTAATGAACCATGGCCAGAAGACTTTTCGAGAAAGATTGAATTAGTTAGAAAGGGTGACAATTACTGGTTGTTGGATGGGTATTTACTTGGATGGAAGCATGCCAGAAATTATAAAAAGGAGCGTCAGTGATGAATTGTAGTAGTTCAGACTTAATCTGACACCGTATGATGTTTTTCATTGGACCGCCATTGTCAGAGTGAAAATTCAGACATGCTGGCCTTCACCCTCGACATGAATAGCGAAACCGGTGTTTGTCAACGAAGTTGTCGCCTAAATGGTTCATGTGGCTTTTCTTTCTTTATGATGCGTTGGGTTTAATTCAACGACAGGCTTGTGTTGCCAGTTTCTGGTTGTTGTTGACCAGCGTTCTGGATGTAATTTTATAATCCTGCTATAAATACATGACGCTTTCCCAGCAGTTGAACATCTTCACCGGTATGGCATTGCTGCGGTGTGACAAACTTAATCCGACTATGGCGATGGTCATGGTTACACTGTTTAATTGCATCCAAAAGCCGCTCACCATAAGAAAGCTCCCTTATTGATCTACATCAACTGTATTTCTCCATAGCTATGTAAACTTTATCTACAGTAGCGAGAATCGGTGAGGAGGAGTCGACGTGCCTGAAATACTATTACTTGCCATCATAGCAGGCTGTTTGGTAGCAATCCTTTTAGCTGTCTGGAGGGCGGACCCTCAAGTGAAGTAGCCTTTGTGGATCGGTCTTTTAGCTACCCGGTTCCGGTCTGGTTGGTTTGGTCATCATGGCAAGAAAGAAAGCAGCTTAACCACTTGTTAAATTGCGACGTAGCCATCATTTACACGGCAGCCTTCGGGTCGCCTTTTTTCATTTCTACTTCCGCTGTTGACTGCTTCCCGTCTTCCTCATCCATAACAAAACCCAGTGGGAGTATTGTCGGGAACGGTAAATTTCCGCGTGGAACCAGTCGTTTTGTAAACAACTCTCTGACAATTAACTAAACGGCGGGTGACGACCCAACCCGAGCCTACAGAGTTTCAGCCGTATAACCCGACATCGTGAGTGATGTCATTCAGATACAGAAGATGATTGACAGTGATCGCGTCACGCTGATACTGGTGTGATATGACAGAGACCCATTACCTCGCAGATATACTGGTTCTGCTGGCAGCGGCGATCGTTGCTGTGCCGGTCTTCCGGCGGCTGGGCCTCGGTTCGGTGCTGGGGTATCTGGTTGCCGGTGCCGTGGTCGGCCCCTGGGGATTCGGTTTCATCGACCAGATCGAGGAAATCCGGCATATCGCAGAATTCGGCGTTATCTTCCTGCTGTTCATCATCGGCATCGAACTAAAGCCTGCACGCCTGTGGGTCATGCGACGCATGGTATTCGGTCTGGGCACTGCACAGCTGGTGGTAACAGGCCTTGTACTCGCCGGTCTGGCCCTGCTGTTTGGCACGCCGCTGAAGATAGCGGTGATCATCGGCTTTGGCCTTGCACTCTCATCAACAGCATTTGGCCTGCAGATCCTGACAGAGCGAGGAGAAATGGGCACCAGTCACGGCCAAACGGCATTTTCCGTATTGTTGCTGCAGGACCTGGCAGTGGTACCGCTGTTGGCACTGGTGTCACTGCTCGCCGCTGATACCGCATTGCTGGAAGGTATTGAATTCGCGATTCTGAATGCAGTACTCGTTATCGCTGTCGTCATCCTGATTGGTCGGTTCCTGCTATCCCCGGTGCTGCGGCTGGTGGCGGCCAGCCGGACGGCAGAGGTGTTCACTGCCGCGGCCGTGTTCGCGGTGCTGGGCACTGCGTGGGTGGTGGAAGCGGCGGGTCTGTCGCTGGCGCTGGGCGCCTTTCTTGCCGGATTGATGATGGCCGACTCTCACTACCGGCACCAATTGATTGCCGATATCCAGCCGTTTCGCGGCATACTACTGGGGCTGTTTTTTATGGGCGTCGGCATGACAATCGATTTTGGCCTGCTGGGCAAACAAAGTGTGTTGATTGCCGGACTGGTGGTGGGTCTGTTGTTGATCAAGTCTGTCATTCTCTGGACTCTCTGCCGGCTCATGGGTGTAGCTACACAGGATGCGATGCGGGTATCGATGCTGTTGTCACAGAGCGGTGAATTCGGTTTCGTACTTTTCGGGCTGGCCGCCATAAGCGGCGTCTTGCCGGAAAATCTTTTTCATATCCTGACCCTGCTGGTGGCATTGACCATGTTCACCACACCGTTGATGGCAAATATCTGTGACTACGCAGGCAAATGCCTGGACAAAGCGACGGTCACGCACAATGTCACTACCACCCATATCGAGAGCGGCCAGCCACATGTCATCATTGCCGGTTTCGGCCGCGTCGGACGGCGGGTGGCAAGGATCCTGCAGAGCGGCAATGTGCCCTATCTTGCCATCGACAGTAACGCAGACCGCGTGCTGGAAGGCAGGCGGGATGCATTCTCGGTGTTCTACGGCGATGCCAGCCAGGTCGACGTGCTGAAGGCGGCGGGTACCGGGCAGGCCGGCGTCCTGGTGTGTACGATTGACGCCGTCATGCCTGCCGTGCGACTGGTTAATATCTTGCGACAGCATTACCCGGACATTGCCATCCACGCGCGTGGACGCGACCAACAGCACTGTGAGCAGCTGTTGAAAGCCGGGGCAACCATTGTCATTTCAGAAACGCTGGAAGCGAGCCTGCAGATTGGCGCAGCGGTGCTCGATACCATGGGCGTCGTTGAGGAGGATGCCACTACGCTGGTCGAATCGTTCCGCAAGGAATATTATGGATAATCCGTTGACGACCATCATTATCCGGTATTACTGCCGGGTTAAACCGATCGCTGCAACACTTGCCTGCCATTTATCGTTGGGTGTTTGTATCCCGGGTTCTTACGGGTGGTTCTTACGGGTGGTTCTTACGGGTAGTTCATCAAGCCATCTATCCACTGCAGAGAAAGTGTTGCCTGTGAGTGTATCGATTAGTCAGTGCCTTTCAGGAACCTTGCCAGGATAGCGACGGTCATAACTAAAAAGACGGCAAGATATTTCATATAGAAGATACGGTCTCACATGACATAACTGCTCATGAAGGCAGGCATTACAGACTTTCAGCGTTATGCTCGACAGTACTTTTGGTTCCTCTTTCCTATACTGCTATTGGAGATAACAGGAAGTGTTCACTCTACATCGACCATTCCCGGTATCAGCTGCGATAGTGCTGGTTTCGGGTACGTTGTTGCTACCCGCTGCACCGCTGATGGCAGGCTCATCCAGCTACCAGGGTAGCAGTTTTTATCGTGGTGTTCGTTCCGGTGCTTATAAATCATATCGTCCTCGTAGCGCCGGATATAACAGTTGGTATCCCTGGCGCCGTTATAATCACCGCAACAGTTACAATCGCTATTCCAATAGCGGCAATAGCTACCGGAGGCATGCTTACCCCAATCCGCATAGCGCTACCCGCAAGGATACTGAATCTGGTATTGCTGATCTGGACTCCGATATAGTCGATACAGCAAAATCGGACAACACGCTTGGGTGGTCATTACTTGCCAGGGGAGAAGCGCACAACGCAGTAAAGATATTCACGATACAAACAAGAAATGACCCGGGTAACAGCATTCTCAAGGTTGGCTATGCGCTAGCCGTGGCAGAGACCGGAGACCTTCATAAAGGAATATCCGGGATGCGCGGCGCCTTGCGTTCGGATCCCGATTCATTGCACCACCTGATACTGGACGAGGATCTGCAAGGCATAGTCAAAAACCTGGTGTTTCAATATGAAGATGGCAGTTCTCATAATACCCTGGCAACAGCAGCCAGGAATTTCATGATTGCCTCACTGTATTACCTGTTGGGCGATGCTGAATCAGCTGGTCTAGTCCTGCCGGCGCAGGACACGGACAGCAGCACCCGGAACCTCGATCACCTGATCCGGCAGCTGCGATCGAACGGCTATAAACAGGCCGGCTAAAACAGAATGGCAATTACGTTCCGGCTGAAATGACGCCTCTATTCGCAACACTGCGGATGACAATGTCTCGATAAAGCCCTGCATCGATTCCATCCAGCGCCAGTGATCCCGGTAGAACCACTGCTGACGAATGATTTTCGTCCCTGGAGATCACCAGCAGTGAACTCCTCAATTAACGTTCCGACCAGGGTTTCAGCGGGTAGATAATCGGGCCATCCCGGAATTGCTTTGGCAATACCAGCAGCCGGCGGCCATCCTGCCATTGCATGACAAAGGTTTCCTTTTCCAGCTGCCGGCCGCTGTCTTCAACACGGTAACGCCCCATCAGGGAGCCAAACTTCATCTCCCGCAGCTGCGTGCGAACCGCATCCTTGTCCAGGGAATCAGCCAGCCGCACCGCCGCTTCCAGCACCTGCCCCGCGGCATACCCATAGGCCACATGCACGCCGGCGTTGCGCCCGGTGATTTCCTTGTAGCGGAAGGAGAAATCGTAGGCCATGGGCACTCTACCACTGCGCATCCATCCAACCACACCCAGTATCCCGTCAGCATCAGGTCCCAGGGTATCACCGAACTCTACCAGG
>Ga0316193_10002423_pt1 | contig 13149 bp, 12 predicted proteins | sample MerIslsedime2_MG_FD_207735 | JGI IMG/M metagenome (GOLD analysis project Ga0316193, IMG submission 207735) | Coastal sediment microbial communities from Maine, United States - Merrow Island sediment 2 | ecosystem: Environmental > Aquatic > Marine > Coastal > Sediment | place: USA: Maine...
CATTGGCGAATTAATAAAAATAATTGTCATAAAGGGTTGACGTCGGACTCAGAGCGTATTGTTAGGGCGATTGATAGTATTAATCGGGCTCATGCGTAAAACCATAAACAGTCTTTCCTTCCTCATTCATTAGTTCAATTCGCAATACAACCCAATGTTTGTTTTCCAGAATTTTGCTTGGCACATCAAATGTTGTTTTAAATGGTGCGATTGTTAATATTGTTTCTTTGTTAATTGTGGCGTTGATGTTTTGGGGTGGTGATAATGATGAGACTAACCAGTCCTCATTATTGACATAGTGCGCAATACCCACCTTCACATTCATAAGGGTGTTTTCGCCTTTAATTTTGTTTGTGCCCATAATTTGAGCGGTTTCAATTTTGATAGTAACGCTGTGATTACCCACTGAAATTCGACCCTTACCCGTTGTCTGTATTGAAAACCACGGGTCTGGTTCAAGTGAGAAATGGCGCCAGTCTTCGGAAAACGCATTGACTGGCACAATAAAGAATATAATAAAAAGGTATTTATACATTTTCTTGCTTAAAGCCCTAACGTTTGCATTAAGTGGCGCTGCGCGTCTTTTGCGCAGCGTCCAGCCCGCGTTCTTTGCGGGTGCACTTGAATAATTTGTTATATGCTACCTGGGTATTCATTTACTAAGTGTAGGATATTTAACGTAAAAAAACATATGTGAATTAGCACTAGGCCCCTAGCCGCATAGGCCCAATAACGGTTCTTGGTGTTTGGGCTGCACCGCCATACAAATACCCAGCAAAATAGGTAATAGGGATTTAGTAGCAATAAGAATAGAAATACAACAAATGAGAGTTGGACGGATGAAATGGAAAATAACGGCCCGATAATTAGTGCGATTAGACCAAAAGCTATTGCGGTGATTAATGCGCCAGCAACCCACAACAACCAGAATGCTTTCCAAAGTGGTTTAGTCCCTCTCCAGTATTCCTTCATGATGTTTTGAGCATATAACGCCTAGCTAAGGGGCGCAGCTTTGCTGCGTCCCGCGGAGCCCACGCTTTTTTGTGGGCGGAGTGTACTTGAGCGCCTTGTTATGTGCGGGCATAGAAGGTGACTCTTGCTTCTCCATTTGAAAGTGATTCTCCGTGATATTTAGAGATTTTACGCCAAGCGACTGTGTAGATTAAATGCGCTTGTTCAAAACCTTTGTCTTTTGGGGAAAAGAGAATATCTATAAGTCCTACCCACGCACCATATATAAAATATTTGGCCCTCCCCATGAACTTATTTCGGTTGGCTAGTAACCTTTCAGTCTTATTGATGCGGTCAAAACTGGCTTTTAAGCGTTTCTTATTCTTTTCCTGGAATACAACTGAAATACAACCGTCCTTTTCTAGGGTTTCAATTAGTTCGTCATAGCTGTTGGGAAAGTCGATGTTCATGGATTTTGCACATAACGGTTGAACTCACTGGGTTTTGCGAAGCGTAGCGTAGCAAAATTCCAGTGGAGTGATTTGTTATGTTTATTTCTTAACACCATTCTCTGACAAGATGGATGCTTTTTCCCTGTATTTGGACAGTATATCTTCTCTTATTAATATAAGTGGCTCATCCGGCTTGTTATTATCATCAAGTAAGATGCTGTCAGTCATAACTCTGCCCTTTATTTTTGTCTTATTATTAGTATCGCTATCTTTCAACACAATCTCGAAATAATTCTCACCGGGAATGAATGACTCTATATATAAAACAAATATATTGTCTTTGTCCATAATAGTGACTAGCGAACCATTACCTGAATCACTAATGTGAAGTCTCATATATGGAGGAACGCCAGCGTGCTCCCAAACACCTCGTGCATTTTGCAAAGTTGCTTCCCTATGGACATAGTGGGCGGAACAACTAACCAAGGAAAGCGCAGCTAATACTAGTGAAATCGTAAAAACAATTCTTGTTTTAGTAAACATAACGTTTGAGTTAAGAGGCGCAGCGCTTATTTAGCGCTGCGTCCAGCCCGCGCCTTTTGCGGGCGAACTTGAACGATTTGTTATGTGTTGTTACTTGGTTCATAGTTTGATATTTCATTCTTTAGGCTCTCAGGAACGTTAAGCCATTTAGTATCTGGTGTGATGGTCAAATTTACACCCATTTCAGATATAACCGAAGTTACTATGTTTGCGTACCAATCAAAATGTGACCATTCTTTTGGAGCTGGAGACATAAAGCATTGTTCTTTATCATTCCATGAAACACCAGTTGCAGTACGATAAATGAATTGAAAAAAGTCATTCCAATTTACGATTGGTGTAACAGATAACTCATTGGATGGAAGTACCTCGATTTTAGTTATTTCTATATTTTCCATTATTTATCTCAAGACACATAACGCACGAAATAAGTGGCGGAGCGTTTTTTGCGGAGTCCAAGCCAGCGCCTTTTGCTGGCGAACTTGATTGACTTGTTATGTTTTTTCATTGATTCGAAGTGTTTAAATAGTAAGCGACCCAGCCTGTTAACCAGGGTAAATAATACAGAATAATAAAGGTAGGGAACAGTAGTATTCCCTTCCATCCTCTCGTTGCTACTAAATATGCTGGCAATATAACTGGCCAAGCAAAGAAAATGAATGCGCCAAACTCATATGGGCGATGATAGTCTTGTTTGCTTGCGTCTTCACATGCCCACCATGCGAAGGTAAACACCAAGGCAGTTACCATAAGTTTTTCATATTCAATACTGGGGTCATAGCCTTTAAATCCCATTAATGAGTAATGGAATATTGACATAGTGACGACGACTAAAACTGCCCAACTTGCTTTCATTTGTTCTTAAACATAACAGTTAACTATACAGAAAGTTGGAATAACGGAAATTACAGAATTCTGCATAATCTCTGAGAAACGGTCTTAAAATATTCGCATTCATCTGTTTTCAAAATCATTATCCCTGTCGAGTGGTACCAAGATTACCGAGTAATACAGAATGCTGTATTTCGTTTGAAGATAATTGATCCAGTTATATAATAGTCGTTGCAGCAGGATTGCTATTTCAAATACCACAAGGACAATACACATGGACGATTCAATTTCCCGGTTCTGGGATAACTATATATCAAAAACAGCAACTTGCAACATACCCGAGCATGCTCAACGATGGTATGTCAAGCACATCGAGACATACATCAAAGCGCATCCCGGTCGTCGACTAGCCGAAACAGGGCCGGACGATATCACCCGTTACCTGGAAGAGATAGGCAGAAAACCCGAATTTCCTGATTGGCGGTTTCGCCAGGTTGCCGATGCACTTCGCATTCTGTACACGAAAATTATCAAGCCGAAATGGGCGGAGGAGTTCAACTGGCACACATGGACGCATGACGGTCGTGAGCTCGGCACCGAGCATGGTACGCTCGCGAGGATTCCGGTCGCGACGACTGGCCCGGACAAGCGGCCATCAGATAAACCCAGGACAGGCGTTGTTCATCAGTTCAATCAACTATTCCCTGAATTGTACGAACGTCTGCTTGCCGAAATACGGATTCGCGGTTACTCGATCCGTACTGAGCAAACCTATATTTCTTGGATAGCGCGTTTTCTGTTGTTCAGTGGCTTCCAAACCAGGGATGAAATACAGCCAGAAAGAATTGCCCCCTATCTGGAGCACCTCGCGGTCAAACGCAATGTCTCGATAAACACTCAGAAATTAGCATTGAATGCATTGGTGTTTATGTTCCGTCATATACTAAATATTCCGCTCGATGATCACATCGACTTTGCCCGGGCAAAAAAGCCGCGTCGTTTGCCTGTCGTACTTTCAAGAAGCGAGATCAATCAATTGCTTTCCGGTATCGATAACGGACTCCACCATACGATGGCCAGTCTGTTATACGGCGCAGGGCTGCGCCTGATCGAATGCGTCAGGCTTCGGGTGTGTGATGTCGATTTTGAATACCGGCAGATCGTCGTACGCAACGGCAAGGGCAACAAGGACCGCGTCGTGCCGTTGCCGGAAAAGCTGGTTGTACCGATGCAGCAGCAACTGGACAAAGTTCGCACACTTCACGAAGAAGACCTGCAAGCCGGATTCGGCGAGGTGTATTTACCGCATGCGCTTGCACGAAAATACCCGAAGGCGGCGAAGGAATTGCGGTGGCAGTACCTGTTTCCGTCGGTGCGGCTATCGGCAGACCCGCGCACCGGCAAGGTCATGCGCCATCATATTCATGAAAACAACCTGCAAAAATCGATCAAAAAATCAGCCGATCGAAACAATCTTCCGAAAAAGGTTAACTGCCATGCGTTGCGCCATTCCTTTGCCACCCACCTGCTGGAAACGGGATACGATATCAGGACGGTGCAGGAACTGCTGGGACATGCCGATGTATCAACCACGATGATTTACACCCACGTGCTCAACCGCGGCGGTCGCGGTGTGAGAAGTCCTCTGGACGCGTGAGGTCGAATACAGTCTGGCGAATCTGGTCACTGCCACCCCATCTGACAGCCAACTATCCGCTGGATAGCTCTGATTCAGTATGGTGCTGGTTTATCGGAGGCTTACACAAACCCCCTTCAACACTGTCATTCATTGATCGCATGCAGAAGAATATTCCCCCATCGATCCACCCTCACCTGCCAACCTTCGTCGATCCAGGTGGTGGCCGTGGTTTCAGTGATCAATGCCGGCCCGTCGATGCATTGATCAACCTGCAAGGCATTCCTTATATACACCCTCACAGGTTGTTCGAAGCCATACACAGAGGATACACCTAACCTCGCTTCTTCTGTCGGCTGCCACTCGGGCAGATTAAATGCGGGTTTCTCCCCGAGCAATCGCACTCTCAGGTTGACCAGTTCGACGGCGATATCCATGCGGTGACCGTACTGTGCTTCATGTAACTGGTGAAATGCCTGTGCCAGTGCGTCGGGCCCGGACCAGGGAAGATTCAGGGTGTAGCTTTGCCCCACATAGCGAAGGTCAGCGCTGTACTCGACCTGCATGTCGCTGTCGCCTGCAATCTCGATCAGTTCCTGCTCTGCTGTCCGACGCAGTTGTTGATAATGTTCAGTAATGGCTTTTTCATCACTTTCCGTCAGCACCTGTTGCAGCGTAATCGAGCGCTCCCTGCTGGGTTCCGCCGCCAGCATGCCCAGCGCGGACAAGACACCGGCATTGACAGGCACCAGCGCACGCTGCATCTGCAGCGCGTCCGCCAGCGCACACACGTGCAACCCACCGGCGCCACCGAAGGAAACCAGCGTGTAGTCTTTCGGGTTTTCACCGCGCTGCACCGACATCACCCTTAAGGCGCGCACCATATGGTCGTTGACCACGTCGATGATGCCGTTGGCCGCTTCGAAGCGGCCCATGTTCAGTGCGTTGGCAATGTCATCAATCGCGGCTTCAGAGCGGGATTTATCCAGTTGCATCTGTCCGCCGAGGAAGGCATCCGGCAACAGGCGCCCCAGCACCACGTTGGCATCGGTGACTGCAGCGACTGTTCCACCCTTGCCATAACAGGCAGGGCCGGGATCGGCACCGGCAGACTCGGGGCCAACCAGCAGCAGACCGCCGGCATCGACACTGGCGATGGAGCCGCCGCCGGCGCCGATGGTGTGCATGTCGACCATGGGCACCGCTACCGGGTAATCGCCAATATGGGCTTCGGTGGTAAAGCCAATACGACGGTCGATAATCGATACATCGGTCGAGGTGCCGCCCATGTCGAATGACAGCAAGCGGTCGAAACCGGATTTGGCGGCACTGAACTGGGCGCCCTTGAGGCCACCGGCCGGACCGGACAGCAGCAACTGCACCGCATAACGACCGGCATGGTGCGCGCTGGCGGTACCGCCAGTGCTCTGCATCACCGCCAGGCGACATCCCGGTATTTTTCGTTCGAGTCGTTGCAGATAGCCCTGCATCAAAGGGCCGACATAGGCATTCAGTGTTGTGGTGATACCGCGTTCGTATTCCCTGTATTCCGGCAGCACATCCGAGGAGCGGCTGATAAATAACGACTCAGGTCCATTTTGCTGCAACGCCGATTCAATACGCTTTTCTTCGGCATCGTCGATAAACGAGAACAGCAGGTTGATGGCGACCGCTCGCGGTGCCAGCGCGTTGACCTGCCGGCACAGTTGCTGCAGGCCGGCATCATCCAGTCTGGCCAGCGCCTCACCTTCCGCGCTGAGGCGCGAGTTCACTTCGAGGCAAAGCTGTTGCGGGATCAGCGGCGGCTTTTTTTCCGGTTGCAGATTGTACAGCTGCTTGCGCGCCTGGCGGCCGATGGTCAGTACGTCGGCCAGGCCCTTGTTGGTGATGTAGGCGGTGCGCACGCCCTTGCCTTCGAGCACTGCGTTGGTGGCCACGGTCGAGCCGTGAACCAGCAGCAGGTCGGTGGTATCGATGTCGAGGTCGGCCAGTCCCTGCAGTATGGCGCGCTCGGGTGCGTGCGGTGTAGACAGGACCTTGTGTATCGACACAGCACCCGTGCGTTCATCAAACAGGATAAAGTCAGTGAACGTGCCACCGGTGTCAACGCCGAGATATGCCATTGGCGGATTTTACAAGAATTATTCACCACAGAGGCACGGAGGACACAGAGGAAAAACTAATGTTTTTTGTTTTTGAAGAATCAAACATATTCTCTGTGCTCTCCGTGCCTCTGTGGTGAAACAAGTTTTTACTTGCATGCTATTTCAAATAAGGAATAATACCGCGCATGTCTTCACAAGCCCTGATTTCGGTTAACAACCTGGTGCGGTACTACGGCGATTACTGTGCCGTGGACAATATCAGTTTCGAGCTGGCCGCCGGTGATATTCTCGGCTTTCTCGGGCCCAACGGCGCCGGCAAGTCCACCACCATGCAAATGCTGAGCGGCAACCTCGCCCCTAGCGAAGGCGAGATTCGTATCAATGGTATCGACCTGCTGGACAAACCGGGTGCCGCAAAAGCCGCGCTGGGTTACCTGCCTGAAATTCCACCCTTATATAAGGAAATGAGCGTGGATGAGTACCTGCGTTACTGCGCAGTGCTCAGACGTATTAAAAAAGCCGGTATCAAGGATGCCATGGCGCTGGCAAAACAGCGTTGCGGACTGGCTGGCGTTGGCAAGCGGCTGATCGGCAACCTTTCCAAGGGTTTTCAGCAGCGCGTTGGTATCGCCCAGGCGATCCTGCACTCGCCGCAGGTCATCATTCTGGATGAACCGACCGTTGGCCTCGACCCTATCCAGATCCGCGAGATCCGGGAACTGATCACCGAGCTCGGCAAAAGCCACGGTATCATCCTGTCGACCCACATCCTGCCTGAAGTGGCATCGGTATGTAACCGTGTTCAGATCATCAACGAAGGCAGGCTGGTTTACGCCTCCGATATGAAAGGCCTGCTCGAACAACAGACGACCGGTAAATATCTAATCTCGCTTGGCAGACCACCGTCAGTTGATGAAATCCGCGCCACTGGCCTCATTGACCAGGTCGAGCAACTGGATGCGAACCAGTTCATCGTGAACATCAGCACGACGGCAGATGAACTGGCGCGTGTTGCAGTCAACAACGACTGGGGATTGAGCAAACTGGTCGCGCACGAACATTCGCTGGAACAAATCTTCGTTAACCTGACGCTGGGTGATGGAGAAAACCTATGATCATCAGCATCGCCTTGCGTGAACTACGCAGCATGTTCCTGTCGCCATTGGCATGGACGGTACTGGCTGTCATCCAGCTGGTACTTGCGTGGTCGTTTTTCACCCAGATTGATTTCTTCTTCAACATTCAATCACAGCTTGCGACCTTACCCAATGCGCCCGGCGTTACCGACCTGGTGGTGATGCCAACCTTTGAGGTGGCCAGCATCATACTTTTGATGGTGACACCCCTGTTAACCATGCGACTGATCAGCGAGGAGAGGCGCAACGGCTCGATCGCCCTGCTGTTGTCATCACCGATCAGCATGAGCGAAATTGTACTGGGCAAATTTGTTGGCATCGTTTTGTTCATGCTGATATTCATTATTATGATCAGCCTGATGCCGCTGTCTCTGCTGATGGGCACAGAGCTTGATCTTGGCAAACTCGCCGCCGGCATGTTTGCGCTGATGCTGCTGCTGTCGGCCTTCTCTGCAGCCGGGCTGTACCTGTCATCGTTGACCAACAATCCCGTGGTTGCAGCGATAAGCTCTTTCGGGCTTTTGCTGCTGCTGTGGATAATCAACAGCAATGCAGGCGATGCTTCAAACGCCCTTGGCCAGCTGTCATTGCTGGGTCATTTTGCTCCCATGCTTCGGGGCCTCATCGATACCGCCGATATTGCCTATTTCATTCTTTTCATAGCAACATTCCTGCTGCTGACGATACGGCAACTGGATTCACAGCGATTACAGGGATGAAGCGATGAAACTTTCGAGGAAAACCCGGTTACAGCTGCAGCTGCAAAAAATCATCTTTATCGCGCTGCTACTGATTACAGTTGGCCTGCTTGGATGGCTGTCCAACAAGCACGCCACTCAATTTGACTGGACCAGCAACAAACGCAACACGCTTTCCCAAAGCAGCATTGATTTGCTGCACACGTTGAAACAGCCTGTCCTGATTAGTGTATATGTACAGGACGATGAAACCGTACATGCCGCCGTTGAAGAAATCCTGCAACGCTACCAGCGCGAGAAAGAAGATTTCAAATTTCACCTGATCAACCCTGACATTGATTTTGAATCCGCGCAGCGCGATGGCGTGGAACGTTATGGTCAAATCATCATTACCTACAATAACAACAAGGAAAACATCGCATCATTGAGCGAGCAGACCATCAGCAGCGCTTTACTCAGGTTAAGCCGCGCCGGTGACCGCAAGGTGGTGTTTTTAAAAGGACACGGCGAACGCAGCGTAAGCAATGAGGACAACACCAGCTACAGCAAGCTTGTTAGCGAGCTGACATCCAAGGGCTTCAGCATAGAAGCAAATAACCTGCTGCTTTCGGCCCTGCCCACAGATACCGCCGTGCTCGTACTCGCCGCACCCGACAGGGAATTGCTGGAAGGCGAGATAGCCCATATAAAGACATACATCGATGATGGCGGCAACCTGTTATGGATGATGGACCCGGGAGACATGCAAGGCACTGAAGAACTCGCCAGCTTGCTGGGTATACGGTTCCTTCCGGGTATTGTTGTCGACAACAATACCAATCTGCGCAACACCTTGCGTATTCAACATCCCGCAATGATCCCTGTACTGGATTATGTTTCACACCCGGTGACAGATAACATTCAATACAACACATTGTTTCCAATCAGCCAGGGCATTGAACAAGTCGACAAGCAGTTTAATGGTTCGGTTATTGCACAGTCCTTGCCTCAAAGCTGGGCAGAAACCAGTGCTGTTAGCGATGAAATTGCATACGAACCTGATAATGGCGACACCAAAGGCCCTGTCGGTATCGTGATGGCGCTGGAGAGAACCATTGCAGACGAAAGCAGTACGGGTAAAGCGACACAACGCATTATCGTTACCGGTGACAGTGACTTCATGGCCAACAGCTATATCGGCATCGGCGCCAATCTTGCACTGGGACTGAACATGTTTAACTGGCTGGCCGGTGATGATGACATTATCGCTATCGAACCCAGAAATGCACCCGATACACAATTGCAGCTGGACGACACCGAGGTGCTGATGATTGGCATAGGTTATTTTATCGTGCTGCCGGCAGGCTTGATACTGGCAGGCGTGGTGATATGGTTGCGTCGACGCAAGCGCTGACATATTTCCGATGAAATCGCGTAGCTTACTGAATATCGCACTATTCCTGGTCGTAGTGCTGCTTGCTGTTTACATATACGATACCGATAAGAAAGAACAGGCGTCATCAAAAAGCGAACAGTTGACACAACTCAGCGCTGAGAGTGTTACGCAGATAAACATTAAGCATAATCAACGCCACATAGAACTCAGGCGGGAAGATGATCATTGGCGCATGCTGCAGCCAATTAATGTGACCGCAAACAGCTTTCGCATCGACACCCTGTTAAAAATGCTCAGCACCGTCAGCCACGCCGAATACTCCACGGCTGATCTTGCACTGGACAAGTATGGAATATCTGATGCAAGCACATCGATAAGCTTCAATGACCTTACCATCGACTTCGGAATCGTCAACCCGATAAACAATTACCGCTATGTGCGCATTAATGACACGGTTCACCTGATCGACGATCATTTCTATCCGCTGCTGAGTTCGCAAACCGGAACACTGGTGGCGCGTGAACTGATCGCCGGCGATGCAATCATCGATAAACTGGTGCTGCCGCAGCAAACACTATACCGGGATGAAAATAATCTCTGGCATAGCAGTGACAATACAGACCCGGACGCCATCAACGAGACCCTGCATCACTGGCAAAACAGCCAGGCGTTTGGCGTGCATAACTACATGCAACGCGAGTCACTGGCTGATATCAGCGTCTATCTGGCCGGTGATTCCAAACCTGTACGCTTTTATGTTACCGATACCGACCCCTGGCTGATCATTGCCCGTCCGGACCTGGATATCGAGTACCATTTCAATCTGGAATATTATGACCGCCTGCTGAAGCCCGGCTCCGCTAAGGAATCACCCGAAAAATTGGCTAAGTAATCTTTGGGCTTAATATTTATAATACACGCACTTAAATATACATAAGGGTTCAATGATGGCCACTATTGCGAGCAAGTTCGGCTGGGATTCATTCATCATCAGGTTTATTTTTGCGACTATTGTGGTTTTCGCCAGCTACAATCCTGAAGGTATGTCCTATTTCGACTGGATAAAGGAAGATTTCCCGGCCTTTACCGTTTATCAGGCATTCGTTGGCGTCATCCTGATCATTTGCTGGATCATCCTGATCCGCGCCACCCTGGGCTCGCTGGGCGTTATCGGCATTATCCTCGCAACTGCCTTCTTCGGCTTGCTGATCTGGTTGATATTCGATGTCTTTGATCTGCCGACGGACAATGTCCGTGTCGTCACTTATATTATCCAGGTCATGATCATCTGCGTACTCAGCATTGGCGTATCCTGGTCGCACATTCGACGACGCATCAGCGGGCAGGTCGATACCGATGAAATTGAACGGGACATCTAGCAAAAACACACAAAATGCCGGAATTACCCGAAGTCGAAACCACTCGCCGAGGTATCGAACCACACATAAATCATCAGACCATTAACGATGTCGTCGTCAGAAACCACGCACTGCGCTGGCCCATTCCTAAACAGCTTCGGCAAAAAATACGCAAGCAACAAATTCAAGCGGTAGAAAGGCGGGGCAAATACCTTTTAATCAGGCTCGAAACAGGCACGGTCATTATCCACCTGGGCATGTCGGGCAGCCTGCGTATTTGCACTGTAAGCACTGCCGCAGAAAAACACGACCATGTTGATTTCATATTCGGCAATAACAAGATTCTGCGCCTGCGCGATCCCAGGAGATTTGGTGCAGTGCTGTGGACTGCGAAAGACCCTGCAACGCACAAACTGCTGTCTTCACTCGGCCCAGAGCCGCTTGAAGACGATTTCAATGGTCTTTATCTGTTTGAACATTCGCGCAAACGCACCGCATCGATCAAGTCAGTGATCATGAACAGCCATATTGTCGTTGGCGTTGGCAATATCTATGCCTGCGAGTCGCTGTTTCTGGCCGGCATCAATCCAAAACGCAAAGCCGGGTCACTGTCGCTGGCACGCTGTAACAAACTTGTCTCCGCCATCAAAAAGGTGCTGGCACAATCCATCACGCAGGGCGGCACGACGCTGCGCGACTTTATCCGCGAGAACGGCGAGCCGGGTTACTTTGCACAAAAACTGCTTGTCTATGGCAGGGCTGGTGAACCCTGTGCAAAATGCGGCAGCTCGATTAAACAGATTACACAACAGCAGCGCTCGACGTTTTACTGCACGCAATGCCAGAAATGATTTTCACCACAGAGGCACAGAGAACACAGAGAGTTTTATTGTTTGCCCGTAGGAGCGACTTTAGTCGCGAACATTAATAATTCGCGGCTAAAGCCGCTCCGAACACCTGTAATAATCTTTGCGAACTTGGCGCCTTAGCTTTTACTAAAACTTGAATTCCTCTGTGTCTCTGAGCCTCTGTGGTAAATATTTTTTTTCAATTGATATAATACATCAACTACCAGACAGGATTATCTTATGACAAGCATTGGCACTCCCCTTTCCCCATCCGCCACCCGTGTTCTTTTCTGTGGTGGCGGCGAACTCGGCAAGGAAGTGGTGATTGAGTTACAACGCCTGGGCGTCGAAGTCATCGTGGTCGACCGCTATGAAAATGCACCGGCGATGCAGGTCGCACATCGCAGCCACACTATTTCCATGCTGGATGGTGATGCCCTGCGTAATGTCATCGAAACCGAAAAGCCGGATTACATCGTGCCCGAAATCGAAGCCATCGCGACTGATACCCTGGTCGAGCTTGAGTCCGAAGGTTATCACGTGATTCCCACGGCACGAGCCGCGCAACTCACCATGAACCGCGAGGGCATACGCCGGCTGGCTGCTGAGGAACTTGGCATCAAGACATCGCCTTACCGTTTTGCATCCAGTCGCGAAGAGTTTGACCAGGCGGTGAAGGAAATCGGCATTCCCTGTGTGGTCAAGCCGATCATGAGTTCGTCCGGCAAGGGCCAAAGCACGATCAAACGTGAAAACGATATCGACAAAGCGTGGAACTATGCACAGGAAGGCGGGCGCACCGGTGCCGGTAAAGTCATCATCGAGGGATTTGTTGATTTTGATTATGAAATTACACAGCTCACGGTTCGTCATGTCGGCGGCACCCGCTTCTGCGAACCGGTCGGCCATATCCAGGTCGATGGCGATTATCGCCAGTCGTGGCAACCGCAGAAGATGTCAGATGCCGCAATCGACAAGGCACGAGATGTTGCCGAAAAAATCACCAGTGCCCTGGGCGGGCGTGGTATTTTCGGCGTTGAGCTGTTTATCAGGAATGACGATGTGATATTCAGTGAAGTATCACCACGTCCCCACGACACCGGCATGGTCACGATGATTTCACAGGACCTGTCGCAATTCGCCCTGCATGCCAGGGCGATACTCGGGCTGCCCATTCCTAATATACATTTTCACGGGCCCAGCGCCAGCAGCGTGA
>Ga0316193_10002424_pt1 | contig 13149 bp, 25 predicted proteins | sample MerIslsedime2_MG_FD_207735 | JGI IMG/M metagenome (GOLD analysis project Ga0316193, IMG submission 207735) | Coastal sediment microbial communities from Maine, United States - Merrow Island sediment 2 | ecosystem: Environmental > Aquatic > Marine > Coastal > Sediment | place: USA: Maine...
ATAGATTATGCGATAGAAGATTGATTTTTCTAAGTGCATGTGATATAATTTGAGGAGGAAAATATGAAGGCGGGTGACATTGAAAATTTGAAAATGGTTATCATTCAATATGATATTTGTTATGTTGCTGAAGTTGATAAATTTCGGTTATTGAAAAAGGAATATATGTATTTGACACCAATTGCATTTTTCAGGTATTTCAGTACGATTTATGGAATTGATCCAGATACTTGGTTTGGTATTCTTAATGATATGAATCGGATGCGATTAACTACAGAATTTGAAATTGATATAAAATTGACAGATAGTCAAATTGCTATTGGAATGGGAGAATAAATATGAGCGAAGATGCATTTGCATATAAAGATTATAAGGAACGGGTAACGGTTGAAAAAGTTCCACAGCATTCAAATTATAAGCGACAAGAGGTTGTATCAGGTCGTCCTGAAGATGTTATGTTATATGTTGCAGATCGTTTGAATGAGCCGACGACAGTAATGTATAGTCATATGGCGTGGTGTATTGCGACTATTGTTCATGAGTCTGGAAAGTCGCAAAAATGGCCGACATTAAAAGTAGTATTAACTAAAAGCAATTATGCGGGAGATTAAAAATGGGAGAATTTTTGATGAATTTGGTTTTAAATTCTTATAATCCGGGATTATTTGGATTTTCATTTGCGGTGGCGATGTTTGTTATTGCATTCTTTTTCTGGTTTGGAGTTGCGGTTCTTGGTTTGAACGTAGCGAATGGAATAAAAAACACCAGTAATAAGTAATGTATGAGTTTTGGCAATCTTTTTTTCTTATGGTAAGTGCTTTAAGTTTAGTAGTTATTAATTTTTGGTTAGTATATAAAAATCACAAAAGTAAAAATAAGAATGAAAATAGGAAAAAGGTAAAGATGCCAACAGGTTTCACGTATTCGGGAAATTCAGGAGAGCATAAAAAATGAATAAAATGATGGGTATTTCTGTTTATTGGGCAGAAGATGTAGGGTTATGGGCATTTGATGATAAGAAGCATAATCTTAAAAAGGAGTTATTTCTTCAAGACATGACAAACATTATTTCTGATGCTATTATGACTTATCTTGGAAAAGATGTAGATAAGTTTCGTATTATGTTTTCAGCAAATAAGTTTCCGGGTTCTCATTCTGAGCTTATATTCAATCGTGAAGAGAATGATGGTGCTTGGTATGAATATCAGAAGGACGATGGAGAGATTATGATAGGATGGTTATGTCCAGCTCTTTATCATTATTTTGATAAAACGCCGAAAAAGATTCATTTTAGGATGGAGAATATTGTAAAATGGTAAGACAATTTTTAGAATGGTTTGAGAAATGGGATGACTTATCGGAAGAGCCAGAAACAGAGTTTGATTATGATACAGAATGGGAGTATAGTACACCATTCGAATATTTGCAAAGCAAAATTGATTTGCGTGGTTCTACTCAAGATTTAGAATTGGCGCATGAAGCTATTATAAAATCTATACATGAAAGTAGTTTAAATCCAAGTAATATTCTTTATTCCTCTGAGGGTGAAAGAACCTTGATAGATGAAACTATCAAGGATTATCAATCTCTTGCAGATGATATTCGTCAAGAGTTATTTTCAAGAAGTATGGCAATTTCTATTAATGAGAAATTAAAAGATAAAGAAGTAGAAATGGTTACAGGAGAAGAGCCATTATTAGCTGATAGACATCTTGGTATGTTATGGAATGATGGATCAAAAGTGCTTATTTGGAATGGTAGTCCAGCCGAATGGAAAGAAATTTAAAATCAAAGGTAATAAATAATAATGATGAAAGATAAAGAATCTTATTCGCTTGATTCCAATCGCAAACGCAATTTGGAAATGAGAAACAAAAAAACTAAAGTAATTGATCGAGTGCGCATGGTTAAAGTATCTCTTGATTGTTGGGATCTTGATGATGAGCAAGAGCTTGTTCATTTAGAAAGCTTACTCGATCAAATCGAACCAATTCTTGATACTCCGTTTAAAAGTTAATTATGGGAAAACCAATAGAGAAATTTTCAGAAGCTATTTGTAAAAAGTTACCAGACGATCCACATCGACATACAAAGACTAAATCAAATGCAAAATGGATAATGCGAAATGTTCGCCTAAAAAAGGAAGAACAAGAAGAAATAAATGAAATGTTTGCTAAAAAGAAATGATTGAATCAATTTTATTTGTTTATTTAATGGGATGTATAATTGCACTTATATTTTCTAGCATTAAAATTTTATTCCTTCCTGAACCAGAAATAAATTGTTGGGGGAAAATGAGTTTTATTTTGATGTGGACATTTGGTTGGCCTATTGTTGGATTAATTACTTATTATAGGAATTGCCATAAATGACATTTTTTATTTTTACATTTAGTGCTGCTATAACATTATTCGTAATTTACAAAATTATAGAAGAAATGATGAATGATATTTCAGATGCATTTCAAAATGCATTAAATTTAGCATCAAAAGATTTGCAAAATTATAACTAATGCTTTATAATTGATACTTTACATACAAAAATCGTAGTTAATATATCAGATATAAGTCATTAAGAGTATATTTGACTTTTTATATTATGCATGTTATAATAAATTACAAGAAATTAAATCGGAGGAAATAAAAATGCCTAATCTTTTGTTAATATGGTTAGCACTTGCGCTTTTGAATTTATTGATATTCATTCGAATTGATTGGGGGCTATTAAAATCCAAGTGGGATGAACAAGTATGGGCTGCTACTATAGTATGTTGTCTTATTCCACCTATTGGATGGGGAGCGCTTGCTTTTCTTTGGTATCAATATAGGCAGGGTAATAAATGATTGAGTTCATTCAATCAAGTCCTTACAATCTGTTCATGATTTTAGTGCTATTATGTCTCATCAATCTATTTCTGATTATGATGTTATCGAGATTAGGTGAAAAGAAATCTTGCGCGGAGTGGATCGGCAATGAATGGATAATGGTTATTACTGTATCCGCTATTATTCCACTTGGTTGGGTCATAATACTGATTATGCTTATCTATTATTATGGACCCGAATTGCTAAAAGAAAGAGAATGGCCACGAAGACAAAAAAAAGATTGGACTGATAAATCAGGAGGATAATATGGGAATTAGAATTCATAAGATTTTAGGTTTTGGACTAAACGATGTTGCAGTCAATGAAGCAACTAGTTCTATCAATGATAAACGTCTTAATTTTGAGAATGATCCTTGGTATAATAGTATTGATGTGCGTGCATTTTATCAATGGTGGGTAGATAATGAAGAGGATAAGCATAACAAATTTTATGCAGAAATGTATCTCAAGAATTTAGAAGAAGGTCACATAGATACTTCAGTTGAGCGCTTCGGATTTTATGAAGATGAAGGTGGATTGAGTAATGTATTAGTATTTATTGCTCCTTCTGTTGCTAATGAATGGTTTCGGTATGATGATGCTATTGATTATTATGAAGCAAGACCAGATTTAGAGTCCACTGTGCAAATAATTAACAGAACCATTTTTCCTTGGGACACTTATTGGGACACTACAACGATTCCACCAAAGAAGTTAGATGGCACTCAGTTTGAGGCATTTGTATCTTATAATCAATCATTTGAAGATGAAAACTTCTTTAAAATTGCAAACATGTCTGCGGAATTGTTAATAGAAGAAGGAATTAATATAGATAAGGTTCGACCATCAATTCCACCGGAGATTATTGCATTGGTAAAGTATATGAAAATCTTCAAAGAAGACAAGTACATATATGAAATGAAACCAATGATTTATACATATTGGAGTTAATGTATAAATACAAGTATGATAAGCTATTATAAGAATTTGCAGAATCATCTGCGAATAGTGCCAATCGAGGCACAACCTTTCGATGATAATAATAATTGGAGGAATAATTTTATGAGTAGAAATCATAGCGCAATCGCGCATCAATCAAATGCAGTAATATCGGAACTTCATAATATGGATTATAAGCAAATACATGAACTCTATGGAATTGATATTGAGCCATCCGGTAAAATTGTTGACACCACATACGATATGATATTTACTAATCTCTCGGAATGGGCAGATTGGTGCGTAGCAAACGATGAATTTGAAGAAAAAGAATTTGTCAGGGGCAAACACTATGGTATTTTGACATAAGAAGTTAACAACTTCATAACTAATGAAAGGAGAGAAAACCCGGTGAGAGCCGGGTTTTTTATTGATATAAATAATATTATGAAAATTAAAGATTTATTTGAAATGAAAAGAGATTATAAAATTTTTCTTGATATGGATGGCTGCATTTCAGATTTTGAGAAGAAATCTCAAGAGATTTGTCATAAATACATTGGACCTGATTTTGAAATTAAATTAAAGCAATTTACTAAAAATGGAGCATCAGATAAAGATAGAAAAAAGTTTTGGGGTGCTGTCAAAAAATATCAAGATGAAGGCAATGAACTTTGGTATGATTTAGAACCAATGGAAGATGCCGATTACCTTATTACTTATCTTAAAAGTCTTGGTATTCCATTAGAAATTTTAACTGCAACTGGTCCTCCTGAATATGGAGCAAAAAGACAAAAAGAGCGTTGGGTTAAAAAACACTTTGGTAATATCAAAGTGAATACAGTTCGACGTGCACCTGATAAAGCAAAATATGCGTGCTCTAAATGTATATTAATAGATGATATGAAATATGCATTAGATCCTTTCGAAAAAGAAGGAGGTATAGGAATACTCCATACCTCCGCTAAAAAAACTATAAAGAAACTAAAGAAAATTCTTACTGATTCAGACTGAATCGACTACCATCACCTCATAAGGGCTCCAGCGAGAATATTCATTTGTTAATTCAGATGTTTTAGATGCAGTGACATATTCTCCTGAACCCCATACTGAAATAACATCCCAAGATTCTCCATTAATATCCTCTATTTGCCCCATTCCATTTATTGGCTTTTTCACCTTTATATTTCCCATCACATGACTTGGCTTTTTCATTTATACTTCTCCTTTATCCACATTTAGAATTTCCACACTCAGAACAGACAGAACAACCTGATTCATAACGCATTGCACCACCACATTCTATACATGTAGCACCACCATTTCCATTAGTAACTGGTTCTCCATCTTTAATCCATGACATTAAATGCTTACGTATTTGAAATAGAAAACTACCAACAAATACATCTTCAATATCATTGAGAACTCCAACAACATTACGTATCAAAACACCATGACGCAAATTCAATGAAATACAACGTGCAATTTTTGTGGAGTTACTATCACCACCCATCTTATTAGCAGTATCTTCAATCCATTTAGATGGTATGCCTTTCTTTTCTGCAAGATTTAATAATCGATCAACCGCATCAAGTGTTTGTGGGCTTTTCTCATGGTGATTAGTATGAACAAAAAATGCAATTGGTCTTTTTTGCGATTCATCCATAATAGTTGTCAAATACCATTTTTTACCTTCAGCACGAATCGTAGAAACTACAGCGGGTGCTTTTGTAGGAACTTCAACATCTTCTAATATAATCTCTTCATCTTCTGGTGCTGCATCTTTTTCCTCTTTGGCGGACAGTACAGAAGTCATAGTCCCTGCTCTATATGTTGTTATACCTTTGATATACCCTGAAGAATAAGCATCTAAATAGATGTTTTTGAAGTCTTCAAAAGGATATTCGTAAGGCACATTAACTGTTTTTGACGCGGATGAATCCAACCATCGCGCAAATCCTTTTAAATCAGAAAGATGTTGTTGTACTGTTAATTTTTCGGTGGTTGTAGCCCAATCAGCATCTGGTTCCCATTGTCCTCTTTCTTCTAACCAACGAACTCCATAATCTTGACAAATTACTTCTTTAGTAAGTCCTCTGTTTTTATCAATTTTATAAGTTGTGCCTTTATACTTTCCTTTTAAAATTTCTTCATCACCTTCTTTTTCAAACTTAAATAATTTCGTTTCATGCCATTCACCTTCATACCATTTAGGAGTTATTTTTGCAATTTCATCTGGCATTTCATTAACAATAACTGTTCTTGTATATTCTGGCATAAAAACTGGTTCTATTCCACCAGAAACAATATTAGCTAGGATTCCGCCATTCCCATTCGGCTGGCAAGATAAAAGAGATGAATTGCGAATTCCTGAATTTTTTAACATATTCATATAATGTTCTGGTAAATCAAGATTTTGAACAAATAATCCTTTTGCATGTTTTTCAGGATCACAATATTCAAACATACCTTTTTCTTCTGCTAAATCAATAGATGCTTTATATGCTTCATTAGAAATTATTTTCATTAATTCTGATTGAATTAATTCTGATTTTGATGAAGAAAATGGAATTTTAAGCATATAAAGTGATGAACCCCATCCCATGACACCAATACCTATTCGTCTCTTTTTCATCATAGATTCTTTATATTCAGGTAAAGGAGCATTTGAATAAGTATTAACATTATCAAGAAATCGAACAAGATAATGAACATATTTTTTTATCTTATCTAAATCAAAATCCAAAGCATTTGGTGATACAAATTGCGTCAAATTCAAAGTTCCAAGGCAACACACATTTCCGTTTGAAAGGAGTTGCTCTCCACAATTTAAATTATTGATATAACTAAACTTTTTTCTTTTTGATTTGGTTTCTGATTCAAACCCACCAACAAAAAAATTATGAAATTCATCAACAGTGCCATTATAAACGTCTTCATGTCCAATAAAGTTTACAGAAACAACTTTATGGTTTTGCATAGAAGCATATTCTTTTAAATCTTTATAATATCTAAATGGAGATTGTTCACCCATTCTAAAACGCAAACCTCTAATTTTGCATTCTTCTTCCCATTCTTTTTTCATAGGTTCTCTATCAAGATCAAATTTTAGGTCATTGTATGCTTGAGCTTGAAGTTCTCTGTCTTTTTCTTTTCTTTCAGAGAATAATTTACTCATTTTATCACTATGTTTTTTTCTTATTTCATCATCATTGTATCTTCTTTTATTTGTTTCTGATGAACATTTAACAGAGCAATGAGCAATTTCTCTTCTATTAAAGTCTATCCAAAAATTATCATGACAATTTTCACATTCTTTTTCGACATTTACTTGTCCATTAATTATCTTTGTATTATATCCTTGTTCCGTAAGATTCAATATTGTTCTTTGTTGTCTTTTTTCGGGCCTATTAAAAACTTCTCCAAAACTAGCATAATATTTTGTCATAAGACGAAGAGAATCTTTTTCTTCAAGTTGTAAAGCTTCTTTATATTCTCCATTTTTTAATCTAAATTTATGATTTCCTGTGCATTTTATAATAGACCCATCATCTAATAATACTTCATAAACAGCTTCCCCTATACCAGTTTTACGAGGGTTGCGCATTTTTCTTATTTTTATTTTATCATTTTCATCTAAACAATAAACATCAACATCTTTTCCTTTATTTGCAAGTTCTTTAATTGTGACATTTTGTCTTCCATCTGCAACAGCGACAATAGTATCACCAGAAACACAAGGATTCGACGTGACAACTTTTTCTCCATAATAAAGAGGATTTAATTGATTGGCTCTAGAAATAAAAAGAACACCCGGTTCTGCTCTAGCAAAATTACTTTCCATTATCATATTCCATAATCCTGTAACAGAAATAGTTTTATATACTTGAACAGGATAACCTTTTTCTTCCCATTCTTTTAAATCTCCATCCCATTTTTCTTTATATTGTTCAAATGTGGTTACAGGAAAACGAAGATACCATTTATCATTTTCTTCTCTTTCAAGTTTTAAATCAGCAATTCGCTTTTCTGATTTAATATCACATTTTCTAATCAACTCATCAATTTCTCTAATACGCAATAATTTACGCATAAATTCATCTGTTGCACTAACAGATACATTGAATTTTGTAAGACGACCCGGAGTTTGTTTTGCGCGAATAAATTCTTCTATATCTGGATGCCAAACAGCGAGAGATCCCATCATGGCACCTTTTCTAATTTTTCCCTTTGCTTTTTTATTAGAACTTTTTTTCCCCGAACCAGCCGTAATAATTTCTGAAGTTTTATCCCATATTTCCATAAATTTAACCGAACCAGGCGAATCAACTCCGATTCCATGAATAAATGAACCACGAGGACGTAACATAGAAAAATCCATACCATATCCACCTTCCGATTTTAATGTTTTACATTGATCTTTTACAGCTTTCATGATTCCATCAATAGAATCCACATCTTTTTCAACTTTAGGACCAACATAGCAATTAATTAAAGTAGTTCCTTTAAATTCTGTGCCAGCATTTGCTAATATTCTACCACCAGGAACAACTTTAAATTCACTCAACATATCATAAAATTTATTTGTCCATTTTTCTTTTAATTCATCTGTTTCTTCAACCGAAGCTATTGCTCTAGCAACTCGTTTCAATGTATCATCTATTGTTTCATCTTCATGATATTTGTATGTGCTTCTCCAGACTTCTTCTGCAAACGAATCCTGAAATTTTGTGTGGGGGGTGGGATTCATACCGGCGCTCAATTCTTCTCTCATTACTTCTTCTCCTTATTTTTTTTATTCATTTTATAAACATTTACTCCCCTATCTAATAGAAAACGCGTTCCTTCATCTAAACGATATTCCTTCTCATAATAAACTTCCCTTATACCAACCTGATATATTTGCCTTGCACATTTTATACATGGATTGGCAGTGATATAGATTGTAGCACCTTTTGCAGATTCGTGACTTCTTGCTAATTTGAGGAATAGGTTTTCCTCAGCATGCAATACTTCATTGCGCGTTTTATCTATATCGTCTTCTTCACATTTATTTGGCATACTTGATGGCATACCATTTAGTCCGAAAGCAAGGATATTATCATCTTTTACAACAACTGCACCGGCTTTCATTCTTTTGCAAAATGATTCTTTTGCGACTCGTTTTGCAATGTCCATATAAAGTCTATTATATCGTTCTTTTTTAGTCATTTTCATAGACAGGCTTTCTTATTTAGGGGGTTATTTTTATAATTCATTTTTATCTTATTAGTCAGTTAGTTATGAGCACAAAAAATTATTGTATTTTCATTATACAATTATATCAAAAATATTTCAACGTGCAAAAAGTTGATAAATCTGAAGTGCTGGTATATAATAGTTCTAAGAGTTGAAAAAACAACTTGAGGGGGTTGGAAAAATCCAACTAATCTTTTTACCATATTGAGGAGAATTCAATATGAATGAATATGTTGCTCGTACTTATCTCACTGAACACGAAATTACCAATTCGGTGGAGTATCTGAATCGTTCGTTTGCACGAACCAAAAAGGAGTATATGGACAAAACTGGTGAGAAGCCAGAGCGGTCTGCATTTACCGGCAAATCTTCTAGTATCAAGGAATACGAAGACGATTTTTGCTATATTATTAACGAGGTTGAAAAGGGACCAATATATCTTGCAGAGAAGAATATATCGGATGCCAAGGAGCTAATTCGTCAGATGTATAACATCATTAACGAATACTAAAATAGCACGTCAGAGGGGGTTTTAGACCCCTTCTGGTGGATGTTTAATCCCCTGGTAGCAACCCGCCTGCTAATGCACCTGTAGCAACAGATGCAATGCTTAAAAGTGCCTCGCTTGTCTGATATCCTAATACTACAAGCGCCACTTCTCCTATTATTGACCAAAATGCAATAAGGGCAAGAGAGAATACAATTATTCGGCGTGTAAAAGGAGTGATTTTTCCATGTTTTTTATTTTTTTCATCTAAACCATTAATTGGTTTTTCTTCTATTTCTGGTTCATTACTCATTTCGCATTCTCTCTAATTCGCGTAACATATCTTCAATACGAACTTCTGCACGATTTACACGTTCATCAAGATTCCGTACTAATAATATTGTTTCTCCACGATTTTCCTGCCGTTTTTCTACTTCTGTTAATTTTATTTTAATTTCTGATATTACTAAATTTATTTCATTATCATCTTTCTGTTGCTCTTGTAAAGCAATAACTTGCTCATCTAAAACTAATGCCCTTTGACCAATAAATCCTAACATTGCTAATGAAACAGTAACAAGAATAGCAACTAATGATATACCACTTGGTGTATTAGGAATAAGCGGTTCAGGATATTTATCATATTCATCGAATTTTTCTGTTTTCTTTGAATCATTCATAATATATGTCCTAAATTGAGGTCGCGTGGATGTTTACATCCACATGAATGTGCTATTACACCTACTTCATATTCCATATTATTTATATAATTTTTTACTCGTTCTGCTCGATAAGGCACAATAAGATTTTTTTGTAAGTCTTCATCTTGTGTTGTTATTCCTGTTGGGCATGTATTATCATTGCAATGAAGTGCTTGAATACATCCAAGACTCATCATAAAACCTCTTGCACTAACTACAAAATCTGCACCATATGCTAATGCGCCAGCTACTTTTTCTGGAGTAATTAATTTTCCTGAAGCGATAATTTCTATACTATCACGAAGTTTTGCTTGTTTAAGTGCATCATGAACTAATGGTAATGCTTTAAATAATGGCATTCCCACATAATCAATAAGAGATGCAGGTGATGCACCTGTGCCTCCTTCTCCTCCATCTATTGTAATAAAGTCAGGTCCATTCTTTACATCAATCTTTGAAACAAGTGTTTCAAATTCTTCTATATTACCAAGACACATTTTAATACCGCACGGTTTATTAGTAACGTTACGTATTTTAGCTATAAGTTCTAATAATCCTTCATCATTTGGTGCTTCCATATGTCTATTAGGGCTAATACTATCTACACCCACTGGAATACCACGAATTTCAGCAATTTCTTTAGTAATTTTCTTTGCTGGCAAAATGCCTCCTTTTCCTGGTTTTGCGCCTTGACTTAATTTAAGTTCAAACATTTTTACTGATTCAATTTGCGCAATAGATTTAAGTTTATCAAAATCTAAAGTGCCATCTTCATTTCGCATTGAATAATGAGCAGTACCAATTTGAACAACAAGGTCTGCGCCGCTTTCAATATGATATGGACTAATACCGCCTTCACCTGTATTCATCCAGCATCCAGATTCTTTTGCTCCAATTCCTAATGCTTGAACTGCTGGTGCAGAAAGAGAACCAAAAGACATTCCACTAATATGAAATATATGATTTGTTTTATAAGGATTTGGAGTATGTTCACCAATTACCAATGTAGTAGGTTGTACTGAATCTTCATCCAATGTTGGATAAAGTGAAGGTAGAAAATTAAAACTATTAGGATCACTTAAATCATGTGTTGACCCAAAAGGAACGGTGCGCTTTTCATTATCTGATGCTCGATATACCCATCTTCTTTGTTCTCGATTAAATGGTAATTCTGTGCGATCTCCTGCAAACATATATTGACGCAAAAATACTCCAGCATGTTCTAAAAAATATCTACCACGAGCTAAAAGAGGAAACGATCTGCGTAATGCAGAAGTTGGATGATTTTTATCTTGAATATAGGCATATACTGCCCATATCACCATACCCATAATTCCTGTTGCTAATATTAATGTATTGAAATCGGAGAAAAAAGAAATAATTTCACGCATTATAATTTATCCTCCAATTCTAACCAATGTCACAATTGCAGCAGGAACTAACGGTACTCCATCTGGAGTAATGGCAACCATACCTACTTGTCCATCTGGATGACTTCTCATCTTTACTTGTATTGTCTCTCCTTTATGCATTGGTAATATCGTCTGCAAGGTACTTGTTAATGTATCTCTCCAATTTTCTGATGTTATACAGTTCTTTATACTGGAATTAGCTAAATCTTTATCATTTATAACTAACCATGTTGTTAAACAAGATTCTCCATTAAATCCATTTAATCTACGTATTTGAGGCACAACCAATAATAAATAGGAACCATCTTCTAGTATCCTAATTTTTGTCGAATCTCTTCGTGAATCAAACTCTATACTACCTTCAATACTATCAACCAAATCCATTTTCAAAAAATTACCTTCCGCTGTAGGATATTGTGATTTACTGATACTTAGTTGTGCATGGCTAATTATTTGACCACCAATCTCCAACTTTACTATTCGTTCTTTTATACGAGATACAGCTTCGGTCATTGAACCCAGCTCACTTTGTAAATCTCCCATTCTTTCTAATACGATGGCTCCTACAGTACCTACTATCAATAAAATAACAGATGCAATAGCATTGACCCATTTATTAGAAGTAATATCAGGTTTAAACTTTTTACTACCGCTACTACTACCGCTCACTTTGGATAGATTTTTCAGACGTTCTAAATTATCATTCATGATGTATGTCTCTATCCACCAAATCTAATAAAAGTCGATGAGAAGTCTCTACATCCTGAATATGATCAGTAAATATAGACACCAAATCATCATGATCTCCTGGTGTGCTTGACACATAGTTTGTAAGAGCATCTACTAGACGGGAATGACTTTCATTGTCCTCAGCTATATGATGAACTAATATTTTACGTAACTCTTGGATTTCCATATCCTTATTACCTCCTTAATAATTCTTATAAATATCTATTGAAATATTTATGCATATATGTTATAATGTATTTATGAAAACGGCTTATATAAATCGAATTTATCCATCTGCTGAACAAGCAGAACAATTGATGCGCGATATAAATGCAAGCCGTTTTGTTTGGAATAACGCACTCGGAACAGCAAAAGAAACTAAATGGAACTATAATGAAGCCAGCCGAAATTTAACCGAATTGAAGAAAACCGAAACTTGGTTAGGTGAAGCAAGCGCAACAGCATTAATTCAAAAACTGATGGATTTGAAAGACGGATTTACTCGATTCTTTAGAAAACAAAATAAATATCCACACTTCTTCATATTCAATTGCCTCTTAATATTGATCATGAAAGCGCATGATCTACGCATATGAGCGTCAGAGTGACCACCTTACCACCAGTCTCGGTAATCGTCACCACGGCACCAGCAGCAACCGCATGAAGTGTAAGCGTACTGCCCACCAACCGAGGGCGGCGCTCTACCAGGCTGAGCTACACCCCGCATAATTACCACCATCGTGCAAACATATTCGTGTGCGTCACGTATCCGGAGCCAG
>Ga0316193_10002425_pt1 | contig 13147 bp, 9 predicted proteins | sample MerIslsedime2_MG_FD_207735 | JGI IMG/M metagenome (GOLD analysis project Ga0316193, IMG submission 207735) | Coastal sediment microbial communities from Maine, United States - Merrow Island sediment 2 | ecosystem: Environmental > Aquatic > Marine > Coastal > Sediment | place: USA: Maine...
CCGGGCTTGGCGTCGCGCAGCACGTACATCAGGTCGTAAATGTCGCGCACTTCGCGCCCAGCCAATTCGATAATCCTGTCGCCTCGCTGCAGCCCGGCCAGGTCTGCCGGACCACCTGCCCGCACACCCGCCAACAACATCCCCAGCCGGTTGTCGGGCGCACCTGTGTAGTCGGGAATTGTTCCGAGGGAAGCGCCGTAGCTGCGCGAATCACCCTGCGGCTCCGGTGCTTCCGATTCCTTGTATGTGAGTCCCTCAGTTGCTGTCAGGTCCAGCGCAATGTCGGCAACCAGATGTGCAATACGAGCACCGCCTGACGCGTTGAGATAGACGACGTCATCAGATGGCCGGTGGTAGTTATCGTGTGCGCCCGTAAAAAAGTGCAAAACGGGTACACCAGCCGCATAAAAAGGTGTCTGGTCGGATGGCCCATAGCCATCACCACCGAGTTTGCAGCCAATTTTTAGCGCATCACAATGAGGCTGGATGAGGGCGTCCCATTCCTCCGCCGAATCACCGCCGAGTATCGATACGCGGTTGTTACGCAACCGCCCGACCATGTCCATATTCAACATCGCGACAAGCCCTGCGGGCGCAAGCCCCGGTAATGGGTTGCGCGCCAGCTCGCTGGACCCGAGCAAGCCAGCCTCCTCGGCAGTAAATGCAACAAATACCACGTCGCGTTTTAATTCGTCTCTATGCTCAACAAGCGAACGCGCGGCCTCGAGCAGCGCCGCCGTGCCAGAAGCGTTGTCGTCTGCCCCATTGTGTGGCTCATTGGATTCTGGCGCGAGCGAGCCCTCGCCGCCGTATCCAAGATGATCATAATGTGCACCCAGCAATACGGAACCTGGCAGGCGCTCTATGGCGCTAAGCCTCGCAACGATGTTGTCGACGTTTTTCTTGTGTTCGATCAATTCCGACGTGAGCTTGACCACCTGCGGCTGTTGGATGAGGCGTTCAGCCTGGCTGCGCTTGATAACGGCCACCGGAATACCCGCGTCACCCTGCGGGTCGGCCCGCATTTTCGGAAATGGCGGCTCTTCCTCATCTTGCTCGTCCCCGATCGGCAAATCGGCTACCAGCAGCCCCACGGCGCCATGCTCACGAGCCGTAAATGCTTTATAACGCAGATCACTCAGACGACGTTGGATTTTCTCATCCTCAAAGACGCCGTCCTGCGGAGAAAAACGACGCACCAGCACGATTTTCCCTTTGGCGTCGATACCGTCGTAGTCGTTGATGCCATGTTCATCTGAATCTATGCCCCATCCGGCAAATATTACGTCCGCGCTAATCGTGGCACCGGCCGAAAAACCGGGAATCATGAACTCATCGGCCGGTATCTCGTCACCACCGATTAGCAACTGCGCAGCAGAGCCGCGTTCGACTTCGACGACGGCCTCAAATCGTTGCCGGAACCCGCCATTTTCGCCGGCAGGCTCCAACCCGATCGCAGCAAACTGCTCTTCCAGCCAATCGGCCGCATCTGCCAACCCCTGCGATCCGAGGCCACGACCACCACGTTCGTCATCGGCAAGCCAGGCGACATCGTTCCGATAGCGGTCCGCCGCTGCGCTTGTGACCTCTGGCTGTTTGTCGCTCCAGCTTGCCAGGTATATGTCGGTTTCGCCGGGCTTGCCCTGATTGCGATTGGACGCGAATGCCAGCGACTTGCCGTCGGGAGAAAACATTGGAAAACCGTCGAATCCCTCCGTGTACGTAATCTGCTCAAGCTGGGTGCCGTCCGTGTTAACGGCCCAGATGTCGAACTCGCGTCCCTGGGGATCGTGATGGTTGCTTGAGAAAATAATGCGATCACCACTTGGATAAAAGAACGGTGCGAAGTTAGCACCACCGAGATAAGTAACCTGTTTTTGTTCGCTGCCGTCGGCGTTCGCCGTCCATAATTCGAGCGCGCTGGGGCGAATCATCCCTTCGGCCAACAGCGCTTTGTAATCATCAAGCGCTTTGCCTGTTGGCCGCGACGCACGCCAGAGTATCTTCGAACAGTCCGGGGAGAAAAACGCGCCGCCGTCATATCCCAATGTGTCCGTAAGCCGCTTCACATTGCTGCCGTCGGCGTCCATTCGATAAAGATCGAGGTCTCCATCGCGGGTTGACGTAAAAATGATGGAGCCATCTTTTGAACATACGGTCGCTTCAGCGTCATACGCATTAGACGTTGTCAGTGCTTTCAAATCTGACCCGTCCGGTTTGACGCTGTATATCTGGTAGGAGTCATAGATCGGCCATACATAGCCGCGCGAGTGATCCGGCGGCGCGGGACACTGATCATTTGTTGCATGAGTGGAGGAGTAGATCACGCGCTCATTGTCGGCCGTGAAATACGCGCACGTCGTTCGACCGATTCCTGTTGATACGAGTGAAAGTGCCGCGGGATCGCTAATAGGCATGCGAAAGATCTGATCGCATCCAAATGGCGGGTTTGTTGACTGGAAAATCAATTCTTTGCCGTCCGGCGACCAATAGGCCTCGGCATTCTCACCACCTGAGGTCAGCTGGCGGACGTTGGCAAGGTGCACCTCGCGCTCATCGTGAAGCATCCCGGCAGACTGCGCGGGCAAGATCTTGGACGACAGTAGCAGAGCTAACGCAAGGCAAAAACTGAGAAACGGGTGACGCATTTTGGCTGGTCCTCGGCAAACACAATATCTACCCAATAGGGGCCGCTGTATTGTGCCCTAGAACGCAGCAAAAAAAATCCCCACCTCCCTGGCAAGGGCGGCGGGGAGATTTTCAAACTCCAGGTTGACCTACTCTTGGACTTTGACGACTTCCTTGACGACTTTGACGTGGTGCTTGCCACCATGACCTGCGCCGTGGTGAGTCTCATGAGTAGCAAAGTGCACCTCACTATCGTGACCCGCTGACTCCAGCGCGGACTTGATAACTTGTTGGGTTGCTTCGTCGATCGGCTCGGCACTCATGATCATGGTGCTACCCATATGATCTTCACCGATGAACTTTGCTTTCCGCATCACGTGAAAATCAACGTCGGCATCCCCATCTTCGTCGACCCACACCCGCTTGTCGTGATCGCCGTCAAGCATTGGCATATCGATAACCTTGCCATCGACTTCGAATGAGAAACCATCGGCTTTGCGTGTCACCAGAATTGTCTGGCCGGACTTATCCACAATCGAGCGGCTCTCACCTTCCTGCAATTCATCCAGATTGAAACCAATATCGTCACTATCCAGATCGATACGAACTTCTCCGTCGCCACTGTCTTCCACGACGACGATTTTCATTTGCGTTGCTTCGCCCGAATATGCGGTGGTGGCCAGACCCAAGGCCGCAACCAGCAACAGAATTTTTCCAATTTTCATAGTTTCAGAACCCCATGTTTTGTTTAGGTACGCCCCCCTAAGATGCCTCTACACCTTAAATGGTCGCAGGCGAGCTAAAAGGACGAAATATTTGTTATGCGACTTTCGACAGCTGCGTCTGTGCTTCCGCGAACTGCCCGGCTGCTTTTTCAAGGTAAGTCGCAGCTTCGTGCTCGTAGCCATCTGCCGATGCAGACCATACGCGATTGATGTAGCGCTCACCGGTCGCGAAATTGCTCATAATGTCCGCGTAAACTTGCAGGCCGTAGAGATGCACCATGCTCTCGCGAGCGTCTGCAAAGCGACGCAGGTCAGGGCGCAATTGTTCGTCAATCCAATCGCGCAGTTGTTCGCCAGAGGTATAAGTGGTTTCTTCCAGCTCCGTCACAATGTTTCCGATGGACTCATTGAGTTCGGCGCGATTGGTTTTGAGAACGGATTCAGAGCGTGCGTCGGCACGGTCCAGGCGCTTGGCAATCATTACGCCAGCAGCGGATATGAATGCAGAGATAACGAAAAGCGTCCAGTCGACTTGCTGGGCGTGGAGAGAGGTAGCGTAAGCAGCTCCCAGGAAACCGACAGCGATCATGACATGAGCGATTTTTTTCATGGTGACCCCCAAAACATTGCCGCGAGTGCGGGTCGTGCTATACGAATGGCGTCACCCACCCCGACAAGCGCTTCTCCAACAATAAAACCAGCCGCTATCGGTATGCCAACATTTTCGCTCCAGGTCTTGCCTTTGAAGCGGTCAGTAAGCTCGCGCCCTAACGTGCCGAGCGAATAAGTCAGGACAATATTGAAGGGCAGGTAGAAGCCAAGCCCAACTGTGATGCCAAGTCCACCTATCAGTGCGGACAGAACACCGCCGAGAACAGCGCCAGCCGCGTACTTTTGCGAAGGGACGTCGCCGCCCATGATGCCGTCAATTGTGCTCGCAAGCGCCTGTGCCTGTGGCGCCGGTAATCGTTCGCTGCCGAACTCATAGGATTCGTTCAATGCGAAAATGACGAAAATAACGACGATCGGACCGAGCCAGGCACCCGCAAACTGGCCCATCTGCTGCATGCGTGGCGTTGCGCCAACGAGGTAACCCGTTTTCAGGTCGAGCATCAAGTCTGTTGCCTGCGACATAGCGACACACATCGCGGCACCGACCATGATCGCCGCAATGATCGAGTCGGCACGATCCAGGCCAAGAGCCTGTGTCACGACGATGAGCAAGGTAATACCGACCAGTGTCATGCCGGATAACGGTGACCAGTTCGTGCGGCCGATGGCCTCGGACAGGATAATGCCGGCCATCCAGACCCATAGCGTGCCAAGCAAGGCCATCGCGATTCCGCCACCAATACCTATCGAATCAACCGAAGTTACCGCCATGACGCACATGAGAATTACTGCGCCGAAGATCGCGAAGTACAGGAACTTGATTGGCATCTCTTCGTTGGCGTGACTCGCCGCCACCTTGCTGGCTTTTTGCATCGAACGAATCGCGCTGAGAATAAGCGGCGCGGCAAGAATGACGCCCATGATCGCACCGCCAATCAACATGCCAATGCCCAATGGGCGATACAGCAACAGTCGCAAAGACTCCGGAGCGCTAATAGCTTGCCCGGCTTCGTCAAGTGGAAAACCGCCTGTCGCCGCGAGCATTGGTGACAGGAACCAGTAGGCGACGAAACCGCCGATAATGAAGGCGACACCGCCGCGCCCGGCGATAAAGCCGACGCCAACCGTCATCAAGGACAGATACCAGATGCCATTCATGAAATCGGGCATGCCGATGAGGGCGCCGAGATCCCAATTGGCAACACCTGTTGTGATCGTGGAGAACTGCACGGCCGCACTCAGCGCAGCTGCACCAAGAAGAATAATTGCTTTGCGCACGCCTGCGCCAGGCGACTTCAGGATCGTTGCGACGGCCACACCACCCGGGTAAGTGAGCCGCTCATAATCGATCATGTGCTTGCGCAACGGTATGATGAAGGCGATACCGAGAAACGCGCCAGCAATGCAGCCAAAGGTCAGGATGACCGGATCGAAACGATCACCGTATCCCAGCAGGAAAATCGCAGGTACCGAGAACATCATGCCGGACGATGCGCCGTTTACACCACTGGCGATTGTCTGCACGATATTGTTCTCGATAATGCTCTTGCGCCGCAGCACTCCACGAAGAATGCCAAAACCCAGAATTGCGGCCAGTTCGGAACCTTCGATTGAAAAGCCCAGAATCAGAGCGGCATAGCCGATCGATACAGCGATGATGACACCGAGTATCCAGCCGACGCCAAGCGAAACCCAGGTGAGTTCAGGATAAGGCGCGGTTTGGTTTTGTGCGGTCAAGGGTTACCCCCCCTTTTTGTTTTTTTGAAGCCTACCACAGCCGACGGAGCGCATAGTCCGTAAGCTGTGTTCAAATACGAGCTCTAGTCCCGACGCCAGACATCAACGGAATCCCCATCCGCGCCTTCCATTATGATGTCGCCAATCTTGCAGGGCGCAATACCTTCTGTCTCTTCGCAGCTTTTCAGCTCTTCCAGACGGCTTTTGTGCGACATCTCGCTACTGCTCGATTCGGCTTCACCGGCCTGGGGCGCTTCCCAATCCGCATCGAAAGCTTTGTTGATCGCCTCAAGACTCTCAAAAACGTCACGCTGGCGAGCCGCCGGCGCACAATTCGACCGATTGGGATTCACGATGACGTTATCGGACACTTCTTTGAGTGACACAAGCTGGTCGAGTGCAATCTCGCAATCTGCTTTGGTGAGAAACTGCAATTGGAACTCTTGTTCCTGACAGATGGACTTGCCAGCTGGCGCGACACATTCGGCCAATGTCAGTACGAACACCTGTATCCACGCGATATCCATAATGTTGCTCCAGTTTCCTGAGTGGGCTTTTCAGAACAGGGTCATCATGATAACCGTTGCAGGTCGTGTTCAGGAAGAGCTGGCTGCTCGCCCTCCTCCCGATTTCTGAGAAACGGAATGATTAGCAGCGGAATCAGGACGAGGAGTGAGTCCACATAAAACACCATCGCGTAATCGATGCGCTCGGCAACAATCCCCTGCCAATAATTCGCCACGCTAATCGCAAGATTACTCATAGCCATAAACGCAGTGAACTGCGTCGCCGCAACCGCCGGATTCGTCATGCCCATGAAAACAGCAGCGTGCACGGCAAAAGCCATGCCGTAGATCAATCCGTGCGCCATGATCACGCCGTACAAAAGCTGAATTGAGACAGCTTCGAGGCCGAGGCTCGAAATCTGCATCGCCAGAACCAACGTCGGAATCGTTGTCAGGGCATAAAATAAGCCCAGCATATTCTTGATGCCGTACCTGTCCCCGAGCCACCCACCGATCAGGCACCCCACTCCGCCGCAAATCGTGTTGTATACGCTGATCTCGGCGATCTGGGTCTCAACAAGCCCAAAGTCGACCTGGATCGTGCCGAGCGTGGCATAGCCCAGCGCCATGGCACCGATGGGCGTAAGTGAAAAAAGAAGCCCGATCTTAGGCCCTTTCCCCGATCTAAAAAAGCTGAGGTAAAGCTCATGCACGAAAGACTTTAGCTCCCGGAAGAACTTGCCCAGCATATCGCTTTGGCGTTCAACCACGGTCAGATTTGCAGCTGGGTCCTTGACGAAAACCACCACGAACAAGAGGTTCAGCAAAAGCAGTGCACTGACATACATCAGCGCGACGTCAAACCCCCAGAAACCGAATACGAATACAGCGCCACCGCCGCCCAGGGCAATGCCTAAATACTGCCCGCCAAACATGAAGCCGTTGCCACGCGCTCGCTCGTCCTCTTTGAGCGTACTTACGGCCAACGAATCAATAGCGACATCCTGAGTGGCACAGAAAAAATTATTCAGCACAACCATGATCAAGAGCATCTGAAAGTCTTCGACGAAATCCACGGCCGCTGTAATGAGCAGGGTCACTGTCATCATGCTCGTGCAGAAGACGATCCAGGCTTTCCTGCCACCGAAGCGATTGAGTTTTACGAGGTCGATAAGCGGAGCCCAAACCCACTTGAACGCCCATGGCAAAAAGAGCGCTGCGACAAATGCACCTATCTGTTCAAGAGACAGCCCTTGCGTTCGCATGAATGCGACCATGGCCGTAGACGTAAATCCGTACGGAACACCCTCGGATATATAGAGCATCCCGAACGTGAAAAAACGCCCCTTTCTGGTATTGAGCAGGCTTTTTGAGTGCATCTTGTTATTCTTGTACGCATGATTTGGGAAGCCGGCAACCCTAACACGACTGAGCCTATGTTGAGGAAGTCCACTATAGACATTGCGCACGAACTTGCCGTCAATATGCAAAACGACTCGAATTGAGGGAGAAGCAAATGGCCTATGGTTCCAGCGACATTCGAAATGTATGCCTGGTAGGACCGGGCAACTCCGGCAAGACGCAGCTCACAGAGGCGCTGCTACATGCCGGTGGCGCAATTAGTGAGTGTGGCTCGGTTGATCGTGGCGACACCGTGTCCGACTTCACCCCGCGCGAGCGGGAGCTCGGCCACTCGCAGTTCACGGCCATCTGTCATCTGGATCACAAAGGCATACACGTCAACCTGGTAGATACGCCCGGATACAGGGACTTTTTCGGCCGCGCTTTGTCCATCATGTCCGCTGCTGAAACAGCCGCTATCGTAATCGACGCCCCGTCGGGCATTGATATGATCGCCCGCAGAATGATGAAGGCAGCAAAAGAGCAACGGCTTTGTCGCATGATCATCGTCAACAAGATCGATGCGGAGGACGTGAACCTGGAAGCGCTGTTTGAGGATATTCAATCCACATTCGGGCCCGAGTGCCTTCCAATGAACTTGCCTGCGGCCGATGGCGAGAGCGTTGTCGATTGTTTTTTCCGGCATTCACCCGCCGAGACAGCGTTCGGTTCTGTCGAAGCGATGCACACACAAATTATCGACCAGGTCGTGGAAGTTGACGAGGATCTGATGGAGCTTTACCTCGAGCAGGGGCAAGAGCTCAAGCCGGAGCAACTTCACGATCCGTTCGAGAAAGCGCTGCGAGACGATCACCTCGTGCCAATCTGTTTTGTCTCCGCCAAAACAGGAGCAGGCATCAAAGAACTACTCGAAGTATTCGAACGCCTGATGCCGAATCCGACAGAAGGTAAGCCACCGCGGTTTCTCAAAGGCGAAGGTGACGATGCGAAAGAGGTTGTCGTAAGCGCCGACCCGGACTTGCACGCCATCGCCCATGTAGTGAAAGTAAACATCGACACATTCAAGGGTCGGCTGGGCATCATGCGTGTTCATCAGGGAACGATTCGGCCTGGCAACCAGCTATTCGTCGGTGATGCTCGAAAACCGATCAAGGTCAATCAACTACTGAAAATCAACGGCAATGAGCACACAAAAATGCAAGTGGCTCTGCCCGGCGATATTTGCGCCATTCCGCGAGTGGACGAAGTTTACTTCGATGCCGTATTGCATGACTCGCATGACGAAGATCATTTCCGCCTGAAGTCGATACCGCTGCCACGCCCGATGTATGGCCTGGCAATCAAACCGGCAAATGACGCCGAGTCACAGAAAGCCTCGGATGCCCTGCATACTGTGGAGGCCGAGGATCCATCGCTCCAGGTAGAACATATCGCTTCGCTCAATGAAATTGTGTTGCGCGGGCTCGGGGACCTGCATTTGCGTACGGTGATTGAGCAGATATCCGACCGCTACAACCTGGAGCTTATTACGTCCCTGCCCTCGATTGCCTATCGCGAGACGATTACTGCGAATGCAGAGGGCCACCATCGGCACAAGAAACAGACCGGTGGCGCAGGCCAGTTTGGCGAGGTCTATCTGCGCATAGAACCGTTGCCTTCGGGAGAAGGGTTTCAATTCGAGAGCAAAGTGGTCGGCGGTACAATTCCATCTCAATACCTGCCTGCAGTCGAAACAGGGGTTCGACAGGTCATGGATTCGGGTGGCACTTTTGGTTATCCGATGCAGGACATCAAAGTAACCGTTTATGACGGCAAACATCATCCAGTCGACTCCAAGGAAATTGCATTTGTTCAGGCTGGCAAAAAGGCGTTTCTTGATGCCATTTCCAATGCTTCGCCTATCGTCATGGAACCAGTCGTTGACGTGAATATCACCGTGCCAAGCCGCTGCGCGGGCGGTGTTACAGGGGACCTCTCATCGATGCGCGGAATGATAAGTGGTACCGAAGCCCTGCCCGAAGATCGAATTGTGGTCTCCGGCCAGGCGCCTCTCAAAGAATTGCAGGGTTACCACTCGCGACTAAAATCCTTAACGGGCGGTGATGGCAGCTTCACTATGGACTTCAGTCACTATGCTGAGGTAGCGCCAGAGTTCATCGAGGCAGCCGAAACAAGTTCTGCGATGTAGCGACCCTGGAACTAGGTGAATTCCGGCATATGAACACGGCGCAAACGGCGTAACGTAACTACACTAGCTCCAACATTTAAGGATCTCGCTCGTGAGCACGCGATCGCAAGCCGAATTGTATCGGGGTGTAAAAATTCTCCATGATCCAGTACGCAACAAAGGCACTGCATACACCGACGCCGAGCGCGATTTTCTGAAATTAAAGGGCCTGCTACCGCCTCGCGTCCACACTCCTGCCGAGCAGGAGCTGCGCGTTCTTGGCAACATCCGCGAAAAGCCGACTGATCTGGAACGCTATCTGTACCTTGTTGCGTTGCAGGACCGCAACGAGACGCTGTTCTATCAAGTAGTCATGAACCATATCGAAGAGATGATGCCGATCATCTACACACCGACGGTGGGCAAGGCTTGCCAGGAATTTCAACATATCTACCGAACCCCACGAGGGTTCTACGTGTCATTGCAGGATCGCGGCAAGATAAAGGAGCACATGCGGAACTGGCCGCACACGGGAACGCGGATTATGGTCGTGACCGACGGCGAACGAATTCTCGGACTCGGCGATCTCGGCGCAGATGGAATGGGTATCCCGATCGGCAAGCTGGCTCTTTACACAGCGTGCTCAGGAATTCATCCGACGGACTGCATGCCGGTAATGCTGGATGTCGGTACAGACAATGAGCAATTGCTTAACGATCCTTTGTACAACGGCCTTGAGCGACACCGAGAGCGCGGCGAACTGTATGACGAACTTGTCGCGGAATTCGTCGAGGCTGCCAACGAGGTCTTCCCTGGCGTTTTGATCCAGTTCGAAGATTTCGGCAATAGCAATGCATTCAGGTTCCTTGAACAGTATCGCAGCAAGGCCTGCGTTTTTAACGACGATATTCAGGGAACCGGCGCGGTTGCCCTGGCTGGCATCATCGCGGCGATGCGCATTACGGGCGGCAGACTGGAGGAGCAGAAAATCCTGTTCCTCGGCGCCGGTGAAGCCGGCATCGGCATCGCAGATTCTTTCGTTGCAGCGCTGGCGGAGCTGGGAATTGCTCCTGAAGAGGGTCGCAAGCAGTGCTGGTTTGTCGACAGCAAGGGACTGCTGGTTCAGGGCCGTGACAATATGGCGTCGCAAAAATTGCCATACGCACATCCACATCACCATATTGTCGACTTCCTTCAGGCCGTCAAAACCCTGAAACCAACCGCCCTTTTGGGCTTGTCGGGGCAGACTGCTGCATTCACCAAAGATGTTGTCGAGGCAATGGCGGAATTCAATGATCGACCGATCATATTCGCCCTTTCAAACCCGACGTCCCAGGCGGAATGTACGGCGGAACAAGCTTATGGCTGGAGCGAAGGTCGCGCCATTTTCGCCAGCGGCAGCCCATTTGATCCAGTCAAAATCGATAACCACATATTTGTGCCCGGGCAAGGCAACAATGCTTACATATTTCCCGGCGTTGGCCTGGGCGTCATTGTCAGCCGAGCTCGCACAGTCACGAATGAGATGTTTCTTGCGGCAGCACATTCTCTCGCAAACCAGGTTTCCGAGTCGGACCTCGAACGAGGTCGTATTTATCCATCGTTGACCAGGATCCGCCAGGTGTCGGCGCTGATCGCTCGAGACGTTGCAAAGATCGCGTATGACGAAGGACTCACGGACAAAGAAGAGCCAGACGACATTCTCGCTGACATACATGAATACATGTATCAGCCGGTTTACCCACACTACGCATAGTTCTCATACGATTGAGTCAGGCCGTGTTGTTGCAAGGGTCAGCCACCTGCGCGCCACATTGAGGGTCAGGGGAAGCCGAAGAAACAGTCCTGCGCCGCGAAGTCACTCACCCATGATGAGTCGGTCAATGTAGGCAAACGCGCTTTCGGTCTCCGACATGACCATCCAGAAAATGGCTTCCTCGCGGAAGTCGTATTCGGCGTTTGATTCTACGACTTCGGTAAGTACCTGAAACGCGTAGTTTCCTGAATGCCGCGAAATTGCAGCCAGCGCGTCAGACGCAACATCTGACTTGGCGTTGATGTACGGCCGAAGCCAATCGATGCTGTCGTCGGCGCTGACCAACCCGAGATCGCTGATCTCGGTGCTCGCCACAACTTCACAATGCGGACTGAGTACGGAGATCTTGCTCGCCTGTCCCGCCTCAATGAGCGCATAGACCTGGATCTCGCCCGAATGCGTCGCAATGCTGCTCGATGAGCTGTAGTTGCCATGACCGCGATCCAGGTCGCAAATACGTTGACGAGCACCCGACCCGGTCCAGCTGAAACAACAAAATGTCTGTGAGTTCTCTATCGCCGGAGCACGCCAGGTGTGCCATCCATCCTTTGTGATATCCAGCACACTGGATGCGATCGTCTCATTGCCGAGACAAGCGATCGCCATGAGTGCGATCACGCCCAGGCCACGGACTCGTGTCGGACCGGACATTACTGATCACCCGCCAACGTCTCGTCGATGATGTCCATTACCTGATCGCTGTCCATCATGACCAACCTCTGAAGTAGATCACGCTTTTCGGCGGTGCTTGTGCTGGAGCGATACAGTTGCAAAACGCTGTCGTCAAAATCACCTATGAGCAGGCCATCGAGCGCAGCTTCTTTAATGAGCTCCGAATCTGAATCCCGATAAATCTGCGTCAACAGTGCTTCTGCATCGTCGACGCCGACAATACCCAGCGCTTCAATCGCGTTAGCCTGCTGCTTAAGATCGCTGCCATTCAGTGCGAGTTCTCGAAGTGCGTCGGCATCGTCAGAAATGATGTAGGCATTGATGATCGCATCAGATACGCCCGCGCTTTCCCGGATCTTGCTTAGTTCGTCACTCGCGCCCATAGCACCGAGCATTTCAACTGCCGCTTCGAAGTCGTCATTGTTCTCTGCGTTTACAGCAATGTCGTAAAGCCCCTGGCTATTTCCCGCGATCATATAGGCCTCGACAACAGCCTCACGAACTTCGGTATCACCAGAATTATAAATCGCGGCTAGGTTATCGACCGCATCTCCGCCGCTTATGCCGATCATTCGAATCGCATCGAGACGCAATTCGCCGTTTGCGCTCTGCGCCAGATTCAGCAGCTGCGCGCCGGCTTCCGGATGGTCGATCTGGCTCAGGATGAACAGGGCAGCCTCTTTCATTTCGTCGCTGCCATTACCTTCGAGGACTCTGATAACGATGGGCAGTGCACGTTCCGATGGCGCAGCCATCAATGCTTCAAGCGCCACCATCTTGAGCGCTTCGTCGTCCCTTATGTCGTCGCCGTCCTGGCCGACAGCTGAGTTCGCTGCAATCAAAGCGAAGAATATTAGAATCAGTCTTGTATACGTGCGCATGTTCGGATGCCTCAATTAGGTCTTGTGTGTCTCTTTGGATG
>Ga0316193_10002427_pt1 | contig 13139 bp, 10 predicted proteins | sample MerIslsedime2_MG_FD_207735 | JGI IMG/M metagenome (GOLD analysis project Ga0316193, IMG submission 207735) | Coastal sediment microbial communities from Maine, United States - Merrow Island sediment 2 | ecosystem: Environmental > Aquatic > Marine > Coastal > Sediment | place: USA: Maine...
GTAAGGGACTACACAGCCCGGACGGCAAAGGAACCCTAAAGGGCAGCATCGTTGAAGCCCTCAGCACGCGAGCCCCCGCCCGCTTCGTACTCGCCTTCCGCACCGCCCCGCGCCACCTAGGCGGCACGGGCGCCCTGGTCGCCCGCCTCCTAGACCGCGTCTAGTGTGCGGATCTTTCCGCCTGTGGTCGGCTTACCTCCTCGCTCCCTCCCTGCGAGGTACGGGCGTACCTCTCAGTCGTTCGCTGCGGGGGCGCTCGACCACAAACGAAAATCTCTCGCACACTACGTAATTGCATCGCGGGGTTAGTTTCGGAGGGTGTTGGCGGTGGCGATCTGGTCGTTGAGGGTCCAGTAGTCGTACAGGATGCCAACGAGGAACAGGCCGCCCGTCAGGAAGTAGATCAGTCCGGTCAGGTACTTCCCCATGTAGATCCGGTGAATGCCGAAGACCCCGACGAACGTGAGCAAGATCCAGGTCACGTTGTAGCTGACGGGCCCCGACTCATATCGAAGCTCTGCGGAACGATCGAGCGACGGCATCAACACCAAGTCGATCAGCCAGCCGATGCCCAGGAGCCCCAGCGTAAAAAACCAAATCGTCCCGCTCACCGGGCGCCCATAATAGAACCGGTGCGCCCCCATGAACCCGAAAATCCACAGCAGGTAGCCGATGCCGAGATTGTGCGTGTCGTCGTTCGCCATGACGGCTTTTTACGGTGCACGGGGACGCCGGCAAGTGGGCAGCGGCTAGGGAGTTGACCCTAGGTGATAGCGCGGGGGCGGCGGGGCGGGACAGATCCGCGCCGAAGGCCTCCGGCGAAAAAAGGGGACTTTCCCCTTTTTAGCCCTTGCTGATTTTGCCTTCTTTGTGGGGGTGGTGGCTGCGGCACTTGGGGCAGAACTTCTTGATGTGGAACTTCTCGGGCATGGTGCGCCGATTCTTGTCCGTCACGTAGTTGTCTTTGCCGCAGTTTTCGCAGCTGAGCTTGATGAGGTCACGCATGGGATAGCCTTGCCTTTTCGGCTGGAAGGGGGCGGATTGTAGCGGGGCTTGCGGCGCCGTCAAATCCGGCACCGAGGGCCTAGATCTCGGGCCCGGATCCGGTGTAAACCCGCGAAGATGTTCGACACCGACCGTTCCACCGGCACCCCTGCCGAATACATTGCCCGGCGTGCGGAAACGGTCGGCGAGATGTTCTTGAAGCGCGTCGAGCGGGACGGTGACAGGCCCGCCTTCTACTTCAAGGATGAAGATCAATGGCAACCGGTCAGCTGGAACGCGTTTTCCGAGCAGGCCGGCGCGATCGCCTCTTATCTGCTCGGGCTCGGCCTGCAGATCCAAGACAAGGTTTGCGTCGTCGGCAGCACCGGTCCCGCCTGGTGCTACTGCGACGTTGGGGGGCTGCTCGCAGGAGCAGTGACGCTGGGCGCCTACCCGACGCTGACGCCCAAGCAACTCGCCTACATCCTCGACCACGCCGACACGAAGGTTGCGTTCGTCGAAGGGCTCGAAGAGGTCAACAAGATCCTCGCGCGGCGCGACGAGCTCACACAGCTCGAACAAGTCATCGTCTGGGACACCCGCGGCGTCGAGTCGCTGATGGAGGCCCACCGCTGGCTGGTCCCCTTCGAAACTGTGTTGCAGACGCCGGTCGACCGCCCGGCCATCGAAGCGCGCGTCGCAGCGGTCGACCCGAACAGCACCGCGATCATCGTCTACACCAGCGGCACGACCGGCCCTCCGAAGGGCGCGATGATTTCGCACGACAACATCATGACGGTCATGCGCGACCAGGACGAAGCCTTCTCGATCGACGAAGGCGACGTCGGCCTGAGCTTTCTCCCGATGGCGCACGTGGCCGAACGTGTCCTGGCATTCTACGGACGTATCAACACGGGCATGGGCACGTACTTCGCGTCGAGCATCGCCAAAGTGCTCGAAGAGGTCGCCGAAGTGAAGCCGACGATCTTTGGCAGCGTGCCGCGCATCTTCGAAAAAGCCTACGCAAAGATCATGAGCACGGTCGAGCAGGCATCCCCGACACGGCAGCGCATTTTTCGGTGGGCTGAGCGGGTCGGCCGCGAGGCCGTGCAGCATTGGCAGGCGGGCGAGCCGATCTCGTTCGGTTTGAAGTTGAAGTACGGCCTGGCCGACCGCCTCGTGTTTTCGAAGTTGCGCGCGGTGTTCGGAGGGCGCGTGCGGTACTTCATCACGGGCGCGGCGCCGATCGCGCGAGAAATCCTCGAATTCTTCTGGGCAGCCGGATTTCCCGTCTTCGAGATGTACGGGATGACCGAGTCGACGGTGATCACCCATGCCAACGTGCCGGGGCACGTGAAGCTCGGATCGGTCGGCCGGCCGCTGAGCATCGTCGAAGACCGCATCGCGGACGACGGCGAAATCTTGATTCGCAGCAAGGTCGTGTTTCAGGGCTACTACAAGAACCCTGAGGCGACCGCCGAAACCATCATCGACGGCTGGCTGCACACCGGTGACATCGGCAAGAAGGACGAGGACGGCTGCGTTCACATCCTCGATCGCAAGAAGCACATCATCATCACCGCGGGTGGAAAGAACATCACGCCGGCGAATATCGAAAACGAGATCAAAGCATCGGACCCGATGATCAGCCAGGCGCACGCGCACGGCGACAAACGGAAGTACCTCGTGGCGCTCGTCACCGTGGGCGCCGCCGAAGCCGTGGAATGGGCTCGTCAGCAGAAGAGCATCGATGACGCAACGGCCGACCAGCACATCAAGGCCCTCACCGAGAACCCTCTCGGGCGTTCTGCCGAGCTCCAAGCCCTGCTCGAAGAGGTCACGCGAGATCCGGAAGTCGAAGAGCGCATCGTCGCATCAGTGAAGAGGGCCAACGAAGGCCTGTCGCGGGTCGAGGCGATCAAGAAGGTCCACATCCTCGGTCGCGAGTTCAGCGTCGAGGAAGACGAGCTCACCCCCACGCTCAAGCTCAAGCGCAAGAATATCGAGGCCAAGTTCACGGAAACTTTCGACCGGCTATACGACGATGAGGGGTTTGGCTTGGTCGTCTTGTCGGCCTAAGCTTGACGCTCGATGCGTGTTGTCCTGGCGTGCCTATCCCTGATGCTCTTCGCGTCACCTGCGCTTGCGTTCGAAGGCATGCTCAAAGCGAGCCTATCGAGCGAGCAAGGGGTCGCTGCACAGATCCGCGCCCGATACTCGAAAGCCGGCGACGTCCGCATGGATATCCAGTCGAAGGACGCCGAAGGCCAGCCCGTGCACGCCACGACCATCATGCCGGCTACTGGAAAGAGCTACTATTCGATCGCGCACGACCAGAAGGCCATCGTAGAGCTGCCCTACTCGACGCTAGCGGCGACGAGCAAGCAGGTCACCGGCGCCGGCGACAACGCGAACCTGGAGATCAAAAAGCTCGGCAAGGAGATCGTGAGCGGGGTCGAAACGCGGCACGTCCGGGTGATCGACAAGGACAACAGCGCCGTGATCGACCTTTGGCTCACCCAAAAGTACCCAGCAGACCTTTGGACACGAGCGTTCCGGGGCCGGAACCTCGGGCTCGAGATGTCGGACGACGAACGCAGCAAAGCGATGAAGAAGTACGGCGTTAAGCCAGGTTTTTCGATGAAGATGCGGGTCGAGCAGGCCGGGGGGGTCCCAGTGGTGTTCCTGGTCGAGGAGATCCAGCGGATGCCAGTTCCACCGGCGGTATTTTCGCTCCCGGAGGGGTATCGACGCGTCCAGGCGCCCGCCACGGCACAACCTTGACGTGGCGGGGTGACCTTGCGATATAGAGCCGCAATACACGGCGATTCAGGGGCGCCGAAAAGGAGATTCCATGACCAAGCAAGTGCTACTGCGCGCGTTGATTCTGATGTCCGCGCTGCTCGTGTTGAACGGGTGCAAAGATTCTTCGACGGCAAACGACGCCAAGAAGGGCGATCCAGCTCTCGTCCTCGATGCCGGCCAAGAGCCGCGTGAGACGGTGCGCTACAAGATCGCGCACGGGACGACGACGACTTCGATGATGGAGTTCGGGATCGCTTCGCTGACCACGATGGATGGCGGCGCTGAGCTGGCGGTGACTCCAGGGGTTCGACTGACGATTATTTCCGGACCCTCTCTCGAGGGGAAGCGGGGTAGCACCCGCTTCGATGTCCGGATCGTCAAGGCCGAAGCGATCGTCCCCGAGGGCATCGACCCCAAGGTCGCGTTGGACCTGAACAAGAGCGCATCGGTGCTCAACAACGTCGGCGGCTGGGTCGAGGTAGACGACCGCGGCATCATCCAGAGGACCGAGCTGAACCAGGCCGCCAAGCGCTCCGACGTCCCGATTCGCTTACTCGCGATGATCATCAACGCGCGCACGTCGCTGTCTCGAGTAATTCTGCCTGCCCAGGCCATCGGCGCCGGCGCTCGCTGGGAAGCGCGCAAGGATCTCGTCCTGTACGGCTTCGAGGTCAGCCAGGTCGATACGTACACGCTGACCGAGAAAGTCGGAGACGAGCTCAAGCTCTCCGTGCAGACGCAGCAGACCGCTCTGCCGCAGACGGTGACCTTCGAGGAAGAAGGAATCGAGCTCTCGGTCGAGTCGTTCAAGATGACCGCGACGGGTGAGGTGATCGCCAACCTCAATGCGCTCGAGGCCAACGCCTCGGCAAGCGGTGAGTCGGCGGGCATCATCAACGTGAAGACCGTCGATGGCATCGAGAAGGTCGAGATCGACCGCGCATTCCAGGTTCGGATGACGGTGACGTACGACGTGGCGACGGCGGAGGCTGACGCAGCCGTCGAAGACGCGGAAAAGGCTGAAGAAGCCGAAGCAGAAGCCGGCGAGGAGCTCAAAGCTCAGGAGTAAAACGTCCCTGGCCAGAGCGTAGCCACGACGGCACGTTGGGCCCGCTCCCGCTTCCAGTATTCGGATTCGGGGTCGAGCTCGACGCTGCCGTCGATTAGTTTCTGGAGCGTGGCTTCGACGCCGCTGGCGAACTCGGCGTCCTGCACGACGATGTTAGCCTCGCTCTCCCAGAAGCTCGCCGTGGCATCGAGGTTGGCGGACCCGATGCTGGTCACCCGCCCATCGACCGACACGAGCTTGGCGTGCACGTACGGACGGACGTGCCCGCCGCGAGCGACGTTCACCGGAGACGGCGGCGGAACGAATTCGTACATCTCGACGCCTGCCTGAAGCAGCGGCTCCAGCTTCCCCTTCACCATGTACTCGAAGAGCGTGCGGTGCAGGGGCGCCGGAAAGAACGTGCCGTCCTCGCGCCGGGCGGTCGCGCTGCCGGTGAGAAGCTTGACGCTCACGTCTCGGGCCAAAAGCCGATAGATCCCGCGCTCGAGAGCGGGAACGAACGGGAAGTCGTTCACGATGTAGACGTGGTCTTCCGCGACATCGAACATCGCCTCGTACATGGCCAGGCCGTTGGTTTCGGCAAGACCGCGGTGCACCACCAATCGGCCGGCAGCGGAACCAGCCGCCTCGAGCTCGGGGAGAACATCCTGGCCAGGGGGAACTGGCGCCCCTCCCTGCCGGTCCCAGGTGCGCATGAAGGTTTCCTGCACCTCTCGGACGAGTGGCCCGGACACCTCGACGTGCGCATCGAGCCAGGGAATGCGCTCGTGACGCGTGTTGTCGTGCACCGGCACCTCGTCGAAACCGGAGAAGTACTCGTCGCTCGCGTTGCGCCCCGACACGAACGCCAGCTTGCCATCGATGATCACGAGCTTGCGATGGTCCCGCTTCTTCAAACTGGAAACGTCGACCTGCCTGTGAGACTCGATTGGATTCACCGCAAGAACCTCGATGCCGTCTTGCGCTCGAAGCGACTGGATCAGCGGATTTATGCGGCCCAGAACTTCTTCGTCCGAATAGAGGGCATCGATCATGAACCGGACCTTCACGCCGGCTCGCGCTCGTTGAATGAGCTTGACGATCAGGTGTTCGGCGAAGGCGCTGGGCCGGACGATGTAGAACTGAATGTGAATCGTGGAGGCGGCCTCGTCGAACGCGGCGAAGAGACGCCGGCGCGCTTTTCCATTGTCGAGCTCCGCATGAAAAGAGTTGCCCTGGACGAGATGCGATTCGGTGGTTTGATCGAGGCGCCAATCGAGCGGATTGCTGCTCGCTCGGTCGCGCAGCAACTGGGCCGCCTGCTCTATTTCAGGAGAAAAGTCTCCGGCGAGCGCCCTGCTGAGAGCCGTCGCCGGCGCCATGAGGGTCACACGTTCGGCGTGGCTCTCCTCGGACTCTTCGTCACGCTCGGTCAGAATCGTCGTGACCGGGACGCCCTTCGCACGCAGCCTGCGTATGGCGGTCGACGCAAACATGGCGACGAAATCGACGCCTAGACTCCGCAGCTCCTCTTCCTCGGCAGAGTAGACGAGAATCGCCCCAGGCGGCAGCCGCTGATTGAGAACCTGCTCGTGAATGAGAGCGTCGCGGTTTTTCTCGTGGATGTCTAAGTAGACGAGCTCAAATCCCTCATCGACCAGTGCGCGCAATGCTTCGATGGGCGATGTCCTCGGCGTCGGATCGTCGGGCGGCCGGGGAAGAAACAGCGCGGCGTCCACCAGCACGACCGGCCGGCCGCTCGCAACTTGCAGCAGCCGGTACCCGACGACGTCGGACACCACTTCGCCCTTGTCGTTGCACACCTTGATACCAACCCGATGGATGCCTGGTGAAGGCGCGTGGATCATCGTGCGCACTTCGGGGCTGCTGCCGATCGGAACTTCGGCCACCACCGCATCGTCGACGTAGAACCGCGCAGTCGTTCCGAGCTTTGCGGACACTCCCAAGCTCGCCGAGAGTTCCACTCTCTCCCCCGGGCTCGTCAGCACGTCGCGCCGCACCCCGCCAAGGAGGCGTCGAAGACTCGGGTTTCGGCCCCAACGCTCCATGCTGGCCCCGAGCGAACGTGCCGCGGCATCGAGCATGGAGCGCGACTCATCGCCCAGGATCAAACGCTTGTCGACCTCGCCGGCGATCGTGGCCGCGATCTGCCGAATTCGTTCGCCCAGGTCCTGAGGTGCCTCGTGGTCCGTCACCGCGGTCAGTATAGGATGCTTAAGCGCCCGCGTCGGTGACCACGGCCAGGTATGGCAGATTCCGGAACTTCTGCGCGTAGTCGAGGCCGTATCCGACGATGAACACGTCGTCGACCGTGAAGCCTAGATAGTCGATCTCCACCGGGACGCGGGTACGGGCCGGTTTGTGGAGCAAGGAGGCGATCTTGAGGGATGCGGGCTGACGGGTCGCCAAGTTCTCGTAGAGGTAGGAAACAGTGAGGCCCGTGTCCACGATGTCCTCGACCAGGATCACGTGCTTCCCCTCGATGGACCTGCTCAAGTCGGTCGTGATCTGTACCACGCCGCTGCTCTCCTGTTCGTCGCCGTAGCTACGGACCGCAAGAAAATCCACAGCCACGTCGAGGTCGATGTGGCGCAGCAGGTCGGCCGCAAACACATAGCTGCCCTTGAGCACGGGGACGATGACCAGGTCCTTGCCCAAGAAGTCGTGCGTGATCGTGCGCCCCAGTTCGGCGACCCGGTCGGCGATCGTGCCCGCGTCGATAAGTGGCTTCATCGGCATAGCGCCCTCTTCAGTTCGAAGAGAATACGAGCGGGAACTTCGCCGGGCCACCTTCAGCAGATGCGGGGAAGCGCCACCGTCGTACGGAGGCTTCGACACACTCCGCAAGACCGCCGGGTCCGGTACCTGCGGCGTTCACGCCTTTGACGCGCCCCGAAGCAGCGACCGTCACGGTCACGTCCAAGCGGACCGAGGGCGCTGATTGCTGACCACGAATTGAACGCTCGTAGCAACGCTGCAAGCGCGGCTTATTCGTCGTCACCGTGGCGCGAACCGCATCCCCATCGAGCGGCGGGTTCTTGCTCTGCGTGCTGCCCGACTTCTCGATGTCGATCTTAGCGGGCGCCGTATCGGCACTCGAGTCGAATTCGTTCAGGAGGTTTTGTTCTTCAGCACTCAGCGATTCGCCCTTGGGAGCTACCGCGGCGGGCTTCGGGCGCGGGCTACGTCGGGCTTGGGTTCTGCGCGGCCTGGCAGGTGCCATCTTTGGACCATCATCCGCCGGGTTCGGCGGTTCGATCGCGGGTACGGCCGGTGCTGCCTCTGCGTTCGCCGGTTCGCCCTCCGCCGCTTCGCCCTCGACGGCCTCGCCTTCTGCTGTTACCTCTGCTTCTTCTACTTCTTGGCCCTCTGCAAGCGTCTCGCCGTCCTCGGAAGCGAGCTCTTCGCTCGCGCTCTCCTCGACCACGGCCTCTGGCTCATCGACCGGCGCCGGCGCATCAACGGGCCTAGGAACGGGCGCTACAATGGCGGCGGGATTCCCGGTTCCGAGCAAGTCTTTCAGCAACGAATCCCCGAACCTTTCGAAGGCGAGGAAGGCAGCGACCCCGGAAAACACGGCCACTGCGACGATCACGGCCAAGATGCCAAGCGAAAGTCCGCTGCGTGGCTCCGCGGTCGCGGCGGCGGCCTGAGGTGGAACCGAGGGAACCGACACCAGCTCGTCCGGTTCGGCGGGCAGCCCCGAGAACGACCCAAGCTGGGGCGATGACGGAAACACTCCCTCCGGACCGAGGGCCGCAGGCGGTTGAGACATCTGGCTGAGCCCATCCGGCAAACCCGTCTCGGGCTGCAACGCATCGGCGAGCGGGGCGAAGTCGAGTGGCATGTCCTGCTGCAGCGCCACAGGCGGAGGCGACGGCGGAGCTGCCGGCATCGCAGACTCGGCAATCGAGGTGCGCGAGTCGACGAACGGCGGCATCGACGAAAATGAAGTCCGTGATGGTGGGCCCGAGTGCCGGCGCTCGTGCAGCAAAGCCATGAGCTCCGGAACAGTGGCGAGCGGACGCCACTCGTCGAACCCGTCGCGCCACACCAAGGTGTACTCGCTAACGGCGCTCGCATCGATCTTGTGCGACATCTCCTCGAGCCGTATCGGACCCACAGGAACATCGTTGATCGAGACGTGCCACTCGGGAACGTCACCGACAGCGGCAAGCGGTGTCACTGGAACCGGGGGCGTCAACCCAGGATGCTGTCCAACGAGCGCACTGCTCGCAACGCCCGGAGCCGACGACAACCTTCGCGACGCAACGGACGGACGGCGTGGCGGCACCGATGACTGGCGCCGGCGAACCGGTGAAGAGGGTCGGCGTGCCCGCGCGGTAGGTGCTTCGTGTCCAAACGACGACGCCGGCTCCGACTTGCGCGTGACTTCGTCGAAGCCGTACGCCGCACCCGCGGGAACGGTGACATCGGGATCGCCTTCACGGCCGTCGATCAGGATCTTCTGATCGCACTTGCGGCACGGAAAACGCACGACACGACCCCGAACCTTCTCGTCGGAGATCTTGTACTTGGCGTGACAACTATGGCACTCGAATCTCATCGGTTCATCGCTTGTGGGCAAGCGCACTCACTTGCGCCGTTTCCAGCTTGGCATCGACATGATCGTAGCGCGAATTGGTGTAGTTATTCAATAAGAACGCAAAATTTCACATGCCGGAAAGCACGTAATAGCGATTCTGAATGTTGTCATACAGCAGGACCAGGCGGTTCTCGCCTATACGACGGGACCAGCGCTGGTCCTCTTCATCGTAGGCGATCCGGAAGCTCGCGCTGTAGCGGTAGGCGATCAGCACACGGTCCATTTCCCTAGTGATCGTGCGGTATTTGATCTCGTAGCGGACGTCGGTGACGCGCTCCCGCCAGCTAGCCAGCTTCCGCTTCAGGGCGCGATAATCGAGATCGTCGTCACCCGTAGGAGTGCCGTTGTCATCGAGGTACTGGGGGTGCGCCATCGCCAGAAGCGCCCCAACATCCCGCGATTCCACCGCATTTCGGTAGTTCTCCAGGAAGGTGATGACCGCCCGGTTCTCGGGGGTGTCCTTCACGGTGGTGTTCGGAATGTTCTTCGTGCAGCCCACGGCCGCGAGAACGGACGCACTCAACGCCACGGCGGTCAGGGCTCTACGCATACAGCACATCACAGGATCAACGCTCCTCTTTGCCACGCCATTCCCGATTATCCATCAGCGGCTACTGAATCCCATAATCTTTGATTTTGTAAAGTAGAGCGCGGTGGCTGATCTCTAAGAGCTTGGACGCGGCCGTTCGATTGCCTGCAGTCTTGTCGAGGGCCCGCCGAATCAGGGTTTCCTCCATGAATCGGGCGGTTTTCTTGATGGAGAGCTCCCCCGTCGAGAGGCTGGCGGCGACCGGATCGGCGGGCTCACGCATCCGCTCGGGCAGATCGCCCACTGTGATCAGGTCCCCCTCCGCGAGCACCACCGCACGCTCGATGGTGTTCTCCAACTCGCGCACATTGCCGGGCCACGGGTAGTTGAGAAGCAGCTTACGGACGTGCGGGTCCAGCTCGCGGATCTTCGTGCCGAGCCGTCCGTTGTTTCGTTCGATGAAGTGCTCGACCAGCAACATGATATCGTCGCGCCGATCCCGCAGCGGCGGGACGTTGAGCTGCAGAACGTTCAGTCGATAGTAGAGGTCTTCCCGGAAGCGGCCCTCTTCCACCTCGCGCCGGAGGTCTCGGACCGTCGCCGCGACCACACGCACGTCCACCTCTTGATCGCGCGTGGCACCGAGCGGCCTGACGCGCCCTTCCTGCAAGACGCGAAGCAGCTTCACCTGCAAGGTCAACGGAAGCTCACCGATCTCGTCGAGAAAGAGCGTGCCCTGATCGGCCTCCGCGAACAGCCCCTTCTTATCGGCGTGTGCGTCGGTGAACGCCCCTCTTTTGTGGCCGAAAAGCTCACTCTCGAGAAGAGTCTCCGGGATCGCGCCGCAGTTGAGCGGGATGAACGGCTTGTTCTTGCGCGCGCTGCCAGAGTGGAGCGCGCGCGCAACGAGCTCTTTGCCCGTACCGCTCTCACCTTGAATCAAAACCGTCGTCTTGTAGTCGGCGACTTTGCCAATCGTGGAGAAGACCTTGCTGATCGCCTCGCTCTTGCCGAGGATGCCGTGGACGGTCTGCTCCTTGCGCATGGCCTCCTTGAGAGCCCGATTCTCTCGGCGAAGTGTCTCGCGCTCTTCGGCCTTGGTGAGCGCGATCAAGACTTCATCTTGTTTGAAGGGCTTCGAGATGTAGTCGTAGGCGCCCACCTTCATCGCTTCGATCGCGAGGTCCACCGAGCCATAAGCGCTCATCAAAATCACCGTCGCCAGAGACGAGCGTGCCTTGAGCTCGGCACACAGCTCGAGACCCGTCATTCCACTCATGCGAACGTCGGCTAGAACGAAGTCAGGGTCGAAGCGCTCGAGCTGCTCGAGGGCGGTCTCGGCGCTTTCGGCCGCCTCGACCTGATAGTTGTGCTTCCTGAGCAGCGTGCGGAGCACGACCCGGATGTTTTCTTCATCGTCGACGACCAGAACACGGCGCATGGAATTAACCCTATACTTTCTGCATAGCAGATAGTCAGGGTCGAAAAAAATTTCATGATCCTGGGCTGATAGGGCGAGGTGTGCTGTAAAGTTCTCGCTCGATTGGCCTTCGTCGGCCCTATTGGGTATGATTTCGTGGTCCGGGTAGGGGGAGAAAACATGAAGATCCGCTTTGCTTTTTTACTCATGGTGGTGGGGCTCGTCGCGACCGTTAGCAGTTGCACGCAACGTACGCTGGACGCTCTTAATCCATGCACGATCAACGGCGTCGTCCAGAACGTGCCGGTCAATCCACAGCGCGCGCTGGATTTGTTGATCATCATTGACGACTCGCCCTCGATGCTCGAGGAACAAGCGAAGCTCGCCGAGCAGGTGCCACGACTCGTGAGCCTCTTGCTCAGCGGTGGCGACGTCGACCCGGACGCGGTTGGAACGTTCCCCGCGATTGAAAGCCTTCACGTGGGCATCATCACACCGGACCTCGGGCACTCCACCGAGCCGCCACACAACTACACCGCGGGGTCAGGACCCGACGTCGACTTCAACCCGACGGGTCAGTGCATGACCAACAACGGCAACGGCAAAGCGGGCTTCATGCAAATTGAAGGGCTTCTCGGCGTAACGCGCGATCCATGCGTGGCGATCACGCCACCTGAGGGCACGCTTTACATGAACTACTTCCCAGATTCGGGGTTCACCCCTCAGGACTTGATCAACGACGTCGAGTGCGTGACCGGACAGGACAACGGCTGCGGCTTCGAGCAGCAGCTCGAGAGCATCCTGGCTTCGGATCGCAACACGGCCAATGGCGGGTTCAACCGCGACGGTGCGTTGCTCGCTGTCATTCTGATCACAGACGAGGACGACTGCTCGACCACCGACCCGCGTGTCTTCGATGTCGAGCAGCACGATAGCAACCTCTATCAGGGGCCCTGGGTTGACCCGATGACGAAAGCAGAAGTGCAGTTCAATCTTCGGTGCTCGGCGCACAGCGAAGCTCTGCAGCAGATCCAGCGATACGTCGACGGAATCGCTGGCCTCAAGGACGATCCGAGTCAGGTGGTCTTTGCAGCGATCACGGGCATTCCCGAGGACACCCCTGAGGATCGAGCGAAATTCAACAGCGACGAGGAGCGCTACGCGGAGCTTCTCGATGAAACCCTGACGCCAAGCATGAAGGAAGTTCCCAATCCCGCCGCGGCAGGCACCCAGGGTCAGCAGCTGACGCCCGCATGCACCGCGACCGACGGGTCAGGCGATGCTTTCCCGGCCCGGCGAATCGTCGAAACGATGGAAGGTCTCGCAGGAGGCAACACCGGCGTGGGCACGGTCGTCGAGTCCATTTGCGCGGCTGACTATGCGCCGGCTCTCAACGCGATCGTCGACCGCATCGCCGCTGCTCTGCGCCAACTCTGTCTGCCGCGTCCGCTCAACCGCAACTCCATCGACCTGGTGGGCTGTGAGGTGCGTGAGGTACAGCCCGAAGGCAGCACTTGCGCAACCGCAGGCCGTGGCCGAGAAGAAGTGCCCGTCTCGACCGAAGACGGACGCGAGGTGTGCCGTGTCACGCAGCTTCCGAGCGACCCCGCGGCGGGCGTGCCCGAGGGTCTCGGCTGGTTCTACGACGACTTCACGCAGGAAACGCAGGACGCATGCACGTTCAACCCAGAACAGCAGCGCGTGAGCTTCACCGAGGGCGCAGCTC
>Ga0316193_10002429_pt1 | contig 13139 bp, 12 predicted proteins | sample MerIslsedime2_MG_FD_207735 | JGI IMG/M metagenome (GOLD analysis project Ga0316193, IMG submission 207735) | Coastal sediment microbial communities from Maine, United States - Merrow Island sediment 2 | ecosystem: Environmental > Aquatic > Marine > Coastal > Sediment | place: USA: Maine...
CCCCCGCCTGGCCTTCGCCGGCTTCTGGATGTGGCTCGGCGGTGCGGTGATCACCGTCGTCGCCCTCGTCAACAACGGCGGCACGCTCGGCGGCGACAGCGACATGGTCGACCTGTTCATCGTCGGGATCGGCCTCTCCGCCATGGGGCTCACGGCCACCGCCGGGGCGGTCGCCACCAGCATCCTCACCACCAGGGCGCCCGGCATGACCATGCGCCGGGTCTCGGCGTCGACCTGGTCGGCGCTCGTGTTCAGCATCGGCGTCGTCATCGTCATGCCGGTCCTGTTCGGCACGTTGATCTACCTGTTCCTCGACCACCGCAACGCCCGCACGGGCTTCGGCGGCAACGAAGGCATCCTCACCTGGGTCGGCTGGATGTTCACCCAGCCCGCCACCTTCCTGTTCGCCATCCCGGCCGTCGGCCTGCTCACCGAGATCTTCCCGATCACGTTCGGCCGCCGCACCCCCGCCCGCGGGCTGATGTACGCCGGCCTCGCCCTCGTCGGCGCCGCCGTGCTCGGCGCCGTCACCCAGCAGAACATCCAGAACCTGCCGTGGTCGGGGAGCGAGCTGAGCACGGCTGACCTCGACGAGAAGGCCCGTGACCTGGTGCCGTTCCTGCTCTTCAACGGTCTCCCGATCCTCGGGATGCTGATCGTCCTGCTCGTGGCTCTCCAGATCGCTCGCCCCGGTGCGGGCATGAAGGTCAACGTCACCCCGGCGGTGTTCTACGGCTTCTTCGGGTTCGGCATGGTGCTCGTCGGCATGCTCGGCAACCTGATCCACGCCATCGACGACCTCGGCGCCCAGGGCACGGTCTTCGAGGAAGCATCGTTCGTCTACATCGCCTACGGCGCCGCGCTCGGAGCCATGGGGGCGATCGTCCACTGGGCACCCAAGCTGTGGGGCCGCGAGATCAAGGGCGCGTTGGCGATCCCCCTTGCGTTCCTCGGCGTTGCCGCGACGATCCTCGCCACGTTCCCGCTCTTCATCGCCGGCCTGCTCGATCAGCCGGCCGGGGTGGCCTACGACGACAGCGACCTCCAGATCTGGAATGTGCTCAGCCTCATCGGCCACAGCCTGATGGCCATCACGGCGTTCGCATTCGTGATCATCATCATCACCTCGCTGTTCGGCCGTCACGACAGCGACGATGTCGGTGACGACCCGTGGGGCGGTCAGACCATCGAGTGGGCAACCACCTCACCGGCGCCACGCGACAACTTCGTCGACGTGCCGGTGATCCGTTCCGCCGAGCCGATGTACGACCTGCGCTCGAACGACGGGAGCGAAACCTGATGTACGCACTGCCATCCCCGCCACCACCGGCACCACAGCGCCAAGTCCTCGTCGGAGTGTCGCTGGCCATCGTGGCGATGGTCATGACGACCGGCAGCATGCTCGCCGTCTGGGCCCTGCAGCGCCGTGAAGCGATCGACATCGAAGGGCAGTGGCTTCCCGACGGCGTCACGGTCCCCGAGGTCCCGACCAACGTCATCCTGATCGCGTTCATCGGCCTGTGCGTCTTCGGCCAATGGGCGCTCTACAGCGCGAACCACAACGATCGCGGCCATGCGATCCTGGCGCTGGGCTGCACACTCCTCGTCGGTCTGCTCGTGATCAATGCCCAGGCGTTCGTCTACGTGCAGATGGGTCTCGGTATCGCCGACGGCACCTACGCCGTGATGTTCTATGCGATCACGGGGCTGTTCATGCTCCTGATGATCATCGGTCTGCTGTTCACCACGGTTGCTGCGTTCCGATACATCGGTGGACGCAGCGCCGATCGAGAACTGCTCGCTGCCCATGCCCTCTACTGGTACGCGATGTCGGCGATCTACGCCGGCATCTGGTTCCTCGTCTACGTCACCAAGTGAGCTGCTGAATGTTCACCACCGGATCAAAACTCCTCATCGGCGCCGCAACGGTCGCCACGATCTCGGCGATCGCCTACGGCGTCAGCCAAGACGGCGTCATGGGCACGATCGGCCTCGCATCGGCCGCAGTCGCCCTCTGGTTCATTGCCATCCTCAACCTGTTCCTGCGCGACAGCAACGTGTGGGCCGACGAGATCGCCTCGGTCGAAGGTGCCGCTGCTGCGGGTCCCGCGCCGGCCAACAGCATCTGGGCGATGGCGTTCGGACTCGGGGCGACCGTCCTCGCGATCGGGCTCGTCACCTACCAGGCCGTCTTCGTGATGGGCGTGGTGCTCCTGCTCGTCGCGGGCGCGGAGTGGACCGCCGAGGCATGGGCGACGCGCGCGTCGGCCGACACGACCTACAACGCCGACGTTCGCAACCGGATCGCCAATCCGCTCGAGTTCCCGCTCGCTGCGGCCATCGGAATCGGACTCGTCATCTATGCCTTCAGTCGCATCATGCTGTGGCTGTCGAAGACGAACACGGTCATCGCCTTCGCCGTGCTCGGCTCCATCATCATCGCCCTGGCGTTCTTCTTCGCCTACCGCCCGAAGGTGTCGTCTCGAGCGGCGATCGCCGTCGTGGGGATCGGTGCACTCGGGCTGGTCGCGGGTGGTGCCGTCGCAGGTCTGAGCGGCGAGCGCGACATTCATCCGCACGAGACCACCACGGGCCTGTCCGAAGAGGGCGTCCCGATCTGCGAGAGCCCCGAAGAGTTCGAGGCCGACGAGAACGCATCCCAGTCGGTTGCAGCGACTGCCGCCGTTGCGGTCACGATCACGCTCGACGAATCCGGCCAGTTGACCTACGTTCTCAACGGGCCCACCGCCGAGGGCGCTGTCGGAGTCTCCCTGCCTCGCTCGAACCCGAACAACATCGTGTTCACGAACCAGTCCGGCGAACACCGTCGCCTGTCGATGTCCCTCGGCACCGAGATGGTCGAGGAAGCGGGCGAAGAGGTCGAAGTCCCCTACCTGCGCTGCACCGCCCTCGTCGACGATGGCGGCTCCCAGAGCCTGAACGTCACCATCCCGCTCCCGAGCGTCACCTCTCCGGACGGGTACTACTTCTTCGTCCCCGGCGTCGAGTCGGCCCGACTGAATCTGTATGTGCCGTGAGTAACCCCCGATCGAAAAGGCCCCCGTTGAGAACCTCGGCTACCGTCAAACCAATGAGTCGCAACGCGCGAATCGGACTGGCCCTCGGCGTCGGCGCGCTCGCCGCTGGTTGTGCCGAGAACGCTCCGCAAGACACGTTCCAACCGGCCGGCCCGAACGCACAGCAGATCCAGGATCTCCAGGTTCCGGTCTTCATCCTCGCCGGCATCGTCGGTGTGATCGTGTTGACGTTCGTCGCCATCATCATCGTCAAGTTCCGCGACAAGGGTCAGGCAATTCCCGACCAGGCGCACGGCAAGCCGACGCTGGAGATCGTCCTCACCATCATCCCTGCGCTCATCCTGATCGGCGTCGCGATCCCCACCGTCGGCACGATCATGGCGCTCAACGACACTGAAGGCACCGAGTGCGTCGTCAACGTCACCGGCCAGCAGTGGTGGTGGGAGATCGACTATCCCGTGCAGGACGGCTGTGGCTCGGGCATCACCGAGCCGATCGTGACATCGGGTCAGATGGTCATCCCCGTCGGCACCGAGGTGCTCGTCCGGGGGACCAGTCGCGACGTGATCCACTCCTGGTGGATTCCGCGTCTGAACGGGAAGCGCGACATGGTGCCCGGCCGTGTCCAGACCAACAAGCTCGAAGCCGACGAGCCCGGCATCTACTTCGGTCAGTGCACGGAGTTCTGCGGGCTCTCCCATGCCAACATGCGCATGGAGGTCATCGCGATGACCCCGGACGACTTCGAGGCGTGGAAAGCCGGCCAGATCAAGCCCTATGAGGCACCTGCGGCGGGCACGCTCGCTGCCGCGGGCGAGCAGACCTTCATCGCCCAGTGCTCGCGGTGCCACCAGGTGAACGGCTTGGAAGATGCCGACGGTGCGCCGATCGTGTCCCGTCCCGACCTGTCGGTGTACTCCGGTGCAGCGCCCAACCTGTCGTGGCTGATGACCAGGAACACCTTTGCCGGTGCCGCGTTCGATCTCCTGACGCCGGAGTGCTACGCCGATGTCTGGTATGCGCCATCCGAGGTGGTCGGCGAGAAGTACCTCGAGGGTGTGACGCCGGACTGCTTGAACTCGGTGCAGCTGCGTGAATGGCTGCGGAACGCGCCGGCGATGAAGCCGATGTACACCGACCCGACCAAGCTCGAAGAGACCGATGGTCTTGTCCGGGGCATGCCGAACCTCGCCCTCAGCGAGGACCAGATCGACGAACTCGTCGCCTACCTGCTCGAACGCAAGTGATGGGAGCCCACTGAATGGCCATCATCGAACGACCAACTGAAACCTCGGCACTCGCTGGCGGAGGCGGCCTCGCTGTGACACCGTCGTCGTCCTACGGCAACTTCCGGCGACCGGTCCAGACGACCGGGTGGAAGTCCTGGGCGTTCACCGTCGATCACAAGAAGATCGGCATCATGTACGGCGTCGTCGCCATGGTGTTCTTCTTCGTCGGTGGCCTCGAGGCGCTGCTGATCCGTTTGCAGCTGGCCCAAGCCGACGGCACGATCCTGTCGGCCGACAAGTACAACCAGATGTTCACGATGCACGCCACCACCATGGTGTTCCTCTTCGTGATGCCGATGGCGGCCGCATTCGCCAACTACATGATGCCGCTGCAGATCGGCGCCCGTGATGTGGCCTTCCCGCGGCTCAACGCGCTGAGCCTCTGGCTGTTCGTGTTCGGCGGGATCTTCATCAACACGTCGTGGATCCTCGGCGGCGCAGCCGACGGCGGCTGGTTCATGTATGCGCCGAACAGCTCGGTTCCGTTCTCTCCGACCAACGGCGTCGACTTCTGGGTGCTCGGCCTGCTGATCACCGGTGTCGCCTCGCAGGTCGGTGCGATCAACCTGATCGTCACGGCCCTGAACATGCGAGCGCCGGGGATGAAGCTCATGCGCATGCCGATCTTCACGTGGATGGCACTCGTCGTGCAGTTCCTGCTGCTCTTCGCCATCCCGGTGATCACCGTGGCGCTGTTCCTGCTCATGTTCCAACGGAACTTCGGGGCCACCTTCTTCTCGGTCGAGGCCGGTGCCGACCCGCTGCTGTGGCAGCACCTGTTCTGGCTGTTCGGGCACCCCGAGGTCTACATCCTCGTGCTCCCGGCGTTCGGCATCATCTCCGAGGTCCTGCCGACCTTCTCCCGTAAGCCGCTGTTCGGGTATCCGTTCGTGGTGTTCTCGGGCGCCGCGATCGGGTTCGTCGGCTTCGGCGTGTGGGCCCACCACATGTTCGCCGCCGGCCTCGGCCCCATCTCGGTCGCGGTCTTCTCCGTGGCGACGATGGCGATCGCCGTGCCCACCGGGGTGAAGATCATCAACTGGACGCTCACGATGTGGGGCGGCAAGCTGTGGTTCACGACGGCCATGCTCTTCGCGATCGGGCTGATCGTGCAGTTCACCATCGGCGGTCTCTCCGGGGTCACTCACGCAGTCGCGCCATCCGACACCCAGCAGACCGACACCTACTACATCGTCGCCCACTTCCACTACGTGATCTTCGGCGGTGCCGTACTCGGGCTGTTCGCCGGCATCTACTACTGGTGGCCGAAGGTCTTCGGCAAGATGCTCAACGAGAACTGGGGCCGGGCCAACTTCTGGTTCATGATCATCGGGATGAACATGACCTTCGGACCGATGCACATCCTCGGTCTGCAGGGCCAGCCTCGGCGCATGTACATCTGGACCGAGAACCGTGCCGGCGAAGGGTTCTTCGACCTCGCGTTCTGGAACCTCGTGTCCTCGATCGGTGCCTTCGTGCTCGGCTTCGGCGCCCTGCTGTTCCTGGTCAACGTCTGGGTCAGCCGCAAGAACCCTCCGGCGCCTGCCGATCCGTGGGACGCCCGCAGCCTGGAATGGATCACGTCGAGCCCGCCGAAGGAGTACAACTTCGCTCGGATCCCGACCGTGCACACGCTCGACGAGTTCTTCCACCGCAAGTACGAAGACGTCGGTGATGCCGACCAGCACGACTACAAGCAGGTGGCCACCGGTGAGGAGGTCATCCAGCTCGAGGAGAAGCTGGCCGACAAGCACATCCACCTGCCGTCGCCGTCGTATTGGCCGCTGGTGCTCGCCTTCTCGTTCCCCGTCCTCGCCTACGGCGTCATCTACAGCACGCTGCTGATCATCGCCGGTGCGGCGATCGCGGTGCTCGCACTGTTCGGTTGGGCACTGGAGCCGCCGACCGCCGACGACTCGGAGTTCGACCCGCCGGCGCCGGATGGCGACCAGCCGAGCAAGGAGCTGGCCGTCAGTGTCTGACACCACGATCACCGAATCCCACGACGCCGAGGCCATCCCCCCCGGGTACGACGACGGCGAAGACCACATCGGTCTCGAGCACCACACCTCGACGGGCCTCTCGAACACGAAGCTCGCCATGTGGCTGTTCCTCGGTTCGGAGTGCCTGCTCTTCGGCGGGCTCATCTCGACCTACATGCTGTACCGCAACCGGCAGTCCGACCAGCTCGGCCCCGACCAGTTGTGGGACATCCCCTTCACGTCGGCGACGAGCTTCGTGCTGCTGATGTCGTCACTCACGATGGTGATGTCGGTGTCGGCCGCCAAGCGCAAGGACGAGCGCGGCACCAAGCTCTGGCTCACCGTCACGGCGCTGCTCGGCGGTCTCTTCCTCGCCGGCCAGGTGTACGAGTTCACGACGTTCTACCGCGAGGGTCTCGGCTACACCACGAGCCTGTTCTCGTCGAGCTTCTACACGCTCACCGGCTTCCACGGCGTCCACGTCGCGGTTGGCATCGTGATGCTGCTCTCGCTCGTGGCCATGCTCGTGCGGGGAAAACTCGTCGGCGACAAGGCCGAGACCGTCGAGATGATCGGTCTCTACTGGCACTTCGTCGACGTCGTCTGGATCGTCATCTTCACCCTCGTCTACCTGATTCCGGCCTGATATGAGCAGCGACAGCACCATCACCGACACCGCCACCGACACCGCAGAGTCCGAGCAGGACGAGCACGCCGACGAGGCGCCGCCGGCGTACCCGCCGTCGCAGCCGATCCACGAGGGCGGCCACGGTCACAAGGAACCGACCGATGGGCAGTACATCTGGATCGCCGTCATCCTCGCTGTGCTCACCGCGCTGGAGATCGCAGCGACCGAAGTCGGGCCGGACGGGCCGTGGTTGATCCCCGCCCTGCTCGTGATGATGACGATCAAGTTCTTCATCGTCATCCTCTTCTTCATGCACCTGCGTTTCGACAGCCGACTCTTCAGCCTCGTCTTCTACATCGGGCTCTCGTTCGCTGTCGTGTTGTATGCCGCTGTGCTCGCCACCTTCCACTTCTTCACCGGCTGACTCCGAAAGGGCGCCTCGATGCTCGCCCAAGTCCCCTCGCTCGATCCCTGGCGATTCCAGTTCCACCCCGAGGTCTGGGTCCTGGTCGCGTTCTTGACCGGCTCGTACATCTACATGGTGCGCGTCATCGGTCCGAAGGCCGTTGCGCCCGGGCAGGCAGTGGTGACCCGGTTCAACATCGGGTGCTTCATCGGGGCGATGGTGATGTTGTGGGCCGCCAGCGACTGGCCGATGCACGACATCGGCGAGGAGTACCTCTACTCGGCTCACATGCTCCAGCACATGATGCTGAGCTTCTTCCTGCCGCCGCTCGTCCTGATGGCCACACCGGAGTGGTTGTTGCGCGTGCTCGTCGGCGACGGTCGTCTCTACCGGGTGGTGGCGTTCCTCACCCGTCCGGTCATCGCCGCCGTGCTGTTCAACACGGTGGTCGTCATCAGTCACATCCCCGGTGTGGTGTCGGCGTCGTTGGACAGCGGGCCGCTGCACTACAGCGTTCACTTCGCCGTCGTCATGTCGTCGCTGATCATGTGGATGCCCGTGGTCGGACCCTTCCCGGAGCTGCAGATCTCGCCGATGGGCAAGATCATCTATCTGTTCGTCCAGTCGCTGGTTCCGACGATTCCCGCGGCCTGGCTGACCTTCGCCGACAACGCGGTCTACACGTCCTACGACCAGCCCGTCCGCGTCTGGGGATTGTCGGTCGTGCACGACCAGCAACTCGCTGGAGCGATCATGAAGACCGGCGGGGGCATCTTCCTCTGGGCGATCATCATCTTCTTGTTCTTCAGGCGATTCGTCGCGTCGAGTTTCGACTACGGCAACACGTACCGGCGCGACCATCCGGTGCCCGATGCGGAGTTGACCGGCGATGTCGACGTCGACACCGAGGCTCCCCTGACGACCGCCGACGTCGAGCGGGAATTCGCCCGGGTGCCGGCGACGGACGACCGCCCGAGCTGAATCCCTCGGGTCCGCTCGACCCACGGCCACTAACCTTCGTGACGTGATCGATCAGCGACTCCTGCGCGCCGACCTCGATGGGGTGAAGGCCGCACTCGCCCGTCGCGGAAGTCCCGCCATCGTCGACGATGTCGATCATGCGGCGCGGCTCGATGCGCTGCTGCTCGACATCACCAGCCGTCGCGACACGATCCGCGCCCGAGTCAACACGATCTCCAGGGAGGTCGGCCAACTGCGCCGCAACGGTGAGACCGACGCCGCCGAACATCTCCAGGCCGAGAGCCGTGAATTGGGCGACGACGAACGACGACTCGCCGCCGAGCACGACCAGGTGAGTGCGGAGCTCCGTGATCTGCTGCTCGGTATCCCGAACGTGCCGTTCCCAGGTGCCCCCGACGGCGCCGACGAACGCGACAACCCGGTGGTGAAGGGTCCTGTCGGCCCGACCGAGGGCTTCGCCGAGCATCAGCGTGTTGCTCACTGGGAAACCGGGAGTGCGCTCGGCGTGCTCGACAACGAGCGGGCGGTCAAGATCTCGGGCGCCATGTTCACGATGCAGCGTGGTGCGGGTGCCACACTCGCGCGGGCGTTGTGTCAGTACGGACTCGACCTCAACGCCGACGTCCACGAGGAAGTGCGGGTGCCGTCGCTCGTCACGTCCGCGACGCTCACGGCGACGGGCCAGCTCCCCAAGTTCGCGGACGACGCGTACGCCGTCGAACGCGACGACCTGTGGGCGATCCCGACCGCCGAGGTCCCGCTGACGTCGATCTACGCGGACGAAACACTCGACGACACCGAACTCCCGGTCCGGATGATGGCGCACAGCGCCTCGTACCGCCGTGAAGCCGGCTCGGCGGGCCGCGATACTCGGGGCATGTTGCGGGCCCACGAGTTCGACAAGGTCGAGATCCTCGCCCTGGCAACGCCGGAGCAGGCACCCGCCCTGCTCGACGACATGGTGCAACGCGCTGAGCGCGCCATCGCCGGGCTCCGCCTGACCTACCGGATCATCGAGATCTGCACTGGCGACATGGGCCAGAGCCATCACCGCAGTTTCGACATCGAGGTCTACGCCCCCGGCGTCGACGACTGGCTCGAGGTGTCATCGGTCAGCTGGTTCAGTGATTATCAGGCTCGGCGCGCCAACATCCGATTCCGTCGCCACGACCCCGACGGCAAGCTCGAGAAAGGGACCGAGTTCGTCCATACCTTGAACGGGTCGGCGCTCGCTGTCCCTCGCGTGTGGGCGGCGATCATGGAGACCTACCGCAATGCGGACGGTTCGGTGACCGTGCCCGAGGTGCTCCGCCCGTACATGCGCGGTACCGAGCGGATCGGACCGGTGCGATGACCGACTGGGCCGCGCCTGACCGTCGCGTCGAACTGTGGGGTCGGCGCGTCCAATACGAGACGGCAGGGCTCGAGGTCGCCGATGCGGACGCCGACCCGATCGTGCAGTGGAACCGGTGGCACCAGGACGCGCTCGAAGGTGGTGTCGCCGAACCGAACGCCATGACCGTTGCCACGATCGGCACCGACGGGATCCCGGACGCACGTATCGTGCTCGTCCGAGAGGCCGATCAGCGCGGCGTGGTGTTCTACACCAACTACGAGAGCACCAAGAGCCGCCAGTTCGATGCCGCGCCGGTCGCCTCGGCGGTGTTCTCCTGGCTCGATCTGCACCGGCAGGTACGGCTTCGAGCGATGGTCGAGCGCGTGTCGGATCTCGAGAGCGACGACTACTTCGCATCGCGACCGCGGGCGAGCCAGCTCGGAGCCTGGGCGTCACCGCAGAGCGAGGCGATCGCGGACCGGGCGAGCCTCGAGGAGCGAGTCATCGCGTTCGATGAGGAGTTCGCCGACGGAGCAGTGCCGCGTCCGCCGCACTGGGGAGGATGGCGTCTGGTTCCGTTCGAGTGGGAGTTCTGGCAAGGTCGTCCGAGCCGCCTCCACGACCGCATCCACTACCACCGCACCGATCCCTCCGCCGGCTGGGTCCGCTCTCGCCTCGCCCCCTGATGCCCATTTCGGGGAGATGGCGGGCCGCAGCGGCGGGAACGAACTCGAAACTGGCTGACGCAAGGTTGATCGCGGTCGACGGAGGGGCGAGGCTGTGGCCATGACGGTGACGAAGGTGCTCGTGGTCGATGACGAGCCGACCGTGCGCGAGGTCGTTGCGGGCTACCTGCGCCGAGACGGTCACGAGGTCGTCGAGGCAGGCGACGGCACGGCGGCGCTGGCATCGGTGGAAGCCGAACCGCCCGATCTGATCGTTCTCGACATGATGCTCCCCGGCGTCAACGGTCTCGACGTGTTGCGCCGAGTCCGGACCACCAGCGACGTGCCGGTGATCATGCTCACGGCCCGCGCCGAGGAGAGTGACCGGGTCGCCGGGCTCGAACTCGGCGCGGACGATTACGTCGTCAAGCCGTTCTCACCGAGGGAACTCGCCGCGAGGGTGAACGGCGTGCTGCGCCGCGCCAACGGTCGACAGGTATCGGCGCCGGGGCCGATCGTCTTCGACGGCTTGACGATCGAACCGCTGAGCCGACAGGTCACCCTCGACGGCGCGAACGTCGAGTTGACGCCGAAGGAGTTCGACGTGCTCGCCTTTCTCGCGTCATCGCCTCGGCAGGTCTTCTCACGGGCCCAGTTGCTCGAGTCGGTCTGGCAGTCATCGCCCGACTGGCAGGATCCGGCAACGGTGACCGTTCACGTCAGGCGGATCCGCAACAAGATCGAAGTCGATCCTGAGACGCCGCGGTGGATCACGACGGTGTGGGGTGTCGGCTACCGGTTCGAGCCGTGAAGAGCAGTTCCGGGCCGCGCGGGATGAACCGTCTCGGACGGCGATTCCTCGCCGCGACCCTCGCCGTGCTCGGCCTCGCGATCCTCATGATCGCCATCGCAGCGCAGACGATGTTCATCAACGAACACGACCTTCGGCTGCTGATGTGGGCACTGATTCCCGCCGTGATGGCAGCCGCGATCGCTGCGGTGTTGATCGCTCGGCCGGTCGCTCGGGATGCGAACCGGATCTGCGACGCCGCCATGCGCGTCGCTGATGGAGACCTCACCGCGCGCACCGGAGTGACACGGCACGACGAACTCGGTGAGGCAGCCGCCATGTTCGACCTCATGGTCGATCGGCTCGATGCCGTCGAGCAGGAGCGGTCGTTGATGCTCTCGTCGATCTCGCACGATCTCCGCACGCCGTTGACCGCTCTTCGGGCGTCGGTCGAGGCGATCCGAGACGGCGTGGCGGCCGACCCCGACATGTACCTGTCCGGTATGGAGCGCCAGGTACGAGCCCTCTCAGCGCTGGTTGACGACCTCCAGCTCCACAGTCGGCTCGTGAGCGGCACGATGGAGCTCCTCCGTCTCCGACTCGATCTGACCGAACTCGCCGACGAAGCGATGGAGACCGTGCGACCGATTGCCGAGGCACGCATGATCGCGCTCCTGCTCGAGGCGAACCAACGGGTGATGGTGGAAGCCGACGGTGCCCAACTCGCCCGTGTGATCCGCAACCTGCTGGAGAACGCCATTCGCCACGCCCCGGACGGCTCGGTCGTACTCGTTCAGATCGAGCAGACGCCGACGGGTGCATTCATGCGGGTGGTCGACGAGGGCCCGGGCTTCCCTGACGATTTCAGGGACCGGGCGTTCGAGCCGTTCACACGCGCAGATCAGGCCCGTGACACCCGCACCGGCACAGCGGGTCTCGGGCTGTCGATCGCCAGAGGCATCGTGAGCGCGCATGGCGGTTCGATCGGTGTCGGCGACGGACCCGGCGGTGTGGTCGAAGTAGCGCTTCCCGCCTGAGCTTCACCGAGCCGGCCACGAGCCAGCTGCGTCCACGAGGCCGTCGATCAGCGACTCGGTGTGCGGGGTGAGCCCAGGGCCTTCCCAGTCCCACCAGAGTGGGCTGGAACCTCTGACGCGTGGAGGCAGTTCGATCTGGACGCCCCCGTGGCGCGGCAGGTTGACCGGATTGCGGTCGTGGAGCCCCCGCAGCTGTTTCGGGATGCCGCCGAGATCGGTGACGACGTCGTAGGCCGGGAGTGTTCGCCGCAACGAGTGCCCGACGTGGTCGGCGAACTCTCGGTTCTGGCCGCCGAGCAGGAGCGAGCTGAACAATCCCCGGCGACCGTAGCCATGGATGGTGATCACGATGTCAACGTGTTCGACGAAGGCCGCGAGTTGGTCGGACTCGCCGGGATGAACCTGGATCGACGGGAGGTGCTCGCGCATCCCCGGCGGTTGCACCACGGCGTAGAACGAGGCGGCCGATCGCTCGGCGGCACGGGCAGCGATCACGTCGGTCATGGCTTCGAGGGCACCTCCGTGGTATGCCATGAAACCGACCCGGCTGCGGAGCTCGCTGATCTCGTCCACCCCTGGCGTGGCCAGGAGGGCGGTGAAGGCGGTCACCGCTCCATGATCGCACCACTTCGCCCTCTAGTGTGACGTCGATGCTCGTTTGGATGGATCTCGAGATGACCGGTCTCGATCACACGTCGGATGTGATCGTCGAGATCGCGACCATCATCACCGATGATGACCTGGAGATCCTCGCGGAGGGCCCCGATCTGGTGATCCATCAACCCGACGACGTGTTGGCACGGATGGATCCGTTCGTGGTCGACATGCACACGCGGTCAGGGCTTCTCGACCAGATCAAGGCGTCGACGATCAGCCTCGATGATGCTGGGGCGGCGACGCTCGAGTTCATCAAGCTCCACGTTCCCGAACCGGCGAGTGTTCCGCTGTGCGGCAACTCGATCGGCACCGACCGCCGCTTCCTCGCGG
>Ga0316193_10002431_pt1 | contig 13135 bp, 11 predicted proteins | sample MerIslsedime2_MG_FD_207735 | JGI IMG/M metagenome (GOLD analysis project Ga0316193, IMG submission 207735) | Coastal sediment microbial communities from Maine, United States - Merrow Island sediment 2 | ecosystem: Environmental > Aquatic > Marine > Coastal > Sediment | place: USA: Maine...
GACGCATTTCGACCAGCTTCGTTCGTATCGCCGCTTGCTCCGGCAGCGCAACGCCGCCCTCGTGGGCCGATCTTCGGATGCCGAGATCGAAGCCTGGGAGGCACCGCTCGCGGCGGCCGCGGCCGCGGTTATCGAAGCGCGCGATAGGGGCGCCGCGATTCTCGCCGAGCAGTTCGAAGAGGTGTGGAAGGAGCTGTCTCGAGGGGACCTCTCGAAGATCACCATCGAGTATCGCTCAGAGGCCTGGAGCAGGCCGTCTGAGGGGGCGAAAAAGGTGGAAGATCTGTACCGACAGCGCTATAATGAGACGCGGATGCGGGATCGCCAGATGGGGTTCACCGTCGACGGTCCACACCGGCATGATTTAAGCCTGAAAACCGCCGGCCGGGGCGTCCGATATGTACTCAGTTCGGGACAGACGAAGGGGGTGGCGGCGGCGCTGAGACTCGCCACCCTGGCGCAGGTAGAAAGGGAGCGAAACGAACGGTTTCCCGTCATTGTGGATGATGTCGACGCCGAGTTGGATGACGCCGCACTGACGCTACTGGTTCAATATCTCGGCAACGAACGACAGCTTTTTCTCTCCAGCACGAGCGAGCGGGTTTCGGAGCTGGCGGGCCCTCGAGGGTGCTGCATACGACTCGAGAAGGGAGCCCGGGTGCCGCAGGAGGCCATAACCGATGACTGAGAACTACACCGCCGAAAACATCAAGGTCCTGAAGGGCCTGGAGGCGGTGCGAAAACGCCCCGGGATGTACATCGGCGACGTCGATGACGTGGCAGGTCTCCACCACATGGTCTGGGAGGTGGTGGACAACGCGATCGATGAAGCACAGGCCGGCCACTGTACGCAGATAACCGTGTCCGTCCACGCAGACCAGACCGTGACCGTGACCGACGATGGACGCGGCATCCCGGTGGACACACACCTGGAATCCGGACGATCCGCCGCCGAAGTCATCATGACCGAGCTTCATGCGGGCGGAAAATTCGATAGCAACTCCTACAAGGTTTCCGGCGGCCTCCACGGTGTCGGCGTCAGCGTCGTCAACTTCCTGGCCGAGTGGTTGCGGCTCGAGATCCACCGGGACGGAAAGGTTTGGGAACAGACCTATAACCGCGGGGTGCCTGCGGAAGCACTCAAGGAGGTTGGCACCACCCGCCGCACCGGGACGATCATCAGCTTCAAACCGGATGCAGAAATCTTTACCGTTCTCGAATTCCACCCCGACCTTCTCATCCGCCATCTCCGGGAACTCGCGTTTCTCAACTCCGGCGTCAACATTAAATTTTCCGACGAGAGCAGCGACCGCGAGGAGGAGTTCCACTTCGAGGGCGGGCTGCGAGAGTTCACCCGTTACCTCAACCGGTCGAAGTCACCCTTACACGAGGAGCCGGTTTATCTGATCGACTCCAACGACGACGGCGAAGATGTCGAGGTCTCGCTGCAGTGGCATGACGGCTACAACGAGAACGTCCTCGCCTTTACCAACACGGTCTACAACCGCGATGGCGGCACCCATCTGTCGGGCTTCCGAGGGGCGCTCACGCGCACCATTAACGCGTATGCCCACAGCCAGAACCTTCTCAAGGGACTCAAGGAGAACTTCTCGGGAGAGGATGTGCGGGAGGGGCTGACGGCGATCATCTCGGTTCGCGTCCAGGAGCCGCGGTTCTCGAGCCAGACCAAGGACAAGCTGGTTTCTTCGGACGTCAAGAGCTGGGTCGAGTCGATGATCAACGACCGCCTCGCAACATATTTCGAAGAGCATCCGGCGGTCGCCAAAGGGATCGTCTCCAAATGTCTCGATGCCGCCAGAGCCCGGGAGGCGGCGCGCAATGCGCGCGAGCTCACCCGGCGCAAGAGCGCCCTCGAGACCTCAGCGCTGCCTGGCAAGCTCGCCGACTGCTCGGAGCGCGACCCCGAGCTCTCCGAGATCTTCATTGTCGAGGGAGATTCCGCGGGAGGGTCCGCCAAGCAGGGGCGGAATCGCCTTTTCCAAGCCATCCTGCCGCTGCGTGGAAAGATCCTCAACGTCGAAAAGGCCCGCTTCGATCGCATGCTTGCGTCGGAGGAAATCCGCGCCCTGATCCAATGTCTCGGCACCGGCATCGGCAAAGACGAGTTCGATCCGCTCAAGGTCCGCTACCACAAGATCATCATCATGACCGATGCCGACGTCGACGGATCGCACATCCGGACGCTCCTCTTGACGTTCTTCTACCGACAGATGCAAGAGCTTGTAGAGCGCGGCCATCTCTACATCGCACAACCACCGCTCTACAAGGTGAGCCGGAAGAAAAAAGAGGTCTATCTCGGCGATGACGACGATCTCTCTCGTTTCCTGCTCGACCGCGTTGAGGATGAGTACCGGCTGGTGATCGGCACCACCGGCCGCGAGCTCGCGGGCCGTGAGCTGCGCCGCGCCATCCTTGCCGCCCAGGACTGGAATCAGAGCCTCGGGCACCTCGATCGTCGCGGTTGGCCCCAGGACGTCGTTCTGGCGGCGCTCGACACCGAGGCGGGGTGGGATGGAGGGGCTGGTGGCGAAGGCTTTGCCGAAGCGTTGGCCGCCGAGCTCCGCGAGCTCGGCTACGAAGAATCCCGGGTCGAGCTCGACGAAGAGCACGGTGTACCAGAGGTCATTTGCCGGGTCGGCGCCAACGGGCGCGGTCGTGAAGTGCGCCTTGGCCAGCTCCTCGGGGCGAGCGGCCACTATCGCCGAGCGCGCAACCAGCTGCCGCAGGTCGAGGCGCTCCGCGTCGGACCGTTCCACCTCGATCGCAACGGGGACCGCGAAACCCTGGCAAGCCTGGGTGAGCTCGTCAGCCGCATTTACGAAGTCGCGAAAAAGGGCCTCAACATCCAAAGGTACAAGGGCCTTGGTGAAATGAACCCCCGCCAACTCTGGGATACCACCATGGATCCTGACACGCGGCGCCTCCTCCAGGTGACGGTTGAGGATGCGGCCCGCGCCGATGAGCTCTTCACGATTCTGATGGGGGACGCCGTCGAGCCCCGCCGCAAATTTATCGAGGCCAATGCGCTCGAGGCCCGGAACCTGGACATCTAAATGGCCGACCAGTCCTCTCCACCACGCACCGACCGCGTGCCCGTGACCATCGAGGAAGAGCTCAAAAAGTCATACCTCGATTACGCCATGTCCGTCATCATCGGTCGCGCTCTGCCCGACGTGCGTGACGGATTGAAGCCGGTTCACCGGCGGATCCTTTTCGGCATGTGGGAGGGCGGCAACACCGCATCGCGAGCCTACAAGAAGTCGGCGCGGATCGTCGGCGATGTCATGGGTAAGTACCACCCACATGGGGACCAGGCGATCTACGACACCGCCGTCCGCATGGCCCAGGATTTCTCGATGCGCTATCCCCTGGTCGACGGCCAGGGCAACTTCGGTTCGGTCGACGGGGACTCTCCAGCGGCGATGCGGTACACCGAGGTTCGGTTGACGCGGTTGGCCGAGGAGCTCCTCGGCGACGACATCGCCAAGGACACGGTGGAGTGGGCGCCCAACTACGACGGTTCGATGAGCGAGCCAACGCTTCTTCCGGCCCGCATACCCAACCTGCTGGTCAACGGGTCCTCCGGAATCGCCGTCGGGATGGCCACCAATATTCCCCCCCACAACCTCAGTGAGGCGGTAGATGCAGCGGTTGCCCTGCTCGGTGACCCCGAGCTCAGCATCGAAGACCTTATGGGCTTCGTACCCGGGCCCGATTTTCCAACCGCCGGATTCATCCTCGGCCGCAAAGGAATCCACGATGCCTACACCACCGGCCGCGGGATCGTGCGCATGCAGGCGCGGACCCGCATTCGGGAGGCCGAGAAAAAGAGGCGGGCGGCGATCATCGTCAGCGAGCTGCCGTACCAGGTGAACAAGGCGCGCTTGGTGGAACAGATCGCGAGCCTGGTCCAGAACAAACGCCTCGAAGGCATCGCGGATCTCCGAGACGAGTCCGACCGGGACGGCATACGGGTGGTGATCGAACTCAAGCGTGACGCCGTGCCCGAGATCGTGCAGAACAATCTCTACACGTTGACCCAGCTGCGGACCACCTTTGGAATCAATCTCCTGGGGGTCATCAACAACCAGCCGAAAGTCTTCAACCTCAAAGAACTGTTGCAGCATTTTCTCGACCATCGGCGCGAGGTGGTCCTGCGCCGCACGGCTTACGATCTCTCTCGCGCCCGCGATCGCGCCCATATTCTCGAGGGCCTGGTCATAGCCCTCGACAATCTCGATGCCGTGATCGCCCTCATCCGGGGAGCGGCTGACCCAGAAACCGCACGCAACGGACTGATGGAAAAGTTCGGTCTTTCGCAGGTGCAGGCGCAGGCAATCCTCGACATGAGGTTGCAGCGCCTGACCGGGCTCGAGCGAGACAAAATCACTGAAGAGCACGCCGAGGTGCGCAAACTCATCGCCCATCTCGAAGCGGTCCTCGAGTCCGACGAGATGCTGTCAGAGATCATCGCCGAGGAGCTCGCCGAGGCGAAGAAAAAATACGGTGACACACGGCGATCCGAGATCATCGAAGACCCGAGTGAAATCTCAATCGAGGATCTGATCGCCGAAGAGGAGATGGTGATCACCGTGTCCCGCGGGGGCTACGTGAAACGTTCTGCGGCCGCCACCTACCGTGCTCAGCGGCGCGGGGGGCGCGGGCGCCGTGGCATGGGGATCAAAGACGAGGACGAGGTCTGGAAACTTTTTGTCGCCTCGACCCACGCGACGATGCTCTTCTTCACATCGACCGGACGAGTCTTCGCGCGAAAGGTTCACGAACTCCCCGATGTCGGCCCGGCGGCCCGCGGCCGCGCCCTCGTCAACCTGCTCCAGCTCGCCCCGGATGAAAATGTTCGCGCGTTGCTTGCGGTGCGGGATTTTTCGGAGCACGAAGGTTCATTCCTCTTCTTTGCGACCCGACTCGGGAGAGTCAAGCGAACGCCCCTTTGTGAATATGCCAACATACGCGCCAACGGTCTGCGTGCGGTGGTCATCAACGAGGACGACAATCTTCTCTCGGTGCGTCTGACTGATGGCGCAACGCACGTGTTCATGGGTACGAATCGGGGGATGGCGATTCGTTTCGAGGAGACCGATGTGCGGCCGATGGGCCGGGTCACCGCGGGCGTGCGGGGCATCAATCTCCGCGAGGGAGATTTTGTCGAAGAATTCGCAGCCTTCGATCCGGCCGAGGACAACGACATCCTGGTCGTGACCAACCTCGGTTACGGCAAGCGCACCCAGATTTCCGAATTCCGCCTCCAGCGGCGGGGCGGTTATGGGATCAAGCTCATTCAACTGACCAAGAAGAACGGGGTTGTGGCCGCCATCCGCTATGTCCGCGTAGAGGACGAGATCCTGATCGTTACCGAGGGTGGGATGCTGATACGGACCAATGTCGCCGGGATTTCGCGCTTTGGTCGCGCTGCCCAGGGAGTGCGGGTGATACGCCTCACCGAGGGGGATCGCGTGGTGTCGGTCGCGCGGGCCGAGGCCGTCGAGGACGAGGATGACGAACTCGAGGTCGGGGAGGGGATAGAGGGCGCCGACCAGCCTCCCGGCGAGGAACCGCCCGCAGGCGACAACCAGGAGTAGTCCGGCCACCGACCACGACATGGGCTCACACAAAGAACCTACGGCCCGAGCCATCCCGGCAGTCTTCCTGATCCACCAGGAGGGGATCATCGGTGTCATCGCACTGGTCGGATTGTCACTTCGCGCAGAGGGGGTGCTGGGCGGTCTCGCGCCGCGGGGTTCTCTCGCAGCCGGGGTATTCGCCGGCCTGGCCGCCGGCGCAACGTGCGCCGCGGGCCTCTGGGCGGTCCGCCGCCTGCCGGCCCTTGCGGATCTCGAAGAATGGCAAGGCCAAATGGTGCGCAATTGGTCCCCCACGGATGCCATCTCTGTCTCGATCTTTTCCGGACTGGCCGAGGAGGCGCTGATCCGAGCGCTCTTACAACCGATGATCGGACTACTGCCAGCCGCCCTACTTTTCGCGGCGCTTCACGTCGTACCCGACCGCCGCCTCTGGCTGTGGCCGGTTCTCGCGTGTGCCCTTGGTGCTGTATTGGGTCTGCTTTTCGAGTTCGGCGGTTACCCGGCGGCGGCCGCAGCCCACATCGCGATCAACGCTTTCGCGCTGCTCCGGCTCCAGCGAGCAACGATGGAATGAGGCGGGACACGAAGAGCGCTCGCTGGTGTGTACAATGAGGCCGAGTTGAGGGAGGAAAACGATGGACCACAACGATCCCCAATTTCGAGTCAAGGTCGGACTGGCCGAAATGCTCAAGGGCGGCGTGATCATGGATGTCACCACCGCCGAGCAGGCGAAGATCGCGGAAGACGCCGGTGCGGCGGCGGTGATGGCGCTCGAGAGGGTGCCGGCCGATATTCGGGTCCAGGGTGGCGTAGCGCGAATGTCGTCGATCAAGAAGATCCAAGAAATCCAGGAAACAGTTTCAATTCCGGTCATGGCCAAGGTCCGCATCGGTCACATCGCCGAGGCCAGAATCCTTGAAGCCCTCGAGGTCGATTTCATCGACGAGAGCGAGGTCCTGACCCCGGCTGATGAGGAGAACCACATTTCCAAACACGGGTTCAAAGTCCCGTTCGTGTGTGGTTGCCGCAATCTCGGCGAAGCCCTGCGACGAATCGGCGAGGGCGCTGCCTTGATCCGCACCAAGGGCGAGGCGGGCTCGGGAGACATCGTTGAAGGGGTCCGTCATCTGCGCACGGTACAGCGTGGAATTCGGACCCTGACGATACTAGAAGAGGATGAGCTGATGAGCCACGCGAAGGAACTCCAAGCGCCCTTCGAGCTTGTCCGCTGGGTGGCCGAAAATGGCCACTTGCCGGTACCGAATTTTGCTGCTGGAGGCGTCGCGACCCCGGCTGATGCTGCCCTGTGCATGATGCTTGGGGCGGAGTCCGTCTTTGTGGGGTCGGGGGTCTTCAAATCCGACGACCCCGAGCTTCGTGGGCGCGCGATCGTCCAGGCGGTCACCCACTGGCAAGACCCGTCAAAACTAGTCGAAATTTCCCGCGATCTCGGCGAGGCGATGCACGGCCTCGAGGCTGGGAAGTTGACCCCGGAGGAAATGCTGTCACGCAGGGGGTGGTAGCTGTTGAAGGCGATCGGCGTACTCGCGCTGCAGGGCGATTGGGCGGCGCACTCGACCGCGCTCCGCGAATTGGGGGCGAAGGTCCAGGCGGTTCGAACGGCGGCGGACCTGGAAGATGTTCGGGCGCTGGTGATTCCCGGGGGCGAGTCCTCGGCAATGCTTCGGCTGATGAAACCCGAAGATCTCTCCCGCCGGATCGTGGAGCGGATTTGTGCCGGGATGACGGTTCTCGCCACCTGCGCAGGCGTCATACTCCTCGCCCAGACGGTGGTGCCGAGACAGCCCAGTCTCGGGGTGCTTGCGATCGACGTCGAGCGCAACGCCTACGGGCGCCAGGTCTTTTCGACGATCGCAGAGATTGACCTCGCGCCCGAGTTCGGCGATCCGCCGCGCATGGAGGGGGTCTTTATCCGCGCCCCCAGAATTACCCGACGAGAGGCGTCGGTTGAAATGCTCGGGAGCTGGGGTGATGACGCGGTGCTGGTTCGTCAGGGCAGAGTTCTCGCGGCCACCTTTCACCCCGAGCTGACGGGCGAACGGCGGGTTCACGAATTATTCCTGCAGATAGGGGAGGAAGCCAATGGTTGACGATATTCTGCTCCATCAAGAGAACCGAGGCATCCACCGCCTGGTGATGGACCACGGCCCCAACGCCCTTGATCCGGCACTCATGGCGGCCCTGAGGAAGAGTCTCGCCCAGCTTGCCGGGGAGGGAGCACCGTGCGTAGTTCTCGCCTCCTCTCACTCGACCCTCTTCTGTCCGGGTTGGAACCTCAAGTTGCTGGCCGAGGCTGACCGTAATGAGGTTGGCGAGTTTCTCCAGACATTCAACTCTTTGATCCTCGACCTCTTCTCCTACCCCGGCCCGACCGCGGCAGCAATCGGCGGCCATTCGGTGGCGGCAGGTTGTCTGCTCTCCCTCTGCTGCGACCTTCGGGTGATGGCGACCGGCCAGGCGAGACAGGGGTTGTCGGAACTGAATCTGGGCGTGCCAGTGCCTGGCAACAGTCTGCGAATGTTGCGAGCCCGCCTCAGCTCTCCCGCTCTCGACCACCTCGTCTTTCGCGGCGAAGGATGCACCGCCACCCGTGCCCGAGAGCTCGGGATCGTGCACCGCACCGCCGCCGCTGCGGACACCTTGGCGGTGACCGAGCTCGAGCTTGGCAAGCTGGCCGGCAGGCCGCGCCGTGCTTTTGTCGAGTCGAAGCGGTTTCTCTTTGGCGAGGCTTGGGAAGCCATGCGTCGCGGCGCGCCGGCCGAAGAGGAGGCTTTCCTCGACTGCTGGTTCGAGAACGAGACCAAGGAGCGGATCGCAGGTGTCGCCAGCCGCCTCGGGCAGTGACAGGCACCATCCGCCGGGACGCGGCCGATCCGCGGCTCGACCGTGCGGTGGCTCTCATCTGGCGCCTGCCCTTACGCTGGTCTGATAGCGACAGGGGCAGACCTGTAGAGTCCGTGATCGCCCGGGGATGGTTTTCGGGTGCGGATGAATGTGCGCGGGCCCTCGCCGCCCAGGCGCCGCTCGAGACAGATACCGGCGGAGGATTCGGAGCGAGCTGGCCGATCTTGAGGTGCGGGGCCTACTCGGTCGCGCCGGCCTTGCCGGTGGCCGTGAGCGGGGAACCAGTAGTCGGTGTTGATGGCGAGTATCGCGGCGATGCGACGGGCGTGTGGCGCGAGGCAGGGGGCGCCGAAGACCTCTTCCTGTCCTTCGATTTGTCGCACCCCGCGCCGGGTGCGCCATTCGATCTTCTGTGGTTTGGCGACTTCGAGCGGTTCACGGTGCGTGACGGGATGCTCGAAATCGAGGACCTATTCGGGGTTCTTCGAGTTCCGGTGAGCCCGCAACTCCTCGACCACCTTCTCATTCGCTCTCGACGGTTAAAGGGAGAGGTCCTGGTTGGTTTGCCGATGATTGACCGGGTCGCACCGCAGACGATTGAGGTGCGGCGCGCCGAAGATTTCAGCCCTGATGACCGCTGGCGCGACGCCTCCAGCTTTCTCGTGGCGCGGGCCGACATCGAGAGCACAATCTCCCGGGGGGCGAACATCGAGGCCCGGGTGGTTGGCGGCGCAACCGCGATCTTCGGGTGCGATGAGGATGAAGACGGATGGTTGTTATCGCTCCGAGAAGGAAGCTATGTTTTTACGGAGATCCGTGTAGCTCGCCGCGCGACGACGATCAGTCTGTGCGCAACCCTCGATAGAGAAATTGACGCATTGGCGCCGGGCATGCGCGGGCGGCTGATTTTCGACCTCCGCACCGATCTCGTGACCCTCGGCTGAGGTCGCGGAGCGGTCAGAACCGATAGATGCGGTCCTGCACGAGCTCTTCTACCGGGACCGGCAGCTTGGCCGCAGCCAGCTCCCCGCGGAGCTCCTCGATATATGGCGGCTTGAAGTGGTAGAGGTAAACGGGGACCTCTCGCTCAATTTTTTCGAGCTCGGCGCTCAGGGTCTTCGGGGTGAGATGGAGACTGACATCCGCCACGTCCTGCATCCGATTCGGAAAGGAGACCTCGGTGATGATGGCGGCGAGGTCTTCGGTGGCGTTGGCCACCTCCCAGATCCGCGAGGTCGGCCCGGTGTCCGAGGTGAAGATGATGCTCGATTGCCCCTGACGGAGAAGCAGCCCGGTCGTGGGCACAATGTGGTTGACCTCCACCGCAGTCACCTCGAGCGGGCCACCCGGAAGGTCGTCAATGGTGAAGGGCGCTTCAATCTCGATCTCCTCGAATTTCACCGATGGGTACATATGGTTCGGTATCCGGGAAAAGTCTGGCCAGGTGTCGTTGTTGAAGAGGTGCCGGCGGACCCCGGCGAGAACTCGCTTGGTACAGAATATCGACACCGGTTGGTCACTGGAGCCGAAGGAATTCTCGATCAGGAAGGGAAGGGTGTTTGTGTGATCCATGTGGGTATGGGTGATCAACACATGCCGAACCTGTCGCTGCTCGGAGATGGTGAGTGCGCGGGTGATGGCACCGGCATCGACCGCCACCTGACCGTCAATCAGGAAGGATGTCATCCTGCACTCGGGGCTGTCGCCCCCAAAGCTCCCAAGGACCCGAAAATCCATGCTCTGAGTATAACCGGAACGGCGCGGGTACCATGAGTGCGATGAATCACGTCGAGGAACAATTTTTCAGGCTCGGTTTGGTGCTCGCTGGTGGAGGGTCCCGCATCCGGCGGCTGGTGGCGGAAACGCCGGGAGCCGAGCCGCTCTTGGCGAGTCTCATAACCGGCGGTGCGCCGCGGGCCCTCCTGGACACGGCGACAAAGCTTGCACGCGCCGAGGCAAAAACCATTGTCGAACGCGTTACAACGGCGGGGTGGCGATGGCTGATCCCGGGCGACGGTCAATACCCAGAATTGCTCGCGGCCACTTCCGATCCACCGTTGGGCCTCTTCGTGCGTGGTCACCTGAACGATCGACCGACGGTCGCAGTCGTCGGTTCGCGCAAGGCGACCCCGTATGGCCTCCAGGTCGCACGCCTGCTTGGCGAAGAGCTCGGAAACGCCGGTGTCGTGACGGTGTCGGGCATGGCGCGGGGCGCGGATGAGGCAGCTCACCGTGGAGCCCTCGCCGTCGGGGGGCAGAGTTGGGCGGTGTGGGGCACCGGCCCCGACCGCATTTATCCAACCGAACATGGAGAGCTGGCCGAAGAACTCGCGGCGAAGGGCGCGCTGATCACAGAGTATCCCCCCGGCACGCCACCACGGCGGCATCACTTTCCGGAACGCAACAGGATCCTCTCCGGTCTCGCTCAGGCGGTGGTTGTGGTCGAAGCAGCGGCCCGGTCGGGAGCGCTCGTCACCGCGCGGCTCGCCATGGAAGAGGGGCGCGAGGTTTTGGCGGTTCCCGGCAACATTTTCTCCGAGCTTTCGGTCGGCCCAAATACCCTTTTGCGGGTCGGTGCAAGGCCGCTCCTGACACCCCGCGATCTCTTCGAGGCCATTGGCTGTGAGCCGCCCACCGAGACCGATTCGTCCACGGAGGAAGGCCTGCTGTGCTTCATTGGTCCGGGCGAGGCACTGACGGCCGATGAGATTGCCGCCCGGGCCAAGAGAGCCGTCGAGGAGGTGCTCGGAGACCTTCTTGCGCTCGAGCTCTCCGGCGAGATTTCGCGCCGTTCGGATGGCCAGTATTCACGATTGCGTTCCCCCAGAGACGGAAAAACCAGGCCCACGAAATGAGCCGCCCCCCGGTGCTTGTGGTTGGCGGTGGGCTCGCGGGCAGTGAGGCTGCGTGGCAGCTGGCGGAGGCCGGTGTCGATGTGGTGCTTGCTGAAATGCGCCCCACGCGCCCAACGCCGGTCCATGGAGGAAGCCTCCTCGCCGAGCTCGTTTGTTCGAACTCGCTCCGGGGCGACGCGCCGACCAACGCCGTCGGTGTCCTGAAGGCCGAAATGGAGGCACTTGGCTCTTTGATTGTGAGCACCGCGCGGCAGGCCGCGGTGCCGGCGGGTGGAGCTCTTGCTGTCGACCGAGACGTCTTTGCGCGGGGCGTGACGACAGCGATATCGGAACACTCGCGGATCACTGTTGATCGCCGCGAGGTGGTCACCGTGCCCGACGGTCCTGCCATCATCGCTACCGGGCCGCTCACTTCACCCGCGCTCCACCGCGCCCTCAACGAAGAACTCGGTGGCGAGGCGCTCTCCTTTTTTGATGCTGTGGCGCCGATCGTCTCGGCGGACTCGCTTGACATGGATCGTCTCTTCAGAGCCTCTCGGTACGGCAAGGGGGAGGGCGCCGACTACCTCAATTCGCCACTCAGCCGCGAGGCCTATGAAGTTTTTGTCGACGCCCTGCTGGAGGCGGAAAAGGTCGCCTTCAAGGAATTTGAAAACCGGGACATCCGCTACTTCGAGGGCTGCCTGCCGATCGAAATCATGGCGGAGAGGGGCCGCGACACTCTGCGGTTCGGGCCGATGAAACCGGTTGGTCTCGAGGATCCGGCAACCGGTCGCCGACCCTGGGCGGTCGTCCAGTTGCGCCAGGACGATCTCGCCGCCGAGCATTGGAACCTGGTGGGTTTCCAAACCAAGCTCACCCACGGTGAACAGAAACGGATCTTTCGCACCCTTCCGGGCCTGGAGCAGGCTCGCTTCGTACGCCTCGGGATGATCCATCGCAACACATTCGTCAACGCGCCACAGCATCTCGACGCAACCCTTCGTCTGCAAACCCGACCAACAATCCGCCTGGCGGGCCAGATCACGGGCGTCGAGGGCTATGTCGAGTCTGCGGCAACCGGGCTTCTTGCGGCGCGCCTGCTCGCCGCAGAAATGGTGGGGCTCGAACTGAGCCCGCCGCCACCCGAAACAGCGCTGGGCGGGTTGGTGCGACACCTCACAGGAAGTAACCCCTCGACTTTCCAGCCCGCCAACATCAATTGGGGCCTCATGTCTCCATCGCCGGAGCTCGCCGCGATCAAGAACCGCCGCGATCGGCGCCTGCGCCACGCTGTTCTTGCTGTCGAATCGGTTCGTAGTTGGGCGCAGTCCCTCGAGGCATGTGATTCCGATCACGACCGCCAGTGAACCTTTTCCTCGCCAGCGCCGTCTTATATGTATGAGGAAGGGAATGAGGCCACGGAATCTCAATCGGGCGCGCCCCGTGGCGAGCGATGGATCGGACTGGTCCGCCGCTCGGGAAGGACGGGTGACAGTCGTGATTGCCGACTCCGGCGCCTCGGCGGAGGTGCTGGTGTTTCCGCCCGACGAGCCGGTCGAGAGAGGCGCTGAGTTCAGCTATCGCGGCACAACGTGGGTCATCACCGGCGCCCGACGCGACAGCGGAATTCTCGTAGCGGAACCCGCCGCTCACTGACTCCCACCGCCCACCCGGTCACAGGGCGCAGGGCACAGGGCGCAGGGCACAGGGCACAGGTCCCACCCACCCCCCTTGACAAAGGAGAGAGGGAACTTAGCTTTTGGTGAACCCTGAACCCTGAACCCTGAACCCTGAACCCTGAACCCTGAA
>Ga0316193_10002432_pt1 | contig 13132 bp, 13 predicted proteins | sample MerIslsedime2_MG_FD_207735 | JGI IMG/M metagenome (GOLD analysis project Ga0316193, IMG submission 207735) | Coastal sediment microbial communities from Maine, United States - Merrow Island sediment 2 | ecosystem: Environmental > Aquatic > Marine > Coastal > Sediment | place: USA: Maine...
CAGGCAGGTCGGCTGGGCCTCCGGCGCTTCCGCAGAGCCCCCGGCGACCGCCGGTCATGGGACCGGCCCCTCTGGGCCCACTTCTGTCTAGTCCTGGCATGATCGTGTCCTCATTTCTGGATAGACAAGTCATAGCTTTTATCAAACATGTAAAAACGCTGTTTGTGACATTGTTTTTTAAGCCCAAACGGATCACGGCAGGTTTGTTGCAGTATACTTACCCAGGTGATCCGTTCTCTTGATCCAAGATAGCCGCGGAGAGGGTCTTTGCCGCAGTCATCCGCGTTTCCACACCGGCATCGGCGAATACGTAAGCCGGTCCCTTGCCCTGCAGGTCCTCTCTCAACAGCACCACGTCCGTTTTAAGGCTTACCAGCCATTCACTGACGCGGATTCCCTTGGCCCTTTCAATCTTTGTATGCGGATTGGCCAGAATTTCCTGGTTCTCAATCCGGCCATCGTTGGTGCGGATGGTGACCAGTGCAAAGTAGGGAGCCTCGCCGAAGTGTTCGCTGATGGAACCGGCGGCGTCTTTCAACGGCACGGCATAGGTGAGGTGGGTGCGCACCTGCGGCTCGAAGTGGAGCAGCACCCGTTCGAGATGCGGTATCTTGGCACGGATGGCCTTCTCTATCCGTTGACTTACGGCGTGGGCTTTTTCCAGATTGTCCACATGCAGCGCGACCTCGGCCTCCAGAAAACGATAGCGCCCTGCGTTGCGGCCTACCAACGAGCGGATTGTCGTTACCGCCGGTTCGGCCGCGATGATGGCCCGTACCTTTTCAAGCGTGTCGGCTTCCAGGGAAGCGTCAAGAAGCACGCGCATTCCACCCGACAGAAGCTCCCAGCCGGTCTTGGCGATAAAAACCACAATGGCTAACGCAGCGTAGCGGTCGAGCGGAATACCGGCCTCTTGCCCGATTAGGGCCAGGAAAACGATTCCTGAGGACAACATGTGGGTACGGTACTCATGAGCATCCGCCATCAAACTCGGGGAGTTGAGCATCCGGCCCACCCGCAGCTCGTAGACACTGAAAGCGAGAGGAATGACGGCCGATAACACGACACCACCCAGGATCCAGACGTTTACGGTCGTCGGCTTGATGGTGGCTGTCATGGCCTGCTTGGCGATCTCGTACCCGGTGAAAAAAATGAGCATGGCCACCGCCACGGCGACCATGTTCTCCACCTTATAGAGCCCGTAGGGAAAGGCGCGGCTTTTTCTTTCCGAGATTTTTACACCGGCCAGGACAGCTCCTGAGGCCGCCAGGTCGACAACGTTGTGAATCATCTCGGCTGCCACCGCCAGGCTTCCCGAGGCAAAGGCAATGAACAGGTTCAGAAGACTCAGGAGGATGTTGACGGCGATGGATGCCCAGGCCACGCGTGCGGCAGTTTTCATATCCCAATTGGGTGTTTGTCCATGAACAGCATCTTTCGGCTCGGACCGGTGTTCTCGCTCTTTCCAATCCTCGACGCAGTTTTGATACGCCAGGGGTTGTCTCGCCATAGGCGGGACTGCGGTCTTGGCCGGGGCCGAGATCTACCATTGTTGGGCGGACACATTTTTTCTTTTCTAATAATCGATAGCCCTCTTATCACTTCCTTTGGTAGCGGCCCGATAGTATACCACGTCTTTCTTTCTCTCCGCCCGGATCTTTTTTTCTTTCGTCAGGCTGCCGAGGTATTTCGACACCTCGTTGAAATGCAGGCCGAAACCCTCTGCGATCTGCTGGGCCGTGCAGGGCCGTCTTTTCAAGATCGCTAAGATGGCCGTTGCATTCGTCTGCATGGGTTTTGAGCGGGACGTACTGAAATCCGCGATGATCTCGGCCGGCGGTTGAAACAGGTGTATCAGCGCCGCCATCTGCTCATTGGGCAAGGCGGTGACGAACTCCTCTGCGGGCGGACGAACGGCCGTGTTCAATTGGATGCGATCTGGTGCGATCTCCCTTGCCAGGGCCGCGATCTTTGTGACGTCTTCGGGCGACGAATTCATCCCTCTGACCAAAAAGACCTCTATCCACATCTGTCCGTCGAATTGGGCCCGGAATGTTTTCTGCCCCTCGATCATTTTGTCGAAAGACAGCTGCCGATGAGGTCGGTTGACCCACTCGAAGGAGGCCTGGTCCCAGGCGCTCAGGGAAATTTTGACGATGTCGGCGTGACTTGCGGCTGCGCGCACTTTTGGAAGGTGCAGCAGGGCACCGTTGGTTAAAAGGACGGAGGGAATTGTGCCGCGGCTGCGGATGAACTCGAGCACTTCCCCGAACCGGGAATGAAGCGTCGGTTCTCCACCTCCGGAGAGGGTCATAAAATCGGCTTCACCGCCCGATCGAAGCCACCTGGCAAGTTCGATTAGGACGGCATCCGTCGGTACATATTCTTCCCGTATAATGGTCTTGGTGTTGGTGCGGCCCAGTTGGCAGAAGACGCAGTCGAAGCAGCACGTCTTGTGAGGTGTCAGGTCGATCCCCAGCGATCGGCCGAATCGCCGGGAGGGCACCGGTCCGAACAGATAGCGATATTTTAATTGCGTCATGCCGTTATTTTCTCTACCCGCACCGCTGCTACCTTGAACTCCGGAATTTTCGCCAGGGGGTCGAAGGCCTCCGCATTTGTCAGCACATTTGTTGGGTTTTCGCCGAAATGAATCGGCAGAAACAGGGTGCCGGGCGCCACCGAAGGGGTGATTTTTGCCGGGGCCTCCATGTCACCGCGGCGGGAGGAGATCACCAGCGCGTCGCCCTCGCTTATCTCCAGTTCCCGAGCGTCCCTGGGGTTGATGCAGACATAACCGGTGCGTTGTTCGATATCCAGCTTGGGAGAAATGCGGGTCATGGTGCCGGTGTGAAAATGGGCGAACATGCGGCCGGTGGTCAGAAAATAAGGATAGGTCTCGTTGGGCATCTCCGCCGGGTCCCGGTACTCGACGGCATGAAATTTACCCAATCCCCGGGCGAAGCGGTCTTTGTGTAGAAAAGGGGTTCCCGGGTGGGCGCCATCGGGACAGGGCCACTGCAGGCCGTTTATTCCCAGCCGATCGTAGCTCATGCCGCCGTAGCTTTTGGGGGTCAGTGTGGTTATTTCGTTGAAGATATCTTCTGCCGATTCGTAAAACATTGGGTATCCCATGGCCTCGGAGAGTCGGGCAATGATCTGCCAGTCCGGAAGGGCGTTTCCCACCGGTTCAATGGCTTTGCGAATTCTCAGGCAGCGGCGTTCCGTGTTGGTGAAGGTCCCATCTTTCTCGGCCACCGACGCTGCCGGCAGCACGATGTCGGCGACCTGGGCGGTTTCAGAGAGAAACAACTCCTGTACGACGAGCAGGTCGAGATTTTTAAGGGCATGGTGGAGATGGTTCCAATCCGGATCGCTCAATTTGGGGTTTTCGCCGATGACATACAGCGCTTTGAGTCGGCCCTCGAGCATGGCGGGCACCATGTCCGTGATTGTCAAACCGGGTTTGACCGATAAGGATCGTCCCCACGCTTTCGAGAACCTGGCATTGACCTCCGGATCGATCACCGGCTGATATCCGGGGAAAACGTTCGGCAGCCCGCCCATGTCGCAGGCGCCCTGGACGTTGTTTTGACCTCTGAGCGGATTGACGCCGCCGCCGGCCACGCCGACATTGCCGCACAGCAGGGCCAGGTTGCAGCAGGACTTGACGTTGTCGACGCCGGTGGTGTGTTGGGTGATGCCCATGGCATACAGCAGGGCGGACGGGCGGTGACGGGCGTAGAGGTGCGCCATTTTTTCGAGATCGGCGACGCTGACACCGGTGATGACGGACACCCGCTCCGGGGTGTAGCGGTCCACGACCGATTGGAGATCGGCATACCCTTCGGTTCGCGCTTCGATGTACTCCTCGTCGTGCCAGCCGTTGGCGATGATGATGTGCATCATGCCGTTGAGCAGAGCCACATCGCTGCCGAGCCTCTGATTGACGGCCACATCCGCAAATCGGCTCAGCTGGATGTTGCGGGGGTCGGCCACGATCAGCTTGGCCCCCTTTTCTTTGGCGCGGTATATGCGTCGCGCGATGAGCGGGTGGCAGGCGGTGGTGTTGGAGCCGATGACGAAGATGCAGCCCGCGTCCTCGATTTCACCGATGGAATTGGTCATGGCACCACTGCCGAAAGCGGCGGCCAGACCGGCCACCGTCGAGGAATGTCAGAGCCGGGCGCAGTGGTCGACATTGTTGGTACCGATCACCGCGCGGGCGAACTTCTGAGCCAAGTAATTTTCTTCATTGGTGATTTTAGCCGATACCAGCACCCCTACGCTGTCGGGTCCGTGCCGGTCGACGACTTCCTTGAGACGCTCTGCGGTCAGCTGGATGACCTCCTCCCAGCCGGAACGGATGAAGCGACCGAATGCTTTGACCAGAGGGTGTTTCAGCCGCATGTAGCTGGTAATGTATTCGTGCAGGTTCCAGCCCTTGATGCACAACTTGCCTTGGTTGACCGGATGGGTCTTCAGCGGCAGCGTGCTCACCAGTTCACCGTCGACGACCTGAAACAGGACGCCGCAGCCCGTGCCGCAGTAGGAACACACGGAGGGAACGAATTTGACTTCCATGACCGTCTCCTTATGCCGCTTCGATCGGTCTTGTTTCCAGGGTGACCGTCTCGCCGAGTACCTGAAACGGCGCCTGGCCGGAACTGACGCCGGTGCGATAGTCGAACAGTTCCGTCACAATTTCATTTACCTTGCGGTACAACAGGCGCAAGGGAATGTCGGCCGGGCAGGCTTCTTCACACAGCCCGCAGTCGACGCAGCGGCCGGCCATGTGCACGGCCCGGACCAGATGAAATATGGGGACCTCAGGCGGCAGGTTGCCGGTGCCGATCAGGTCCTTGTGCTCGAGAGAGCATTCCGTGCAGAAGCAGACCGGACAGATGTCTCGGCAGCCATAGCATTTGATGCATTTTTGAAATTCATACGACCAGCGGTCGAAACGTTCCCGGCGATTGAAGGCTTCGGCTTCCTGGGGAGTGACATTGTTGTCGATGCCGATCTGTTTCTTGACCCGTCCCGTCGCTTGGGGCGACAGGTAGGAACAATCGGCATGCTCCTTCAGACTGGAGGGACAACAGTTCAAGTTGACCACCTCGATGCTCTCCGGTTTCAACTGGTTCCAGACGGTCAAGACATTGAGGGCCCGCTGAGTGCAGTCCCGGGATAGAAGGCCGATTTTAAGATCCGGATTTTTTGCAGACAGCCCGGCGGCTATTTTTTCGAGGGGATAACGGGCCGAACCGAAATGGATGTCCTCGAGTTCGTTCAGATTGTCTTTAGTGAAGGCATGCGGCAGGGGGTGTCCTGCTATCGACTTGTACGCCAGAAAGAGATCGATCTTGCCGGAGACGAGCAGACGTCGAATATGATTCATCATGTGGTGCTCCTCATGCTGTTTGAGCGGGTCGTTTCTCGACCGGCGCGACTTCTTGCTTGTGGCGGTTACCGCTGGTGCGGGCCTCGGACACGACTTTCGGACCCAGATGCATCAGAGCCTTCGGCAAGGTCTTGACCGGGTTTGGACCCAGTTGGCGAATTTTCTCCGTGAAGTCGGTGACGACCGAGACGAATTTTTGGGCCTCGGCCGAAGAAATCCACTCCAGGTGCAGACGGCCGCCGAGCCCCACGAACTCGAGGAGTTCCTGCAGAAACCGCATGCGCTTGATCGTCATGTAATTACCATACAGGTAATGACAGTCACCGATGTGTCACCCGCCCACCAGGACGCCGTCGGCGCCTTCCTGAAAAGCGCGCAGGATATGGTGGGGCGATACCGTGGCCGAGCACATGACCCGTATGGCCCGCGTGTTGGCCGGGTACTGCATCCGGCTGACGCCGGCCAGATCCGCCGCACCGTAAGTACACCAGTTACACAGGAAAGCGATGATCTTAGGCTCAAATTCCGCTGATGTCATGATGATTTCCCCGCTTTCATCCTAATTCGCAAATGCATTTTTGATTTGGGCGTACAGCTGACCATTCGTAAACCCCATCAACACCGGCGCTTCCGACGGGCACGCCGCCACACAGGCGCCGCACCCCTTGCAGAGGGCCGGGTTGACCTCGGCCACACCAGCCTCGGCGTTGAAGCCGATGGCGCCGAAGGGACAGACATCGAGACATCCCCCGCACCCGGAGCAAAGATTCGCGTCGATCCGGGTGACGATCCCGCCGACCCGGATGCGGTCCATGGCCAGATAACAGGCGGCCCTGGCTGCGGCCGCCTTTGCCTGGGCCATGCTTTCATCGATCGGTTTGGGGTAGTGGGCCATGCCGCACAAAAAGACGCCTTCCGTGGCAAAGTCCACTGGCCTGAGCTTTTGGTGGGCTTCCAGCAACCAACCGTCGCTGTCTGTCGGCACCTTGAACAGACGCGCCAACTGTGTGCTGTCACGGGGAACAACGGCGGCGGCCAGACACAGCAGGTCGGCGTCAACGCTCAGTTTGCGGCCGAGGATCGGATCGGTGAAGTCCACCTGAAGCCGCTTGCCGTCGGCGATCACAACTGGTTTGTCTTCCGTTGCATAGCGGAAGAAAAGAACCCCCTTTTTACGGGCAGCCTGGTAAAGCGCCTCGCGTTTGCCGTAGGTCCGGATATCGCGGTAGAGAACGTAGACGTTGACGGCCGGGTTTTTTTCGATCAGCCGCAGTGCGCTTTGCATGGTGTGGGTGCAGCATACCTTGGAGCAGTAGGGGCGTTCCGGCTCCCGGGACCCGACACATTGAATGAACACGACGTCCTGGGCGTCTGTCAGGCGCGGATCGTCATGGCGGAACAGATCGTCGAGTTCCAGGTGGGTCAACACTGCCGCATGCTGCCCGTAGAGGTATTCCCGGGGCTGGTGCTCCCTGGCACCTGTGGCCAGGATGGCAACCCCGTGATCGATAGTCACGTTGCCTTTGGCTGTTGCAATTTCGGTTCGAAAGTTGCCGACAAAACCCTGAACTTTTTCAACCGCGGCCTCACGGTATACCGTGATTCTCGCGTTTGATTCCACCTGCGCTTCGATGGCCTTCAAACCGGCTTCGATCGCATCACCGGTAGCTGTCTCGATCAGACGAGCGGCATGGCCTCCCAAGGCGGCTGATTTTTCCACCAGGTGAACCGGATAGCCCTGCCGGGCCAGGCTCAGCGCCGCGGTCATGCCCACAAGACCGCCGCCGACCACCAAAGCGGACCGCTCCAGCGGGAGATCCGTTTGCAGCAAGGGAGTCGACAAGGCGCTTTTGGCCACGGCCATGTGGACCAGGTCCTTGGCTTTTTGCGTGGCCGCGTCCGGATCGTCGGCATGCACCCAGGAGTCGTGATTGCGGATGTTGGCCATTTCGAACAAGTACTGGTTCAATCCGGCACTAATCAGGGTCTCCTGAAACAATCCTTCATGGGTTCGGGGCGTGCAGGCGGCGACGACCACCCGATTGAGGCCTTGCTGCCGGATGACGGCGGCCATTTTGTCCTGCGTGTCCTGGGAGCAGGTGAACAGGTTCTCTTCGACGTAGACGACACCGGGTAGGGTTTGGGCGTACGCAGCCACTTCGGGTACCCGCACCACGCCGCCGATATTGATGCCGCAGTTGCAGACGAACACGCCGATACGGGGTTTTTGCCGGACGACATCGGTTTCCGCCGGGACCTCCACTGTTCGGGTACGCGTATGGCGCACCGCTGAAAGCTCCTCGGTTGCGGCGGCGGCGGCGGCACTGGCCTCCATGACCGCGTGGGGAATGTCCTTCGGACCGGTAAACGCCCCGCAGGCGTAAACACCAGGCACGGAGGTGGCCACGGGATGAAAGCCGTCTGTTTTTACAAAGCGGTGGTCATCCAGCCGGATGCCGAGACGATCCGCCAGATCGGCCGTGGCGGTGTCGATTTCGAGTCCGGTGGACAGCACCACCATGTCAAACATTTCTGCCAGTATAGAGCCGTCTTCCCGGACGTATCGCAGCAGTAGGTCATCGCAACCGTCGACGGGAGTGACCGAATGAATCCGGGAGCGGATAAAGCGCACACCAGTTTGGCGGGCTTTTTCATAGTAGCGATCGAAATCCTTGCCCTGGGTGCGCATGTCCATATAGAAAACGGCACAATCCAGCGGGATGGGGCTGTGGTCCTTGGCAATGAGGGCCTGTTTGACGGCATACATGCAGCAGACGGCGGAGCAGTATTCGTTGCCGCAGCGGTTGATGTCCCTGGAGCCCACGCATTGAATCCAGGCGATTTTTTGCGGTTGCTTCTCCGCCTTCTTGCCGGAGGGCCGCAGAAGATGACCACCGTAAGGACCGGTGGCGGACAAGATGCGTTCGAATTCAATGGAGGTGACGACATCGGGTGACCGATCGTAAGCGTAAACGTCCGATCCACTGGGATCAAAGGACCGGAAGCCGGGCGCCGCGACGACCGCTCCGACCGAAACCACAATCTCTTTTTCCTTGTCCTCGAAGTTGATGGCGCCGGAGGGACAGAACTTTTCACACGCTCGGCACTTGCCCTTGGTAAAGTAGATGCAGTTCTCGGCATCGATGGCATATTTCAAGGGCACGGCTTGGGAATAGGGGACATAGATCGCCTTGCGCTTGACGAGTTTCTCGTTATAGGTATCGACCACTTTTTTGGGGCACTTTTCGGCGCATTGACCGCAGGCGATGCATTTGTCAACATCCACGTAGCGGGGAGACTGACGGATTCTGACCTCGAAATCACCGGCCTTTCCGCTGATGTCGGTGATCTCCGCGAGCGTTAACAGTTCGATGTTGGGGTGCCGGCCGACCTCGACCAGTTTGGGGGCCAGGATTCACATCGAGCAGTCATTGGTCGGAAAGGTCTTGTCCAACTGGGCCATTACACCGCCTATGGCCGGCGATTTTTCGACCATGTAGACGTAATAGCCCGAGTTGGCCATGTCCAAGGCGGCCTGGATGCCGGCGATGCCGCCGCCGACAACCAGAATTGCTCCCACCGGTTGTGATCGGCTCTCCTTTATGCTCATAGCGTCTCTCCCTTTCAGATCCGTCCTTACCAAGCTTCACGTTCCAGGCGCGTGTAGATAAACATGAGCTGTTTTTGGGTCAGTTCACCGATTTGTTCGTTGAGCCATTTCAAGTCCGCGGAAACGATGGCGGCCTTGGCTTCGTCCGACAGGTGGTAATCCTGCAAGGCCTCCGACCCGTTTTGCATCAGTTCATTCCAGAAGTCACGATCCTCCGCGGTTCGATTCAACACCCGGAAAATCTCACGTTTCTGGATGAGCTTTTCCTCAACGGTTTTGGCTTTGGGTGCCGAGAAGGACGGCAATTCGGCCTGCTTCTCTTTCAAGGCCCTGCTGACCGCGCTCTTGATCTGGTCATCGGTAAACGGCTTGGGTAAATAGTCGAATGCGCCGAGTTTCATCGATTCCACCGCCGAATCGACGCTGGAATACCCTGTGATGACCACCACGATCGTTTCCGGCCGCGCCGCCTTGATCATACGGATAACATCCATGCCGTCGATGTCCGGTAAGCGCAGGTCGGCGACCAGCACATCGCAGCCTTTTTCCTGAAAATTATCCAACGCCGCGCGTCCGGTCGCGGCCAGAGCTACTTTATACCCTTCTTCGGACAACACCATTTCCAGACCTTTGGCCACGCTGAACTCGTCTTCCATCACGAGCACATTCGGTGACGTCTTCTCAGCCGTTCGGGTTCTTTCTGCAACGGCAACCATGATTCACCTCCCAGTTGTAAGGGGTTCAAACAATGAACTCGACAACTGGTTGAGCAAATTGCGTGCCGGAACGGATAGGCCGGGATTCTCGAGGCCTATAGGAAAATAATATAATGATTTCAAATAGTAAAAACACACGTCTCTCATTCGGTTTAAAGTCGATGGCTCGAAGTCGTATCAATATTTATACACACGAACCGGGTTGTCCAAAAATTATAGAAATAGTTACAAATAGTTAAAACCGTATTTCAAATTATACGCCCGAGCAGGCGGTTTTATCGGCTACCCGTCGTGTGGCTGCTCGGATGAATCAGAAGGAGTTCGAAAGGCACCGGCACCGATACCGTGCTTTTTCATCAGAGCGGAAAAGTTGGAGCGTTGCATGCCAACCTGGGCTGCTGCATGGGTGATGTTTCCCGAGGCGGTTGTCAGGGCTTTTTCAATGAAGGCCTTTTCCAGCGGCAGGTAGGAATCGTTCAGAATGGTTTGTCTGGCCTCCTTCAGGGCCTGGATCGATTCGGGAACACGGCCGTTTCTCTGCCGCCGTCGGGTTTGCATTTGATCGAATATATCCCAGAAACTGAGGACATCGTGATCGGACATAATGACCAGCCGTTCGACCACGTTTTTAAGCTGCCGCACATTTCCCGGCCACAGGTAATGGGTCAGCATTTCCAAGGCCTCGTCGCTGAAGCCTGAAACCCGTTTGCCGGTTTTACGGCAAAAGAGGCGCAGGTAGTGATAAGCCAGCCGCGGGATGTCGTCCCGGCGTTCCCGCAACGGCGGAATGAAGATCGGTACCACGCTCAGACGGTAATAGAGATCTTCACGGAACCGTTGGGACTCGACCAGTGTTTTCAGGTTCTGATTGGAGGCCGCTATGATGCGGGTGTCGGTACTCTTGTAGCGGCTGGCACCTACCGGTTTGTATTCCCGGGTTTCCATCACCCGCAGCAGTTTCCCCTGAACATCCTGGTTGAAATTGGCCACCTCGTCCAGAAACAGGGTCCCGCCATCGGCGGCTTCGAAGATGCCGGCCTTGTCGGCTACTGCGCCGGTAAAGGCCCCTTTCACGTGACCAAACAGTTCACTTTCTATCAGGGAGGCCGAGAAGCTGCTGCAGTCTACGGCGATGAACTGTCGCCCGGCCCTTAGGCTGTGGGCGTGGATGGACCGGGCAAACAGCTCCTTGCCGGTTCCGCTTTCGCCTTCGATCAGGACCGTGGTGTCGGCCGGCGCCACTTTGCTGATCTTGTTGAAAATTTCCAGGATACGCGGATTTTCGCCAATGATGTTGTTGAAATTGTAGCGCTCGAAAATTTGACTGCGCAGGACCAGGTTTTCCTCTTTCAAGCGCTTGTTTTCAACGGCCTTTTTCACCGCCAGGCTGATCTGTTCATCGTCGAAGGGTTTGGCCAGGTAATCGAAGGCACCCAGTTTCATCGCTTCCACGGCGTTGGACACCGTTGAGTAGCCGGTCATGACGATCACGTTAACCGCAGGTCGGTCAGCCCGTGCGCGTCGCAGAATCTCCATTCCGTCTATATCCGGCAATTTCATGTCGAGTAGAATCACATCGTATGGATCGGTTTCCATTGACCGCAACCCCGTGCTGCCCGTCGGACACGTATCGACGTGATACCCTTTTTCCGACAGGATCATCCGGCAGCCGTCGCAAATGACCGGCTCGTCGTCGATGACCAAGATGCGGGTTGTTGCCATAAAATAATCTTCCTAAGATCAACACTCATTCCGGTTCAAACGACCGGAGGCATCATGTGCAATGCTTTCGCCGCGGTATTGGAAACTGTCACGATGATCATTCTTCCGACTGTCCGCGAGACGGCAAATCGATCGTGAATTCGGCGCCTTTCCCTTCATGGCTGGAGACCCGAATTTGTCCGCCGTGACCTTTGACGATACCGTAGCTGACCGCAAGACCCAAGCCAGTACCTTTTTCTTTTGTGGAGAAAAACGGTTCGAAAACCTTGGGGAGATTCTCGGTCGAGATTCCGCAGCCCGTGTCGGCGATGTGTATCCGTGCAACCCGGGGGTCCGGCAACCAGGAACTTTTGACGGTGATGATGCCGTTTTCGGGCGTGGCTTGCACGGCGTTGATCAGGATGTTGACGACCACCTGTTCCATCTGGTTGCCGTCCAGACTGATTTTTTCCATTTGCGGCGACAGGATTATCTCCAGTTTGAGGTGTTTCAAACGGAATTCGTTGTCCAAGATGCTCACGGCTTTTTCAATGACCTCGTTGATATCGGTGAGCACCATCTGAGGCTTGCGGTCCCGCGAGAACTCCAGCAGCTCCTGGATGATGCTCTTGCAGCGCACGGTTTCCCTGACGATGACATCCAACCCCTCCCTGAGCGGCCCTTCCGGTGGCACCTTTTTGGAGAGGTTTGAACTGAAAAGCAGGATGCCAGCCAGTGGATTGTTGATCTCGTGGGCGATGCCGGCAGCCATGCGACCGAGTGCCGAGAGCTTTTCCGTCTGCAGGGCCAGCTGATCGTATTGCGCCCGCTGGTTTTCGATGAAACGGACCTTGTGAATGGCGCAGGCGCACTGTTCGGTGATGTACACCATGAAGCTTTTTTCTTCATCGGTGAACTCTCGCGGCTCACCCAGGTAAATTCGAAGGCGTCCGACCACCCTGTCGTCCAATGTCAGGGGAATATCCAGCATCATCCGGACGCCTTCATCCCAGGCTTCTTTTCGATATTGAACGCGTGGATCATGCCAGATGTCCTCGATCATCACCACCTGGTCGGTTCCCTTCAGGTCGGACAGGATTTTTTGGGTCGATACCGGCCCCTTCTTGAGGTACCATTCACCCACTCCATAGGCTGCTGCGACCTCGAACTGTTCGGTCTCCGGGTTGAGGATACGCAGCAGAGCCCCTTTGGCGTTCAAAAGTTCGGTGGCCTTCCACACCGTTCGCTGCTGAACCTCCCGCAGGCTCCGGCTGGTATGCATCAGTTTGCTGATTTCCCTGAAGGCGTGGTAAAAGGTTTTATAGTCGGTTTTATTACTCATTGATTTTTAGCGATAGTTCACCATCGCCAATTCAGAAGAAAATTTTAAATTCTTGTTGTCATTACTTCTGAATTTGGCAGCAGTTCAGATCAAAAACAAACGTTGGTTCATTTTTACGATTCAACGACCGATTCAAACGATCTCAAGTTCTGGTCGAAGCGTGTGCAGGCGCTCTCTGGCCAAATTTCGTACTTCGGGATCGGCATCCTTCTTCATCACCTGTTTCAGCAATTCCACATCAATTTCTTCCCTGACGGCCTTTTTGCGAACCTCGGGATCCGAACGACTGATTTTTGGTAGAAAAAAGTCCTGGAACTTCATTAAAATCACCTCCTTTCTGCAGATGCATTTAATGTCGTTAT
>Ga0316193_10002433_pt1 | contig 13130 bp, 3 predicted proteins | sample MerIslsedime2_MG_FD_207735 | JGI IMG/M metagenome (GOLD analysis project Ga0316193, IMG submission 207735) | Coastal sediment microbial communities from Maine, United States - Merrow Island sediment 2 | ecosystem: Environmental > Aquatic > Marine > Coastal > Sediment | place: USA: Maine...
AATATTTCAGGATCGGTGATTAAGTATAACGGGGTCAACGCCTCATCAGACATCAATGAGACAATGATCGCCAATGGGAACTGGTGGGGTTCCGCTGATGCAGCCATCATTGAGAGCAGTCTGACTGGCGATGTCGACTACACCGGGTTTTTAGATTATGAGCCGATACTGACACCGGCCATAGATACATTCGATGGTGAAACCGAGATAGGGACGAATCCGGTCGATCTCATTCTCGCCGGTCGCAATGCCGAGGAGATGCGGATCAGCGAGGACTCGGCATTTACCGGGATCTTTTTTAAGGATTTCCAGTCTACCGAAACCTTTATATTATCGGCGGGTGGAGGTACTAAAACGGTATTTGCCCAATTCAGAAGCCCAACGGGAACTGAATCGACTCCCATCCCCATACAGGTGGACTATATAACCGATGGTCCTTTGATTACGTCGTTCAACCTTAACGAAGGGCAGGAGATTCACCGCCCCATATACATTCAGGGCGAAGCCTCATCGGCACCGGGACTCAGCGTGTTGGAGTTCTACGTTGACGACGCATTGGTTGCCGACACCGTTGGCGCAATGATCAGCTATCTCTGGGACGTCAGGGAAGCAGGGAGCGGGCTCCACCGAGTGAAATTGCTTGCGCAAGATACCCTTGGAAATATTGCCACGACTGAGCTCAATGTCTTGTTGACCATTGAGCCGCCGCCTGCGCCGGTGATCTCAGAGCCTGCTAACGAAACGATCGTGAACGGAGGTACGGTGATTTTACGTGGCACGGCAGAACCCTTTGCGTCACTTAAATTGCGCCGGGATGGTTTCGTGGTCGGCAGTTTAGTTGCTGAAGCGGACGGCACCTTCGAGGTGGCCGACATTGGCCTGCTGGAAGGCAATAATCGGTTCATTGCCATTGCAGAAGACAGCATTGGCCTGAGTGCCGGGTCGAATGTCGTGGACGTTATCCTTGATTCGGGTGCCCCTCCAGCCCCCGTGCTGTTGACGGTAGACCCCCGGCCCGGGGTTGGCGTCCAATTGGAATGGCGATATGCTGTGATCGGTGAGAGACCGACGACATTTGCCATATACCGTCATCCAGCAGAATTTTCCGACATCTCCGCGGCGACGCTTGTGGCAGAGGATGTCACAAAATTGAGCTATTTTGATGCCGGCGTTGAGGAAGGCCTCTGGTATTACGGCATCTTGGGAAGTGATGCTGCCGGCAATGCCAGTGCACTTTCCAATTTAATAAATGGGGCCTATGACAACACGCCACCCTCATTTACTGTGAGTTTTGAGCAGCCGCTTCCTGTCGGTACGGGGGCATTGGCTTTAACCCTGGGTGTGAGTGAACCGTTGAGCGGAACACCGGCACTGACTATTACACCTCAGGGGATCTCTCAGCCTGTAGCTGTAGGGCTCACCCGAAATGATGATTTTTCCTATTCGGGTGTATTGGTTGTCTCCGGTGATATGCCCTCTGGAACAGCTGAGGTTTTTGCGTCCGGCTCCGATATTGCTGGCAATGGATTTTCAGGCACACCAGCAGGGCCTGCGTTGGTGCTAGATACAGCCGGGCCGGTAGGATCAGTGGAGACGAATGTTACGGAACCAGTCCAGGTTTTGGACACAGTTATGGTGGATGTAAGTCTGGCTCTCCATGAAAGTGCAAAAACAACGACGACACCGGTTTTGCGATTTCAACCACCTGTGGGTAGTCAGGTTACGGTTGCTCTGGCCGGTTCAGGCAGTAACTGGAATGGTACACTGGCGTTGACACCTGGCATGGGGAGCGGAATCGGTCGATTCACTTTTTCCGCTGTGGATGCTCTGGACAACACGGGAACCCAGCTCTCGGCCGGCACTCAGCTTGAGATTTACCATACTGCGACACCGCCTCCAACGGGAGCCCCAGTAAACTTGAGGGCAACCACACTGCCCGGCGGCCGGATTGCACTGGTCTGGGATTCCGTAGATAAGGCGGAAACCTACAAGGTCTATCGCAAAGATGGGGCCTGTGACTTGGATCCTACCGTTTCTATTGTCACAGATCTCGCCCCAACGAACTACACGGACACCACACCGGTCGACGGGATTTACTGCTACGCCGTGAGTTCCAATCGTCTGGGGTCGGAAAGTAATTTTTCAAATCTCAGCCCTGCATTTTCGGACCGATCAGCGCCCTTGGCGCCGGAAAACCTTGGCGTCGATCTGTTGAGTAACGGGGTGCATTTATCCTGGAGTCGCCCCAGTTCGGGTGACACACCGGTGCGATACAATGTCTATAGAGATGGGGCAGTGATCAAGACTGTTGCCGACGCGGGGGCCCAGATGTCCGCTATCGACAATCCGGACACCGGCGGCACATACAGTTATACCGTTGCATCCGTGGATGCGGTCGGCAATGAATCGGCTCCATATACCCCACCCATCGATCAGAACCTGACCGTCGGTGCGGTAACCGATCTGCAGGCTTTTGTAAGCGATGGAGCATCGCCCTTGATCAGCTGGCAGAGCAGTGATCCCGCTACCGTCGGATTTAACATCTACCGCGGTGGGCTCAAATTGAATGATTCTCCTATCATGGAAACCTCTTTTGAAGATAAATCATACGCAGGCACTTCGGTAGTGGAGTATCAAGTGCGGGCTGTAAACATTAGTGACGATGAAGGACCGGGCAAATCTGTACTCGTCTTTCCGCTTGGTATCTCGGCGAAATCCAATCCGGACGGGGAGGACTACGCCCAACCGCTTCTCACCCGTTATTTCAATCAGTACCGGGTGACGTTGCTCAACAAAGATCAGGCGCAACCGCTGTCGATTGATGAAGTCAGTTGTCGCGTCACAGTTGGCGGGGAGGTGGAATATGCAGCCGCCAAACAACTCGGCATCCAGATATTGCCGGGAGAGACATTAGACGAAAGCTTTGTCGCACCTGTCAGAGCCTCTTTAAAGGATCGGATTTTGACCATCACCGCGATACAGAAGAGTGGCGGCAGCGGGATCGTTACCTATCAGCGGAGTCTTCTATTCGACAATGCGGAGCCCTCAAAGCCCATGGTTGAGCTCATTGCTGGTGATTTGCCCCTGGCAGGCGGGATCAGCTCGGTAAACATGTGCATTAACAACCATGGCTATGTAGATATGGACATTGTTTTGGCGCGTAATAACGGTCTGGCACCCGGGGATATTTATGTGTCTATTGTCAATGAAGCCGGGTTGGAGATCAGTCGTGCGACCTTTGCCGGAGCGCCTCCCGGTACATTGGATTCGGGGGGGACCTGGTTCGCGACCGTGGTGCCGGGAGACAGGCTGTGCGTCGATGTTGACATCCTGGTGCCGGCCGGACTGGAAGAGGGCTCGGAGATCACGTTCGTGGGGGTCGTAGACGGACTGACCTATGGGATAGGAGGCAACGGTCTGGAAAGTGGCGAAGAGCTTTCGGGGACCATGGCATCCGGTATCACCTTCTCTTCTTACTATGGGGTGGCAGAGGCGGGGCAGGACACCTATTCCAGCGATGATACTGTGACGATAGCTGGGCAGGCCGTCAACCGGACCACCGGGCTTCCTGAGCCCGACGCGTCTTTGAAGTTGGGATTCTTCTTGCGTGGCTTCAAATGGTATGAAGACGTTGTTACTGACAGCGACGGCAACTTCACCTACGATTATCATCCAACGGTGGGGCTGAGCGGGGAGTTCGTGATTTGGGCGTCCCATCCTGACATTGTCGACACGTTGGATCAGGACCGTTTCAGTCTGTATCGATTGTATACCAAGCCGGGTTACGGTCGGTTGCACGCCGGAAAGGCCGATTTTCTCGATTTCCAGATCCAGCTGTACAACCCGGGTGACGATCCGCTGACGGGGTTTAGTGGCTCATTCTACGCGTATACTGTGGATAGCGAGGGCCAAAGGATTGACGAGACGCGTGTTCAGGGCCAAATAAACTTCGGCGCCGGATACGAACTCAAAGCAGGTGAAACCCGCCTCGTGGACCTCCAGTTCAGTGCTGATATCGATGCCCCGGACAACGTGAATCTGGAATACACCTTCACTTCTGCTGAAGGAGCGTCGGATATGCTACTTGTTGAGGCCACACTCAGTGAGGCGGAGCCTGTTTTATCGATTGAGTCACCGCTGGTAGGGTATGTGGACGTGAGTGTGGAAGCGGGCGGGATCACCTCCGTTCCCGTTATCATCAAAAATACGGGACTTCAGGTATTTCAGGATGTCGTCATTAGTCTGCCCTCGAACGTCAGCTGGATGACAGTCGGCTTGCAGCAAGACAGCGGCGGCCGGGCCATTTTGGGAGATATCGGTGCCGGTGAATCGGTGACCTTTGATTTAGTGTTAATCCCGCCTGAAAGCACCGATTCCGGGTACTATAATGACAAAATGGTCTTCAGTGCATCCAATCAGGCCGAGACCTTCGATTTGAACCTGTGGGCGAAAGTAACATCCGGCCAGATCGGAGACGTGTTGTTTCGGGTGGTCAACTTTGTCGGGCAAGAGGTCGAAGGTGCCGCTATTCGACTTCGCAATATCGTTCTAAATGAGGAAGCGGGTCCGTTTGTAACGGATGCAAATGGGGAAGTAATTGTGACCGGTTTGTCAAAAGAGGAGTGGAGTTATCGGGTTACTGCTGCCGGACATAAGACCAGCGGTGGGGTGGTTCAGGTAGAACCTGATCAGATCGTTCTGGAAGAAGTGTTTCCCACCAAGAACTTGGTGACAATCAGCTTCGTGGTGGAGCCGGTGCCGTATACCGATCGATTCGAGATCAAGATAGAGCAAACCTTTGAGACCCACGTGCCTGTCCCTGTGCTTGTGGTAGATCCTCCGCGGTTTACATTCGATGATGTGGCCTCGGGTTTTGAATCGGAAATTATGGTGACGGCGACGAATTATGGCCTGATCAAACTTGAAGACCTGCAAATTGCCGCGGCGGAGTTAGAAGGGGGTCGTCTGGAGCCTCTTATTTCATATATTCCCGAGCTGGCTCCCTTTCAATCGATACAGATTCCATTTCGTGTGAGCTACACGAACCCCGAAGCAGCACTACCCGGGGGTGCAGCAGAAGATGCCGACAAGATTGACTGGCTGGATTGTGAGTTGGGCGGATTCAAGGACGTCGCCAAAGGCCTCGTGAATCTTCAGACTATTCTCAAAGGCCGCGGATATTGTCGTTATACCAACCGAAAAGAGGCAGAGAATCTCACAAATACGGCTTCAGCTCTCCTTGTATGGATACACCTTTGGAATTCGAAGGATAAATTCACCAGCGGCCAAAGTTTCATTGAAAATGTAAGAGACTGCGTTGCGCAGCGGTTGTGGCAAGCGGTTGTAGGAGATTCCCTGAAAAAACAGTTAGAAAAGACGGAACAGACGGAGAGGAAACCGACCCATGAACGGGTGGAAGGGCTGTTCGGCATCGGTGGAGAACCCGGCAACGGCGGCCATGGCGGTGGCGGCCCTGCCAATCTAACTTCCTGGGAGGGGATTGTTGCGGCGGCCTGTTTTGCGGAAGGAACCCCGGTTCTTATGGCAGATGGGCGCCGACAGACCATTGAGACCGTGAAAGTTGACGACAGGGTTATGTCGGTGGATGGGTCCCCTGCAACCGTCAGCCGCACGACTGTGCGGGAAAGTAATCATTGGCGCGAAATCCGTTATCAGGTGGTCGGCGGCAAACAAAGCAGCGACCATATCCGGCGGTTAAGAACAACGGATGAACATTATTTCTGGGCAGTGGACCGCGAATGGACCCTGGCTGCGAACCTGGTCGCTGGCGATACCCTCATCCTGTCGGGCGGCGAATTGGGAAAAGTCGTTTCAAACAAACGTTTCAATGTTCCATTGAAGGTCTACAACTTTGACGTTGAGGGGACGAAATCTTATTTTGCGAACGACACGCTTGTCTACCAGGAGTGTGGCGGCCCGGACAGGGATGACCGTGTCACAGCCTGGCTGCGCGATCTTCTGGAAGATTGGGGAAAGCCCCGTTCCCTTCTCTCCCTGCCAGGCGGGGATCCGCCCGGCCCGGAACTGATCATACCGCGGGCAAAGCCGGCCATTGAAGGGACACGCCAAAGGAGGCCATTATGAAAACTAGGGAAAGAAAAATACCTGGATGGCTACTGCTCATGACAGGGTTCCTGTTCCTGGCGATTGGTGGACGAAGCGAAGGCGCACAGCAGTATGAGGGACTCTGCGCCGCCGTAAAAATGGAAATCCTCCAGGAGTTGACCCTGGAACGGATCGGGTTTTTGGCAACCCTGCGGATAACGAACAATGAAACGGATGGGTCGATGACTGATTTTTCGGCGGTGCTCACTTTCTCGAGCGAAGACGAGTCTCAGGAAAACGCCTCAAACCTTTTCTTCGTGCAGCCACCTGAATTCGAGGGGGTGACGGCCATCGATGGTACAGGCATCATCAGCCCTGGACAGACAGCTACCATTCACTGGTTCATCATCCCCAAGATTCAAGCCGGTGGTACGAGTCCTGAAGGATTGCGATACGCCGTGGGCGTAGATCTGGCCGCTTCGATTTACAACCAGCAGATTGCCCCCCAGGTGCTGGAAGTCCTCCCGGATGTCATTACCGTTCGGCCCGAGCCCCAATTGGATATTACTTACTTTCAACCCCGGGATGTGGACGGCGACGATCCCTTCACGACAGACGTGGTAGAAAGCCCAATCCCCTTTATATTGGGCGTATTGGTGAAGAATGGAGGATACGGATTAGCAAGCAATGTCCGGGTGGTTTCCCAACAACCTCGAATTGTGGATAACGCCCAGAGTACGCTGATAGTGGCCCAACTTCTCGATGCCAGGATAGACGATGCGCCAACGGAATACAACAGCCTAACCCTCGACCTGGGAGACATTCTCCCCGGCCGCTGCCGCAAGGGCGCTTGGGACATGGTGACCTCACTTTCGGGTGAATTTATCGAGTTCAAGGCTTCATATACCCATGCCTCAGAATTCGGCGGACGGGATACCTCTGTCATCAACAGCCTGAATGCCTATTATCTGGTCCATGAAGTCATCAATGATCAGCCGGGAAAGGATGACCTGTTAGATTTTCTCGCGGACACGATTGACGATGAGGAAATGCTGCCGGACACTCTATATGAGTCGGAATGCAATACACGGCCGGTGAACCAACTATTGGACCTGGAAGTGCTCAGTTATAATCCGGCTGCCTATACGGCACAATTGCACGCCAATGCCACTATCGGAAACTGGGTTTTCATTCGCCTCGACGATCCGGCCCAGGCCAAGTACAGGGTCGCCTCGGTGGTACGCTCTGACGGTAAGGTGCTCAACCCGAACAATTACTGGACGCATATCCGCTATCGCAAGCCGGACAATACCAAATTGACCTGGTTGAACATCTTCGATTTCGTGGCTATAGGCGAATACGGATACACAGTGACCTATGAACCCCCTGGCTCCGATATTGAGGCGCCGGTTACCTTTGTGCGGTTTTCAGGTGAGGTCGAAGAACAGGGCGGCAAATTTTATGTGCTTCCGGAGACACAGATTTACTTTACGGCCGAAGACGACGGCCCGGTGAGCACCCTGCGCAAGCTAAACACGGATCTCGATTTCGTTCCGGCTCTGCCTTTCATGATATCGGAACCCGGGGAATATATTCTGGAATACTATTCCGTGGACGAATCGGGCAACGCAGAAAGTCACAAGGCTATTACCCTTGTCGTTTCTGCAGATTACCCGAAGATAACAGGTTTTGCCATGGACACGGATGAACTGTTCATTGCGGGAGACGCCATCTCCATCCGTCCACAAGAGGTCAATGTGTCGTTTGGAAGTGTCACCACGGCCGCAAGTGTCAGCGCGGCAGTGGACATCTTTGAGGGAGTGTACGGCTATCCGACGGTCAGCGGTGACCCCTCCTCGCCGACGACGTCTGCCACGGCAACTGTCACCGTAGGCGGTGATAACGTGGACTACTACCAGTACCGCCTGAACGGCGGGGCATGGAGTGTTGAAAGCCCGGTATCGAATCCCATAAGTTTGAGCGGATTGAGTGGCGTTGTGCAGCTGTCCGTCAGGTCAAAGAGCCGTTACGGGGACTACCACAGCGATGATGACGCCGTAACCGTTTCGTGGGTGGTGGACGCAGGTGCACCAGCCATCACAATTACAGGGATGCCGGAAACGCCGACCCGAGAAACGACGGTGACCCCTGGCGTGATCGGAAGCGTCCACTACTGTTACAGGGTGGACGGAGGTGTCTATTCTCCTGATGCCGGAGTTGGCATACCCCTTACCCTCACGCAAATGGACGACGGCGAGCATGTGTTTGAAGTCCTTACCAGAGCAGGCTCAGACGCAATTTGTCCGGCTGACGGAACCGGGACGGTAGCCCGCTGGACCGTCGATCGGTCATACGGCCTCCAATTGCCCTTGGAAAGACAGGTGCGCCATGAGTCCCTCGGGCAGGTCGGTTCGGGGCCGGTAACGTTTTCCTGGGACGGCCAAGATGATGCCGGTTTAACGGTGTCCCCGGGCTGGTATACGATAAAGCTAACTGTAAGTGATGCGCTTGGCAGGTCAACGAGTGCCATCAGATTTGTCCGAATTGGAGATTTGCTGGCCGACGGATCCCTTCTCCCTGACGCCGGAACAGCCGCCCAGGAAGAGGCGCACGCCGCCGGCAGATGGATTGTATGGCAGGATCAGAGAAACGGCAACTGGGACATATACGCCATGGACATGAACGACGAAACGGAGACTCCCATTCCGATTCGAAACAATACATACAATCAGAAACGGCCCCGTACAGATGGTGAGTTTGTTGTATGGGAGGACAGACAGGCGGATGGCACGTGGGATATCTGGGCCAAGAAATTGGGGGTTGCTAATGCGGCGTTAGCCGTGACGGATTCGCCGGAGGCCGACGATAGAAAACCAACCGTTTTTTGGCCGTGGGTGGTGTATCAAACAAAACCCGTCTCCAATCCCAGCGCTCCTTGGCAACTGAAAGCCTATAATATGATAACCGCTACTTCGGAAACCGTTGATCTAACAGCTCATGATCAAATGGACCCTTGGGTCCACAAACAACGTGTCGTCTGGCAGGATTTCCGCGACGTTGGGCCGGGAGAGATATATTTTAAAAACTTGAAAACGGGTGATGTGAGGCGTATTACCCACAGTGGCGCGGGGCAGTACTTCCCGGTCATCTCCGAGCAATGGATTGTCTGGGCCGATAACCGCGATACCCAGTTCGACTTATATGGGTATAATCTGCTGCGTGGAGCTGAAGTGAAGCTCACCGACACACTAGAGGACGAAACGCAGCCGAGTATCAACGGCAAGTGGGTGGTCTATTCGGAGGATTCCAGCGGTGAATCGCTACTGAACCTACGCATGCTTTCGCTCTCCAACTTTGCAGTGATTCAGTTAACCAACATGGGTTCAGAAAAAGAAAGGCCCAGTGTGGCCTCTGGAAAGCTCACCTGGACGGATAGCAACAGCGGTATTAAGCAAATCATGATCGGGACCGTTTCCGATCTTCAACCGGTGTTCAACAATCAAAATACGGTGGCGGTTACAGACAGCATGGCCTCCGAGCTACAAGATGCCAACACCCTGCTTCAGTTATGGAATCAAGAAGCAGGGGTTACCGCCATTACGCAGTATACCAGCCTGTTGCCGACCGTTGTTTCCGAAACGGTTATCTGGAGCGGCGGGCAGCCTACGGGTAGCAATTTTGCTCTTGAGGCGGGAAGTTTTCTCTGGGTCCGGTTTGCCCAGGTAAACATACTGGACCTCGGTTACGGGCCCTGTAACCCCGTAGACCTTGCTACGGGAACAAACGTATTTACCTATACCTGCTTCCCCGATCAATATACAGCCTACAAGGTGATTCAAGAGATAGGCAAAGATGCCGTCCAGGCGATGCGCATGCTGGATTCCGATACGGGCAACTGGCGGGTGGTTTCTGTGGTGAACGATCAGGTCGTCGGACAAAACTTTAACATTCCCAGAATCGCTGTCGTGATGATGGATATGAAAAGCGCCAAGGATTCATGGAAACCAGGAGAGTAGACCAAATGAAAAAGGTGTTCAAACTGTATGCCGTTATCGTTGTCTTTGCAGGGGTGTGGTTCCCGGGATGGTGTCAGGGGATGACCGTGATTTCCTTGAAAAATCTCCTGGACCAAGGCGCTAGCCCTACCATTGTGGATATAAGAAGTGGGAGTGACTACACCCAGGGACACATCCCAAATGCGATCAACATCCCTGCCAAGATTATTCCGCGCAAACCGCTTCCGCCGCTAGGCCCTGTAATCGTCTACGGCGACGGAATCCAAAAAGGTATTACCATGAAGGCGTTAGATGCGTTGAATGCCAAAGCCGAAATTCAAGCGGAAATGCTTGCAGGCGGATTTGCTGCATGGGGATCGATGAATCTGCCTAGCACGGAAAGACGCGGCGTCAAAAGAGAACGATTTCAATATATTTCATACAAAGAATTGCAGCGGTCGGCCGAGAGTAATCAGGATATCACACTGGTGGACATGCGTACATTGGGAGAAATGAAAAAATCCGCTGGATTCGAGGTTGGAGCGGTTACCGGAGATAATCCATCAGAATTGTCCGAGATGTTTCCGGGGCTCAAAATCATAGCCCTCGATCGCAAGGACCTGCGATCGGGCAGAAAAGCCGGGCAGGTTTCCGTTGCACGGATTGCCGACCTCAAAAAAGCAGGGCACCACGAGATTTTTGTGCTCATTGGCCGGGGGGACGGACAGGCCGAAAAGGCAGCTCGTCGCTTACATGCTGCTGGAATAAAACCGATAGTCATATTGGCCGGTGGGGAGAGAACCATTCAAAAAGAGGGCCGGCCGGGTTTTCGGACACACGTGACGAGGGATTGATTTTGAAGGGAAGTGTGCATCGTTTCAGACATACTACGGCCATTTTGATCTTGTTTGCCATGTGTTGCTATCATGTGCCGGGTCTGGCGCAGGACAAGTGGCGAAACCTGGCATATAAAAACATTCCCGTGTCAACGGTTTCCCGGCTTCACCCGCGAGCCAATAGTCGTGAAACCATCACAGGCCGGCGCGAGGCGAGCAATGGATTTACCTGGAATTATCGCTATGACGTGGTGCTAAAGCAGAGCGCTTTGATTGTAAAGGTGGGGATCAACACGATTCCGGCACAGGGCCTGAATAGGTTTGACCTCGACCGGGTAAAACCGGCATGGGAGAAAGGTATTGAGCGGATATGGAGTCATCGGTTTGCACTAGAGACCTCTGAGGGTAGGCGTTATCCGATTATTGTTGATGTGTCGTTCAAAGGTCCCCGCTTCCATCACGATGTGATCGTTCGGCCGGGGTCAGGAAGAACAGATGAACTCAACTGGAATGTTTTAGACAGTCTCGCACTCGTGTCCCATGAGTTCGGGCACATGATAGGGATGTATGATGAATATCACAAAGGCGCTCTGGCACCACAGGGTGCCATTATCGATCCGGCTAGTATTATGACCTCCAATCCGGCAGGAGATGCTGCGCCCCACGCAAGACACTATGAGCCATTTCGCAGTTGGTTTGTGAGTAAGACTATGATGAGCAATGTGAGGATCATCCATGAAAAAGGAAGCCATGAATAGGATGGGAGTGAAGGGTCTTTTTTATGTTGTTTTCGCCGTCGTATTACTTTTGTTGTCATCCTTTGCGGCCTGGGCGCAGATGGCGATTCATGATGCACAAACGACGGACGTGACCTCTTCCGGTTTTGCCGTCGTGTGGAGGACGTCGGAAGCCGCCACCCCACAGATTGCGGTTTTCTCCGATCCTGCAGAGACCGTCGAGATTACCTCAGAACTCGAGGTGACCCTTATTCCCCTGTATGGTGGAAACCCTGAGGCTTTTGACGAGTTCAGTCGTGACAACGGGATTGAGGATCTGCGAGATTCTGCCCAAACCCTGGGGTTGATGAAGGTAGCCGTTCAAGGCTGTCTTCCTCAGACCACATATTATTTTAGAGTTTTTGCGGATAATGGTGTCGAAAATGTGCAGTGGCCGGGGTCAGAACCGGCTTCAGTGACGACCATGAGAGAAAATGCCTTTGTGCCGGATTCTAAACAGATCCTGGTAACCCTGAGCGACAATCTCGGAACGGAAGATTTTCAGGGTTGGTTGGTGACGGTTTCCTCCCATGAGGCCATTTATCCTGTATCTTCTTACGTGGGAGACGGGGGCGGTGCCAATCAGGCCTACCTCGACCTGAGCAATTTGTTCGATGCGGATGAAGACAACTGGGCCCCAGCGGGGCTACAGGTGGTCACCCTTGAGGTCCGAATGCCCGGTTCAGATCCTATCCAAAGAGGTTTGACTCTTTTCTATGCAGACTTGTTCAAGGTGTCCACAGTAAGCAAAATTGAAATCAATAAAGACGAGGCCGGGGACGAAGCGCCCCCCGTTGTTTTAGCATCACTTCCCAGCGGTACGTATAATACAGCCCAGATTGTAACCCTTTCTGCCGATGAAGAGGCCTATATCTTTTTTACGACGGACGACAGCGAGCCCACGATCGACTCCACTCGATATACCGATCCTATTCAAATCGGCCTGACCACGCCGCTCAAGTTCATGGCGGTGGACACGGCCGGTAATCAAAGCGCTGTGGATAGTGAACTTTACACGATTACGGACAACCTGCCGCCCTTTGAGCCGACCGCTCCGGATCCGGTTGACGGGGCTAAAACAATTTCGATTGAGACTGCACTGACCTGGCAGAGTCAAGGAGATCCCGATCCGGGCGATGTCGTTTCGTATGACGTCCATTTATGGACGGGTGCCGACAGCGATCCGCCCGTTTGCGCGGACCAGTTAACTCTGATATGCCTTTCCAGTGTCCTTGAGTTCGACACAACCTACTTCTGGCAGGTGGTGGCAACGGATAGTTACGGTGAAGAAACGGCCGGATCTGTTTGGAGTTTCACAACCTTCTCACGCGATGAAGATGAAGATATGGATGGCTTGAGCAATGAGGATGAAATATTCTGGGGATCGGATCCTTTTGATTGGGATTCGGATAAAGACGGCTATCGGGATGGAGATGAGATTGCCTGGGGCAGTGATC
>Ga0316193_10002434_pt1 | contig 13128 bp, 12 predicted proteins | sample MerIslsedime2_MG_FD_207735 | JGI IMG/M metagenome (GOLD analysis project Ga0316193, IMG submission 207735) | Coastal sediment microbial communities from Maine, United States - Merrow Island sediment 2 | ecosystem: Environmental > Aquatic > Marine > Coastal > Sediment | place: USA: Maine...
GATATTCTCAGGGCCGATTCCATTCATGGGTGAAAGTGCGCCCGATAGGATGTGATACATTCCATGAAAAGCACCGGATTTTTCAATGGCCACCATATCCGCCGGCTGCTCGACCACACATAAAAGCGACGGATCTCTGGCCGGATCGCTGCACAGGTTGCATAAATCCCCGTCGCTCAGGGCGAAACACCTGGTGCAAAATCTCACTTTATCTTTGATATTCAAAATGCTTTGTGCCAGTTGCTCGACTTCATGGCGTGGTGCACGCAGGATGTGCATGGATAGACGCTCGGCTGTTTTTTCACCGATACTCGGAAGCCTGGCAATGTTTTTTATCAAGTTCTGAATCGAAGCTGGATAATAGCTCATGGGAAAATGCCTAAAATGCCTAAGATTATATAATTCCGTTACGCCGCAGTCGGCTTCATTACGGTCAATCTGCTAAAATCCGCAACCTGCGCCTTCTAACTCGCAACCCGCGTTACGTCAATCCCGGTATATTCAGCCCGCCGGTCAGTTTGCTCATTTCAGTGCTGACCATTTCCTGAGCCTTCGCCAAAGAATCGTTTACAGCGGCCAGAACAAGGTCTTGAAGCATCTCGATATCATCCGGGTCGACGACCTCTTTTTCTATTTGAATCGATACAACTTGCTGCCGTCCGTTGGCGACGACGCTTACCATACCACCCCCGGAACTGGATTCCACTGTCTTGTCAGCAAGTTCTTCCTGCATTTTCAACATTTTTGATTGAAGCTTCTGAGCCTGCTTCATCATGTTTCCCATATTTTTCATTAACCTACCTCCTTAAAGATGTCGTAAGCGTTCAGTGCAAAAACACGGAACAAGTTGGATATTCTTAAACTCGAGAGCCCATTTGATTTTATGCAAGACCCTGGTGAACTATTACTAAATCCCAAATTACAAGAACCAAATTACAAATAAATTTCCAATTGCTTAAACCTGACACCCGAACACTGACACCTGTACACTTAATTTTCTGACAACATGTTGTCAGAAAAAATGGACTAAGGGCCTATATTATTTTCACATCAATCAGCTTACCGTCAAAAATTTCAACGGCATCCGCCACCAGCGGATGGCTGAGTGATTTTTTTTTTAGCTCATTGTCGTGATTTTTTTTTTTTTGATAATTATCATCCGGTGCATTTCCGCGTGTAAGCCGAATATCTTTCCGGCTGCCCAAAACGTCCGTACAGACCTGCTGCAACACCGCCATGTTTTTTTCACGCTGGATCATTTTCAGTGTGAATCCGTTGCCGGGCACTTCGATTTCCAGGCACTGTTCCTCTATTTTTTTCACTCTGCACTTTGCCAGATTGGCTGCCAGAGACGGATGTTTGTTTGAAATAATCTTTGAGATCCGTTGCCAGGCATCATCTGAATTTTCAGCAGGATGATTCGTGGCAGAAAATTCTCCAGTTTTGTCCCCGGATCTCCGGGCCCCGCTTTTTGATAGACTGGGTAAGGTTCTCCCTTGAGATCCGGCCGGAGGATCCTTTGCGTCGATCGCTGAATGGGGGGCGGGACCGGCGAATTCCTGTGGTTGGCCGGATGCGAACATCTCCTCTCTGAGGACATCGAGCTTGTCGATCAGTACGTCTATGGGTAAAGCCGGCTTTGACTGCAGCATCCTGATTAGGGCCATCTCCAGGGCCAGTTTAGGCTGGGCGGAAAGCCTGATGGAGGCTTCTTCCTTAAAAAACAAATCGAAAATCTGATTCAACACGGCAGGAGATATCGTTTTAGCCTGGGCCACTAACTGATCGACCTCTCCGGATGGAAGATCAACAAGTTTGTTGACTTTTTTACCCATGGCGGCGACCAGCAGATTCCTGAAATGCTCGGTTAAATCCGCATAAAGCTTTTTCATATCGTGGCCGTGATCATAGATATCGTCCAAAAGATCCAGTACTGCGGGAATATCGGCCTTTAAAATTGATTCGGAAAGATCGAAAATAAATTTTCTGTCGATAATTCCCAAAATGTCCAGCACCTGCTCATGGGTTATCGGCCCTTGGGCACACGTCATGATCTGATCAAGCAGGCTTAGCCCATCCCGCATGCTGCCGCCGGCTTCCCGTGCAATAAGTCCGAGGCTTTCCTCAGCGACCTCAAAGCCTTCCTGACGACAAAGCGAAGCCATATGGGTCGAAATGGAATCCAAATCCATGCGTCTGAAGTCGTGCCGTTGGCAACGGGAAAGAATAGTTATCGGTATCTTATGAGGTTCGGTGGTCGCAAACATGAACATCACATGCGCAGGCGGTTCTTCGAGTGTCTTTAAAAGGGCGTTAAATGCAGCCGTACTGAGCATGTGAACTTCGTCAATAATATAAATTTTGTTCGGACTGTGGGCGGGCATATATTTGATATTTTCCCGCAGTTCCCTGACCTGATCGACGCTGTTGTTGGACGCTCCATCGATTTCAAATACGTCTACCGCCTTGCCCGCGGTGATCTCGTTGCAGGATCTACAGACATTGCAGGGAACAGGGGTGGGACCATCCTTGCAATTCATTGCTTTTGCCAGAATTCGAGCAACCGTCGTCTTGCCGGTGCCGCGGGGCCCGGAGAACAGGATGGCATGGGCGACGCGACCCGATGAAATCGCATTGGTTAGCGTTCGGGTGATATGAGCCTGTGCGATAACCTGTTCAAAGGTTTGCGGGCGATACTTACGTGCAAGGACGAGATAGGACATAGGGAGTGTGGTTGTCACCTAAGTTGAGCGGTTCAGTTTAGCCATCAGTATTGTGATGATGGCGGAGAGAGAGGGATTCGAACCCTCGGTGCCGCTTTTGACAGCACACACGATTTCCAGTCGTGCTCCTTCAGCCAGCTCGGACATCTCTCCGGTTCTGTTAAATGTTCAAATCAAGAAGGAAGATTTTCCCGGCAATGTTTTAAGAAATAGTAGGCCCTTATGATATATTTTTGTGCATTTTGTGGCAAAAAGATTGTATTGAGATATTTTCGTTATCTTCAATTGCCCGATAAAACGGGATTTACGCTTCGCTACAAACGGCTTGTCCGGGTTAGTCTATGGATCGACCCACCTGGCGGAGAGGGTGGGATTCGAACCCACGATCCCGTTTTTGACAGGATACTGCTTTTCGAGAGCAGGGCCTTCAGCCGCTCGGCCACCTCTCCGCAAACGCAAGGTTTTAAGTTCATGGTTCCGGGTTCATAAGGTTAAAATATGTCGAAATTGCTAAGGGTGGACCATGACATCATCAATTGATTTTTATTCACCCGGTGGGTGAAACAGCCTTGCCGCCCCCATCAATACGAAGTCCCAGTGACATCAAATAGTTATGACTATTTAACCCAGAACCGTAAACGATGAACCGCTTAACCCAGGTATGCATGGGTAGATCTCATTATACTTTTTGTTTAAGACTGTCAACGATCATCTGGCGCAATAGTCGCTGGCCAGACAGCATATTTTAAGGCTTGTAAGACCGAATTGCAATGCTCAAATTTCAAATAATATCCAAATACTAAAAAACCCATTTCCGAAATGTACCGATCAGATTATTGATATGTTACGACAAATCGGTCTGTTTTGAATTTTGAAGTCCACTCCTGTGGATCCTTTTAGTAAATAAAAAAGACTGAGCAAAGCGATTCCATCATTCCGCATTCCACATTCCGAAATCCGAATTCCTATACCTCTGCCATCTATTCCACGCGCAACGGCCTTTCATGGCCTGAACATCAACTCGACCTCATCCGTGTAATTATTTTTTTTATCGTATATGATCAAGGGGGGAGCAATTTTGAGATCCGGCCGCCCGCCCTTAACACCTTCGATAAGAATTAAGGCCGCCTCTGTATCCTGACGGGAGTGGATCATACGAATGAATTTCGGTTCAATGCCATCGGATCGCATCCGGCACAGGATATCGGTCAAACGCCCGGCCGAATAAATTAGAACCAACCGTCCAGCCGTGCGCAGCATGCGGTATGATGTTTGAATGATATCGCCTAAATTTGCTTTGATTTCATGGCGGGCTACTGCACGTTGTGCGTCCGGATTGATTCTGCCGGATCCTCGCCTGCGGAAAGGTGGATTGCAAACCACCAGATCCACCGGGCCGGCAGTCATAGCCGGTCTTATCAATTTCATATCGGCACAGAAAACCGTAATGCGGTCTTGCAGCTGATTTTCCCTCACATTGGTAGCGGCCAGCTCGGCAAGCTCTGTCTGCACCTCGACCCCATAAATGTCCATATGCGGTTGTCGATAGGCTAAAATGAGAGGAATAATTCCGCAGCCGGTCCCTAAATCAAGCACTTTTTCTCTCGAATGCGGGACGGCATGATGTGCCAGGACAACGGCATCGAGGGAAAAGCGATATCCCCCACGGCTTTGCTTCACGCGGATCAGGCCGTTGAAAAAAGTATCGGTGGTATAGGAGTTCATACCGGACCAATTTTAAATTTCAAATCATCGATAAGCGATTTTCCGAGGGCCTCGTCCAGTTTGGCTATCATCTCCTTTTTTAAAAACTGAAGCTGATGAACCCAGGCTGGACTCGTCACATGTACCAGCAGAATCCTGCCTTTAAAGGCGGCCGGTTTGGCATTTTTAGAAATAACATCACCGACAATGTTGTCCCAAACATGCCAAACTCGAATCAATTCGCCATCAGGTTCGCGGCGATAGTTTTTTAAAACACCTTCTATGATACTGCCGATATGCACAAACTTTGATTTATCTTTTTTTGTTTTCATCTCTGCAAGCAAATTGCCAGCCGATCCCTGTCGTGTCAAGTAAAACTCGTTCTCTATGCTTTTTACTTGACTTGAAAGGCCGAGTAACTTATTGTAACATAACTATTTACGAATCATCATCTTTTCTTCGCGGCCGCGGATATCGTCATCCGGCGGCGCTTAACAGATATTTGCGATTCAAGCACAAACGGTCTTGGATCCGCTGTCATTAACCCTATTTACGGGAAGCAAACTATGAGTTGGGATTGGGATAAGCTGAAACAGCAGCAACAAGGCAGGGGCGGTGGTATGGGCGGCGGCACGCCACCCCAGATGGATGAAATCCTGGATAAATTAAAGAAATTCAAGCTGCCCGGCGGTCCGCTGGTAATCCTGGTGATTGTTATCATTATGATCGCGTCAAGCACTTTTTTTACCGTCAAGCAGGATGAAGTCGGTATCGTCCAGCTTTTCGGCCGGTATGTCCGTACCGCCCAGCCGGGACTTAACTTTAAATTGCCAATTGGCCTCGAAAAGGTCACCAAGGTCAATGTTAAACAGATCAGGACCGAAGAATTCGGCTTCGCCTCGGCCACAACCGACAGCAGATCGCGCTTTAAGGCCGGAACTGAAAATATTAATGTTGCCCTGATGCTCACTGGAGATCTGAATGTCGCCCTGGTACCCTGGATTGTCCAGTACCGGGTTAAAGATCCGTATAATTATCTATTTAAGGTGCGTGATGTCCGCAGAATCCTCACCGATATGTCCGAAGCCTCGATGCGACTGGTAGTGGGGGACCGCAGTATCAATGAGGTCATCAGCAAACGGGATGAAATTGCAGTGGAGGCCCGGGGACTATTGCAAAAAGAACTGGACCAGGCCGAAACCGGTATCCATATCGTCACCATCGAAATGAAAAGGACCAATGTTCCCGGCCCCGTGCAGCCTTCTTTTAACGAGGTCAACCAGGCTACCCAGGAAAAAGAACAACTGATCTATCAGGCCAAGGAGGAATACAATAAGTCTATTCCGCGAGCACGCGGTGAAGCGGACCGCACCATCAAAACAGCGGAAGGCTATGCTTTGAATCGCGTCAATCGGGCCAAGGGTGACGCCGCCAGGTTTACCTCGATTTACCAGGAGTATGTCAAGGCCAAGGATGTCACCAAACGGCGAATGTACCTGGAAACCATGGGGAAAATTTTTCCGAAACTGGGTGCCAAGTATATCGTCGATGCAGATCAGAAAAATTTTCTACCTTTACTGAATATCGGAAAACAAAGTGGTGCTGAAAAATGAAAAATAAAGGAATTCTTATTGTTATTATAGTTGCTGCGGCCGCCATCCTCGTTTACAATGCGGCCTACACCGTCGACGAAACCGAACAGGTCATCATTACCCAGTTCGGCAGAATCGTTGGAACACCGAAAACGGATCCGGGACTAAGATTTAAGGTACCTTTCATCCAGCATGCCAATTACTTTGCTAAAAACCTGCTGGACTGGGACGGGGACCCGGGTCAGATCCCCACCCTGGATAAAACCTTTATCTGGGTCGATACCTTTGCCCGCTGGAAAATTACAGACCCCATAAAATTTTTTCAGACCGTCAACAACCAGTTTAGCGCCGTCGGCAAACTCAACGATATTATCGACCCGGCCGTGAGGAATTTTATCACCTCGCACTCCTTGATCGAGGCTGTTCGCAAATCCTCCCGTTTGCTCGATACGTCTGACGTCGAAATTGAGGACCGCATCAGAACTTCCTATGCGGTTACCGTCGGCCGTGAAAAAATCACCCAGGGAATACTGAAGCAGGCCCAACCCAAACTGGCTCAGTTCGGCATCGAGTTGGTTGACGTAAAAATAAAACGGATCAATTATGTCGAACAGGTCAGAAAATCCGTCTATGGACGAATGATTGCGGAGCGCAAGCAAATCGCCGAAAAATATCGCTCCGAGGGTAAGGGTGAAGCCCAGAAAATATTAGGTGAAAGGGAAAGGGACTTGCAGGAAATAACATCGGAGGCCTACCGCACGGCTCAGGAAGTCAAGGGTAAAGCCGATGCCCAGGCGACCATTATTTATGCCGAGGCCTATGGCATTGATCCCCAATTTTATTCGTTTGTGCAGACTCTTGAAATTTACGATCAATCCTTGGACGAAAAAAATACCTTGGTCCTTTCAACCGATTCGGAATTTTTGAAATATCTCAAGGAATACCCGGAATAGCTGCCGAGTGTCTCGGAATTTCCATTCCGCTGCGTAAAAAAATGGGTATGTCAATACAACAAAAAGCACCGCCACATTTTACATGGCCGGTGCTTTTATTTAAATCCAGAAAAGATTGCCGGTATCATTATTTACCTTTCCTTCTCTGATGACGTGTTTTGGCCAATAGTTTTCTATGCTTGTGCTTCCGCATTTTCTTTCTGCGCTTTTTTACAACACTGCCCAATTCATCACCTCCCTTTCAGATTAATATATGCATCAAAATTATTACAATTTGTAAACGAATTATCTAACACAACTGATGGGTTTATGTCCACATCTTTTTTCGGGGTGAAATAAGAAAACGTGCGATATCAAAGATAATGAATCCTGTGCCCCTCGGATCGTGGCATTGCCGGCGTCTGACCCCGGAAAAATACATCTTCACGCTAAAAAAGCAGGCTTCACTTAAAATCGGAATGGAGGAGGCCTTATTCTAAGGCTTGAAATTCTTATGGTTTATGGTATATGTCTAACAAGAAGTTCATATGGGATCAAGCAATATAGGGTTACTTAGCCGAATGAAGCCGCCCCAACTTCACTTTAACCTAAGGTAAAACCAATCCCACAAGGGATTTTTGACGATCTAATTCGCCGGATTATAATGCAAAAACGCAAGACCTTCAGCCCCAGGCAAATTGAAACCGTCAACAACGCCGTAGCCATGGCTGAAGAGCTTGTCAGCAATTATTATAAAATGTCCGCCAGTCAATGGCTTGGCCCGCGATACGATGTCAAAACCCTGGCAGATCTGATCAATGAGGAAATCATTGACGGCCCATTTGCGCAAATTATTCGTTACAGGGGACAGCGCAGGAATACTTCATTGGGGTCGGCAACCTATGATTTTTATAAAATCTGCCTGCAGGATCATACAATCCGGTCAACCTTGGATGGCACAGCAGGCATTGAGCTGTTTCCTTTTTCTCTTTACATCATCACCCACGAATTAATCCACATTGTACGGTTCAGTAAATTTCTTCAAAGCTTTGATGCCTCCAGTGAAGAACGCATGGCAGAGGAAAAGCGTGTCCACCGCAGAACCCATGATATTTTAAACCCCGTTCAAATTGAAGGTCTATTGAAGGTCCTGGAGTTTTACAACGATTGGCGCGTACCGTATGAGGATTTGCGCGATCCCTGATGAATATTATAGGCTTTCAGATAATGTTTTTGGCAAAGCTAGAAGGAGCCCCCCTGAGTAAGACGTACAGTTAGTAAGTTGTTGAAGGGGGGCGACTGATAACGCAGTCCCAAAACTTTATCTGGAAGACTATAAATTGAATCTTGACAATCCAAGGATACTGACTATATATAAACCAGCCAAGGTCAGATCCGGATTCGAAAAGACGGCCAAAAATTTACAATGATAATGTATCACGAAACCATTGTTTTTTGAGATAATGGCACGATGTTGCACAATGGAGATCTTTCAAGATGCCGATCTACGAATATGAATGCACCAAATGCGGGAACATTGAAGAAGCACTGCAAAAATTTTCAGACAAACCACTTAACAAATGCAGACACTGCTCGGGTAAACTCCACAAACTCGTATCCCAGAGCACCTTTCACCTCAAAGGTACCGGCTGGTATGTAACCGACTATGCCGACAAGTCCAAAAAATCCCCGAAGTCTTCGGAAAAAAAGACTGAAGAGAGCAAATCAGTTCAGGCAAAATCGGCCGACACCGACACGGGCAAGAAAAAACAATCCACCGATAAATCCACCTGATCCATCCGATACAACAAATTTTTAAATACCTCATCCTCTATCGCACGATTCTCAGCAGGTGGGTCACAATTATCGGCTGACCTGCCTCTACCTGAAGGGGCTAATCCCAATTTTTTTTAAAATTACACTCTTTATCTCTTTACAATCAAGAAAGTATGATTAACTTTCGAACAAAGTAATTCCTACGAAAAAAACTTGCCTAACATTTTAATATTATACCCATATTTTAAAATTAAACTAATTTGAAGGGGGGTGGAAACAAATACCGCCTTTTGGAGCGGCAGGACAAACTTGTTGAAGGTTTAACATGAAGCGCTACATTCACAGAAAAAAATTTTGCTAATGTAAAAGGAGATTTTGAACCATGAAATTGAGACCATTACAGGATCGAATTTTAGTCCAACGCGTTGAAGAAGAAGCGACCACCAAAGGTGGCATTATCATTCCGGATACGGCCAAGGAAAAACCCGCTGAGGGAAAAGTTACGGCTGTCGGTAACGGCAAGATCGGTGAAGACGGGAAAAGGATCGCGCTCGAGATCAAAAAAGGGGATCGTATTCTTTTTGGTAAATACTCTGGCACCGAAGTAAAAATCGGTGGCGAAGAATACTTGATCATGCGCGAAGACGACGTGCTTGGAATAATTGATTAAATAAATGATTTTAGGGAGGATATATTAAGATGAGTAAACTGATAAAATATGACATGAAGGCCCGTGAGGCGATGCTGAACGGTGTTAGAACTCTTGCTGATGCAGTTGTGGTAACTTTAGGCCCTAAAGGAAGAAACGTCGTTCTGGATAAATCCTGGGGCTCACCGACGGTCACCAAAGACGGTGTCACGGTAGCAAAAGAAATTGAACTGGAAGATAAGTTCGAAAATATGGGTGCCCAGATGGTCAAGGAAGTCGCCAGCAAAACTAGCGACATGGCTGGTGACGGAACCACCACAGCCACCATTCTAGCACGTGCAATCTACGAAGAAGGACAGAAGCTCGTTGCAGCCGGTAACAATCCCATGGCAATCAAGCGCGGCATCGATGCGGCGGTCGAGGTCGTGGTAAAAGAGCTCCAAGGCATGAGCAAAGCCACCAAGGATCAGCGTGAAATTGCTCAGGTCGGCACTATTTCCGCCAACAATGATACGACCATCGGAAATATTATCGCCGAAGCCATGAACAAAGTCGGCAAAGAGGGCGTCATTACCGTGGAAGAGGCCAAGAGCATGGACACGACCCTCGAAGTCGTGGAAGGGATGCAGTTTGACCGCGGCTATCTCTCACCGTACTTTGTGACCGATCCGGAAAAAATGGTAGCTTCCCTCGATGATCCCTACATTCTGATCAACGAGAAAAAAATCAGCAACATGAAAGACCTTCTTCCGATCCTCGAGCAAGTCGCCAAAATGGGCAAACCTCTGATGATCATCGCCGAAGATGTCGACGGCGAAGCCCTGGCGACCCTGGTGGTCAACAAACTCAGAGGCACCTTGAACGTAGCCGCAGTAAAAGCCCCCGGCTTCGGTGATCGCAGAAAAGCCATGCTGGAAGATATCGCCATATTGACCGGTGGACAGGTGGTTTCTGAAGACCTTGGGATCAAGCTGGAAAACTTGACGGTTCAGGATCTGGGAAAAGCCAAACGCATCAGTATCGACAAGGACAACACCACCGTCATCGATGGCGCCGGATCACGCTCAGCCCTTGAAGGCCGGGTCAAACAAATTCGAGCCCAGATCGATGAGACGACCTCCGATTATGACCGTGAAAAATTGCAGGAACGACTTGCCAAACTGATCGGCGGCGTAGCGGTCATCAATGTTGGCGCAGCCACCGAGACCGAAATGAAGGAGAAGAAGGCGCGCGTTGAAGATGCCTTGAACGCAACCCGGGCGGCGGTTGAAGAAGGTATTGTCCCCGGCGGCGGTGTGGCCCTGGTACGTTGTCTGGATGCCCTGGGCAAGCTTAGAATCAAAGCAGATCAGAAACTGGGTGTCAAAGTCGTTATGCGGGCCATCGAAGAGCCGCTGCGCCAGATTGCCAACAATGCCGGTTTAGAGGGATCTGTTGTGATCGACAAAGTTAAAAATGAAAAAGGCTCATACGGCTACAATGCCGCCTCAGATGTCTATGAAGACCTTTTGAAAGCCGGTGTGCTGGATCCCACCAAAGTGGTCCGTCTGGCCCTGCAAAATGCAGCCAGTGTGGCCTCATTGATGCTGACCACCCAGGCCATGGTGGCGGATAAACCGGAAGAAAAACAGGACGCAATGCCTGGCGGCGGTGCCGGAATGGGCGGCGGAATGGGCGGAATGGGTGGAATGGGTGGAATGATGTAATCACCCTGTCCATCGATGATAATTTAAAAAAGCCCTTATGGTATGTTCGCATACCATAAGGGTTTTTTTTATGTCTTGATCAGGTTTTTTCTGACAACATGTTGCCAGGAACGTAAGGTTTCAGCCCAGCCGATGGCCTGAAAAACGGCCAATTTAATCATCAAGAAACCGTGCCATTTCGTGTGGTTTCATATGAACGCCGCCTTGTATGGACGCGAGCGTCCAGTCTGATCGTAGAAGAAACTTAATATATTTCATAAGGGGCAATACTTGCATAATTAAGTGCTTTGAATCTTAACCTTGGATTTACGGTTCACCGAGAATCGCTGTTAAAATCAGCAATTCTCTAAATGACAAAACCTCTGAATTTAGCCAAACATCGAATATCAGGCTATTTAGCCCCCAATGTGCTCTTCACCGAGAATTGCTGATGGGTGGTCGAAAAATTTGACAATTCAGTGATAATCAAGTAATCTTATTAGATAAAAAACAACTATTTTCATTGTCATTAACTGCAACAAAGGAACCGGAGTATCTGATGAGAATTAAAATACGCATCTTATCCATCTTGATTTTATTCATCTTTCTGCTCATCCCGGCCTCACCGGGGTCCCAGCCGGCAGCCCAGGATCAACCAACCGTTAAATACGAAACCGGGTTCTACTATACCGTACAAAAAGGCGACACCCTCTGGGATCTTTCCCAGAAGTTTTCCGACACTCCCTGGCAATGGCCGGAAATGTGGCAAGAAAACAGTCAAATAGCCAATCCTCACCGCATTTATCCAGGCCAACGTATCCGTCTGTATCGCCGCCGCGGCGCTCAAGGCTATGGCGAAAAGGGTTCCCTTGAGGACAAGACATTTGCGGATAAGCCCGAGTTGACGAACATGCTGGATTTCCAATTCGCTTCCATCGATCGCGTGGGCTTCATTCGTAAAGATCCTCTTCAATCCCTGGGCACCATCTTTAAAGTGGAGGGGCAAAAAACAATGATCAGCACGGGGGATCTGGTATACATCCGACCGGGAGATAACGCTTCAATCGCAAAAGGTCAGAAATTTACAATCTACCGAACATTAAAGCCGATAATGGCCAAGGACACCAACAAACTGATAGGCATCCAGCACTATCTTACTGGTGCTGTGGAAATTACCATTGTGCGGCCCGATTTTGTCCTTGGAAGAATTGTTGCCGGTTACCGGCCCATCAAAGTCGGCGACCTGCTGATGCCGTACTATAGGCGCCTATCACGGATTGGAATGCAGCAAAGCCCGGCAGGATTAGAGGGCCATATTATCGGTTCTGAGGAGCATCAGAGCATGTTCGGTGAAAACGCCATTGCATTTATCGACAAAGGTGAGCAGGAAGGGGTCGGACCCGGCCAGTTGTACTGGATCTATAAACAGGAAAAATTTCATATCAATCCCAAGGATAAAAGTAAAACCACTCTGACCCCGGTCCTTTTAGGTGAATTGCTCGTGCTTCGCACTGAAAAGACAACCGCTACGGTAATGATCACTGACTCCCGCATGGCGATTCAACCGGGAACCAAAATCATAACTCCGTTTAAATTGGAATAGAAGATTAGGCGCAGAAAAAAAACGCCAATTCCGTTGTTATTGGGATTGGCGTTTTTTTTACCGAAAATAAAGCCCTGACCGGGAATGACTATTGAATATTTATGGTTGTCGCTTTGCGCTGTTCTTTTTAGAATGGAAAGAATTCCTTAAATATTCAATCTTCAATCGACAATATTCAATCATTTGAAGATAGCGAAAATATCCCAATATAATTTTATTGCCACAAAACGCACTAAAATAATTTATAAGGTATTACCTGCGGAGGAAATCAACAGCATTTTGAAGAATTTGAATACCGACGGGCAGAATGGTATGCGGCGGGGAGAAGCCACAGCGCTTGGCAATTTCTTTGCGGCGTGTCCAATCAGGATGATTGGTCCAGTGATTATAACCTTCCGGATGCGGCATCAGGCCGAATATCCGCCCTGTGGGATCGCAAATACCGGCAATATCACTTATCGAGC
>Ga0316193_10002435_pt1 | contig 13127 bp, 13 predicted proteins | sample MerIslsedime2_MG_FD_207735 | JGI IMG/M metagenome (GOLD analysis project Ga0316193, IMG submission 207735) | Coastal sediment microbial communities from Maine, United States - Merrow Island sediment 2 | ecosystem: Environmental > Aquatic > Marine > Coastal > Sediment | place: USA: Maine...
GATCAGCGCGAGCCGGGTAGATGTCAGGTTGATTCCGGCCATCGTTTCCCAAGCATGGAGTGATACAAATCAAGAGTTTTGTGCACCACGATCGACTCGGCAAACTCGCGTTGCACAAGCTCCCTGCCCTTGCTCCCCATTTTGCAACGCAGGTCTCGATCGGTTATGAGTCGCTCTATTGCACGCGCAAGCGCTGCGGGATTCTTTACAGGAACCAGCAATCCATTACTCTCATGCTGCACAATTTCCCGACAACCCGGCACATCTGTGGCAATAATTGGGCGGGCGCATGATGCCGCCTCCAGCAAACTTTTAGGCACACCCTCACCATAAGTGGTAGGCAACACCGCGATATGGGATTGTGCCCACACTGCCGGGATATCGCTTCTCCGACCCCACCATTCGATAATCCCTACAGACTGCCAGTCAAGCAGCCGGCTCGCCGGGATCGACGCTGGATTTTCCGGGTCTGGTTCACCCACTAAAATTGCCCTGAATGATATACCCTGCTGTTTCAGTAGGCGGACCGCTTTTACAAATTCAACCACGCCTTTATCCAGCAACATCCGTGCAACCAGGGTTACCACTATCGGGCCATCTTTTGGCTCAGGGGACGCTCGGAAACGCGAGACATCCACACCCGAGCCTCGAATAAGCACAGTATGATCCAGCGATAACACATTAGATTCAGCCAACAGGCGTTGATCATCCGGGTTCTGAAGAATGACCTTGCCACGCTCTTGATTTAACAACAGCCGAAAAGCAGATCGGATCCATGGCTTTAGCAATTTCGCCTTCCAGCGGTCAGAAGAAAACACAAAACCCATTCCTGCCAGCGCATTGACCACGGCAGGCACTCCCGTGAGCCTGGCAGCCAAAGAACCATAAAGCACGGGCTTCATGGCCACGTGGTGCACCAGATCAGGTTGCTCACGACGATATACCTGTAAGATCTCGAAAATAGCCAGAACTTCCCAAAAAGGATTCTTGCTGCGCCTGCGCATTGCGAGCGGAATTAAGCGAAAGCCTTCCTGCTGGATACACAAACCGTGTTTGCCTATGCGAGTAGCGACAACCACTTCTAATCCAGCATTCTGTGCAGCCCTTGCGATCGGCAACCGATGAGAGCAGAAATACCAGTCTTCAGTAACGTAGTAAATAAGCTTACAGCGTACATTTTTCATAAATTATAAGTGGGCTTTTTAACGATTATATTTGCCTCCATTGTTAATAAGTCCGTGTCCTCCAGATTTACGAACTCTCCACTTATTTGATCCTTTCGTAGTGGCAACTGTTCCCACATCTCTGCTTTAGCAACTTCAACCACAAAACCCGCCGATTCAAATTGAAATAATACCTGGGACAATCGCATACGATTGGTATAAAACCCGCTTCTAAATGCAAACCAATCCTTTTCCCATAGATCTGTAGAAAACCTCAATGAGTTTAATGAACCGCCAAGATGATCTTTAAAGTCTATACAATGCGAACCGATGCCAGATATTTTTTGAATACGATAAAGCTCTTTAGTAACATCAAAAAACTCTGCAAGACGGACGTGCTCAAGAACCGCTTGTGAAAATATCAGGTCTATGCATTCATCCTCAATTGATTTCAGACTTTCCAGACCACTCTGCATATATTTGCAATTCGTAGCAGACAATATTTCCTCAACATTTTTACAGTCCATAAGGCAACTGATATCACGTCTCGATCCAATCGATATGAGCCTTTTAATCAATGAATAATAACACTGAATGTCTTCAGATGCGTAGGCCCCATTATCAACTAAATAGCCTCCAGAAGCCCCATGGGCCCAAGCGATGATACAAGTAGCCAATGAATCACCTGGACCAAATTCAAGATAGTAGATACCCTCGTACACCGCGTGTAAATCGGCAAAGTGTTGATTGTGTACTGATATCGCATAATTCGAATCCAACATACTTCCCGGTGAAAACAAACCAAGCTTCTGCCATGTTCTTCCACTAACCGGAAGGCGGCTTAAAACAATTTTCCCGGCGATCTTTGCCCACCACGGTAAATACCTTTTCATTAAATCTCCTTAACACTTTCTAGCCGGGCCTGGCACATCAGTGCGCCCCACAGGCAATAATGCCAGCGGCATTTTCCGCTAATATACTCATGAGTAATCCCCCCCATTTTTAGCGGTAGTTAATTCAACCGGTCACCGCAGGTTCTCGGGGGGATTACCCTTGCTAGGCGATTTTTTGAATATAGAATGAGCCTGGCTCTCGTTCAGGTGTTAAGAACGGCGCTACCGAATTAAATTTCTCGTAATGATTGTGATGCAAGTAATTGAGGGCACCCACAATTTTCCAGCTGCTATTGTGTGAGAGGAATGCCTCCAGCAAGTATTGCTCGTTCCAGAACCTAACCCTATCTTGTAGCCATTCCTTGAGATAATTTTTGGGTGAAAATATATCATGCACATGAACAATCACACCTGTATTGAGAGACGGCAATAGTTCAAGATATTCAAAAAGGACATCGCCTTGAGGTCGTATAATGTGAGATGAATCAATGAATAAGATGTCATTTTCTTGTAGTTGGGAGAAAAATGATAACTCCATCTCTTCAACTTTTTTCCTGACTACGGATACACCCACCTCTTCAAGCCAAGGCATTTCATAAGGCTCAATGCAAATATGTTCACATTGATAACTTGGGTCTTCATCCTGATTTTTATTAATGGCATTAATTGCCATTAGAGTGGAGTTGCCGCTACCCACTTCAAATATTCTCTTTGGTTTAATTGTACGAATTATCTGATACCAATATTCAGCATCTCCTGATTCAAACGCATCATTATTTAGATGAAACCTTAGAGTGTCTGGTTTCTCTTGCGGAATATCTGCAAGTTCCTCAGAAAAACAAAACTTTTCTAGCATTTCCAGTTGACCAGAAACATTCCAGTTAATCCCTTGAAGATTTCTGTCTTGAAAGAAGTCTGGATTCGGATTTCGGTTATCAAACTGAGGTTCGTAGTAATGATTACAAATTGGAAATACACCTACATTTATCAAAGCATTCTTGCTGTGTGGCAGCCTGTGTACGCCTGCTCTTCGTATATTCTTCAGTAGCCATGCGGCAGGATAGACGAAAGGTATGAGGAGGATGTCCGCCAATGGAAGGAATTTTTGTATCAGTATTTTCATGTAAAGTCCGATGTGGCCCGCCGGTGTAAGAACGATAGACCCAGCCGCCCCCTTATATCCCAGTAGCCAACTATACCGCTCATTAAGAATCTCTATGGACTTCTAGGAAGAGATGCTGATAACCTTCCGCCATAGCTTCAAGAGAAAAATGCCGTTGAATACGTTCTCTGGCAGCATCCAAGCGTTCTTTCCTGGCATCTCCAGAAGCCTCCAATATTTCCTGCCAAGCTTGGCACAGCGCGCGCGAATCGTGAATGGGCACGACCCAGCCACACCCAGCTAAAAGAGAAACAGGGCCCTCTATATCTGTCGTAACACAGGGTATACCACAAGCCATCGCTTCACCGATTGTCAAGGAAAATGATTCCCCAAATGATGATGATGCAGCAATATCCAGAGCGGCTGTCACCCTTGCAATATCCTGCCTCCGCCCCAACAGATGGAAACAATCATGCACTCTCGCGTCATCAATCCAGCCCACAAGCCTCTGGTTATCCCAATTAATTCCGTCACCACAGAGTAAAAAATAGACATCCGGGTAATCAGCGTAAAACATTCCCGCTGCCTCAATGAAATTATGGTGATCTTTCTGTGGATCGAAGCGGGCAACGAGCCCAATGATGAGCGCCTCTTCAGAAACCCCCAATTCCTTGCGGATATTTGCACGCGCCATCAGATCCGGCTTGAAGGCCGATAGATCGATGCCATTCGGAATCACAATCATTTTCTCTGCAGCGTAGCCCATTATTTCATGAACTTTTTTCGCACCTTGCGAACAGCAGACAATTTTGTAAGGCAGCCATCTGGATAGCCAGGCGCAAAGCCGCATTGTCCAGATTGTGCTCTGTTTACTGAGATGCGGATCAAGATTACTATGATGTATACCCCAGGTTACGGGAATACCACCAGCCAGCTTCGCTGCAATTCCTCCAACAAGATCTGCATGGTACATCCATGTCTGGATAACATCTGCCTTTGACTGCCGCAGCCAACCTGCCAATTTTAATACGGCCAGCGGGTTTGGTATTCCTCGACGCATTCCCAAGGCGCGTACACGTACACCTAGAGATTCTATTTGTGTTCCGATAGGGCCAATATCAGTGAGCGAAATAACCTCAGCGGTATAAGTTGCCCGATCCATAACGGAGAGCAGTTTATAGAGCACCATCTCCGCACCGCCGGTATTTAGGCCAGTAATAACATGTATAACCTTCATATGTGTTGACGTGCCGTGCCATTCTTCCCGGATACATCGACACCTAAACGCCCAACTCCAGATTGTCTTGATTCCATAGTAATCACAACAAATAGAAACCAAATCCACGGAAGCCAGTAATCTGATATCACACTATAATGTACGGCTCCCGCACCTAATGAAATGATATAAGCATATTTCCTGATGCCCCTTATCCTTAGCGCCTTTATAAAGACGCTCACATAAAAGCTGAAAAACAATGCGGCGGAAACAAGCCCACCCTCCACTATTATCTGCAACCACCAGCTCACAATCCCCTGCCCGGAGCCATCGGAACCTAAAAAACCACCTGGCCCTAGACCGAAAACAGGGTGTTCTGCGATAAAAGGCAATACTGCACGCCACCTGGCAAGCCTGCTTTCTGGGTCGTCTACAGAACTGTAGGAAAACGTCAGCTTACTGGTAATTCCGCTGACAAAATCACTATCCATATTGCGAGCAACCATGATTGCCAACAAAGCGACTCCGAATAAACATAAAATAAGTGTTTTTAAACCACTACGTGATATTTTCATACTCGCAAAAACTGTCGCCAAGTATACGATTAAGGCGAACATCATCCCAAAAGATAATCCTGCAACTGCAGCCGCACTGAAAGTTGTAACTAGGGCAGTCATGACAACTAAGGAAAGAATACCTCCAAGTACTTTCCTTCCGGTTCCGAACCAGTGCGCGATTACCAATGGGGCAAACAACTCCAGAAATAACGCAAAATTACCAGATTCCGACATGAATGCACGGGCGCGAACTACAACACCAGCGTAAGTGGGATTGTATCTAGTTCCCACGTTTCGAGGAATCATTGGGTCTACGTCATAATTAAAAATGTTTTTACCTGCGAATTCAACGATGCCAAATACAGAAGCAAAAATAACAGCAACTGTGATCCAGAAGATGATCTCATTCAGCCCTACTTTTGCCCTCCTGGTAAGAATCATAGCACCGAAATAATAGGCACCAATTACCACCGTATATGACAACAAGTGATTGAACTGTTTTATAGCAAACGCATCGATATTGATGGAACTGGCAATGTAAAGGCTTACGAGAAATGCAAGCAGCAACGTATCCCCGAAAGTTCCAAAAAGATTAGCAACGCGTCTCGAATACAATATCTCAGCAATATATAATACCAAGAATGCAAATATTACAGATAGAGGAAGGGGCAACCATATACTCCATGCAAATGCATTTGTTACGGGAAGAGATATTATGAAGGCCGCCAAAAATACCTTATATGGCGAGTTAAGAGCACGAGCGTACGCGGCACTCATCCTATCTTGATCCTTTGATATAACGATAGAGTCTCTGTACTCGATTGAACCCTGTTTCACCTATCATTTTATATAATAATAATGCCGACAGCGTTTTTATATACATCTTCGATGGATGGGTAATAGCGTAGCCACGACTAACGTGTTTCCTCCTTACTCGGGGCAGCTCCCGCAACGCCAACTGCAGCGAATGTACGCTATTAGTCAGCCCACCGTCCTGAAAACCGGTTGTAATTATATCTTCAGCAAAGCGCGCCTGACGATACTTTAACTCGCGCATTAGGAACTCGTAATCTCCAACGATGCTGAATGTTTCATCAAATCCACCATACTCTGAAAATAGATCCCTGTGATGCAGTGTGCCTGGATGAGGAATACTCATTTCCACTAGAAAGCGCTTTCGGACCTTGCCCCAAGGTTCTCCATTTACTCTAATGACTTTTCCTTTCGCATTCACGAACGCGACTCGCCCATATACAACGCGGATTCCATCATCCACTGCCGAAGACATATAGGGAAGCAGCGAACTAAGAACCTGGGAATTCCACAGATAATCGTCACTACCTAAAAAGGCTATCCAATCTCCCTGAGAATGTTCCAATGCCTTGTTCCATGCATGATAAATGCCGTGGTCAGGCTTCGATTCCCAGTAAGTGATTTTATCCGTATTATGTTTGAGAATGTCCACGCTACCATCTGTCGACCCGCCGTCCATGACGATAAGTTCTTTATCTGGATAACTTTGATTCGCAACACTATCTATACAGCGTTGTAAATACTGTGCACCATTGAATACAGCGACAATAAAAGAAACTACGGGCCTAGCTTGAATATCAGTTTTCTTTGTCAAACGTTTTTCCTGCTATGCACAACAATCACGAAATTCCCCACAGGTGGAATGAACCCGGCCCACTATCTAGCACCGAATATACAATCGGCAACCTAATAGCTACCAACTCGCCGACGACATAAACTGCTCGTTCATCGGGTGCCCCGGAAAGAACACATCGAACACGTGACCATGCCAACACGGTCATGGCACGACGACCTTTTTTATCATTGATGTCAGCGCACTACGTTGCGGGTGAAACCACATTGCGGGTAGAAAAAACAACGCCATTAAGACACCAATCACCCATATTTGCCAGCCTTCTGCACCGTTTGAAGATCTGCCATAATACGCTGCCAAGCATGTTGTCATTCCCACCGTGCAGGCTGTAATTAGAGCAAAACTTTGACGGGGCACCAACTCAGACCATGCAATATGGTGTCTGGCATGGTAGGCAATAGCGACTATCGATCCACCCGCCACAAGTGCAATTGATGCACCCGCAACAACACCGACTCCGCCATACTCCCTGCCAAGAAGGAACCCGAGCCCCAGATTACTGAAAGACATAAACACATGCGCGACAACATTCGATTTCAGATGCCCAGTTCCCAGATTCATGAAATAGGCCGGGCCTGACATAATATGAAAAAATGCCGCACCACTCAGGATCATCAAAAACAGCACGAATATATTGGCATAGTGCCCAATCCAGAGTTCCGAGATCACAGGGCTTAAGGCCATTATTCCTGTGTATACTGGTAGAGCCAGGTAGAAAAGCACCCGGTAGTTCGCGCGATAAAGATCCTGAATTCTTTTAGCATCAGTTTCATGCAGGCGCGCGATGACCGGCACTAATATCTGGTTTGCGGCCAGCAATACCGCACGACTTTGTGAGACGAGGCGTTGTGCCATTTCGTAATAGCCTGCCGCGCTCAATCCGCCAAACTTACCCAAAAACATCTTGGTAACCGGTTCAGTCAGCATGATGCAGATATTGACAAGCTGTAAATTTGCACCATAACCGAGCATTTCTCTGAAGCGGTCGTAGCGCCATTGGTATGGCACGATGGGCAGTTGTTTAATGATCGTGCGTAATAATAGCCAACCGACCACTGCGGTGATGAATACCTGGGCCAGTTGAGCATATACCATTCCCACCAAGCCAAAGCGTGGCACTAACAAAATTGCCATGCCCAGCAGGAGCAGAGTACCGCCGATCACCAACAATCCACGTAGATCGGTGCGGAGACAACCGTCGAGACCGGCTTGAAATACACTGGATAAGGTCAGTAACCACAAGTAACCCAGTGATAATGGAAGTAACTTTCTTGCCTCATCCAGTGATGTTACGGGGAAGACATACCCTAGCCCCCAACTTAGCAGTGGATATAAAAGAACCAGAAATACGGCGATGATAGCGATTAGAGAAAGCGCCGTCGTCTGAATAACAATGGATGCGTCTAAAGGTTGTTTAAGGGCTTGATATTTTGCAACAAATTTAGTCGCACTGCCCGACAACCCCAGTTCACCCAACTTCAATGCATTCGCGGCCGCCATAACGATGGACCAGACACCCAAACGCTCAATGCCAACGGTCTTAATGAGGTAGTGATAGAGAACAAACAGGACAACGGAAGTAACCAAGACCTGCCCGACTGATACAATCGCATTTCTTGTCAAGATTCGCCTATCCATTAAATCTTTCGAAACACCTCGATTCTCGATGTACAGCGGGAGTATTTTGCGGTCATTAATGAACTTGCATTATTTCACCGTGTTAATGCATCAACTTCCTTCGGTATGCAGAGAATATCTCCATATTTTCTTACGCCTCCCGCAAGATTCGGCACCAGCGCGTCTACAATCTTGTAATCATATCTAGATATTATATCGATAACCTCTTTAGAACTTGAGCCGTTAGCTCTTAACAATGGATCACTTAACTCAGATATGATTATGGGTCTGCATTTCTCTAACATCCTCCTTGCCCCATCAAATACTAGATGCTCAGAACCTTCCACATCAATTTTTATAAATCCCGGGTCAATACTATATCTTTCGATCAGATCATCTAGCGTTGACGATGATACTTCCTCCAGCCCATATTTTTCTCCCGAAATAGATGGATGCATCATTTCACCAATAGTGGAGTATTCGCACTTCCCTTCGATAACTTTCATCTGAATCGGAACATCCGAGTTAGAAGCGACACCTTCAAAAACCGTAATAGATTTTTGAAGGCAATTAATCTCGATGTTTTTATGCAGCCTCATTAATGCACTTTTAGTTGGCTCTATAGCGAGAACCCGTTTCCCAACAATTTCTTTAGCGAAGAGAACGGAAAAAAACCCGGCATTGGCTCCAACGTCTATAACATCCCTGCTACGATCAAGATATTTCAACACGATCTTGGATAATTCGGATTCGTACGTTTTGTAGAAAATGACTCTTCTGAATAAATCGGAACGACAATCAACAAAAAATTTCCCATGGAATTCAGGGAGGTTAATAACTGGATCATCCGCAACAATATCGCAAAGATTGTCATAAGCGGGTTGCATGTGGCGTTCATGCCTTTTCCTGAGGTATTGCCTAAACAAGATCGCCGGAGTTAATAAACGCCTGACATTTGGGTAGGTGTAGAGAATGCTTCTAATATCCCCAAGATCCATGCTAGATGCCTCGACTGATTATGCTTACAAATCCACGCTGTGCTGCTTCATAACAAATACACCATCTTATCCGTTATTGATATCCGCATTCACAGCATCGCCCGACCTTATGAACACTGCATCAAAGTAGATAACGTGCCCATCCTCAGCATAGCTTTGCTCAAGATTACCCGCATAGCGATACTGCAAGCGATCAAGCAACAGGACTAACTCCTTAAAATCCGGCTGACCGTCATAAAGTTTATCCAAAGAAACCTCAAGAATACACGCAGCAGCCTTTGCTAAAATTTCGCCTCCTCCGCGAATCACCCGATCCTCATACCCTTGAACATCCATTTTCACAAGAACATCCCTTTTCAACGCTGTCGCTCGCAGCTGGGTATCTAGTGTCGTTAGCTTAACAAGAACTTTCTCTTGTGCTCGCGTAAATGGATATTGTTTGGTACAGACATCCGTTGTCGCCAGAAGCGATGAGGAGGGACTGAAGTCAACATGTGCATACATGCCAATTTCCCCTTCTTCATCACCAATAGCCATATTGTATGCCTCGACTCTTCCATGCTGACTGCGCGCCCATCTCTGTAGCAACGCGTATGGTTCTGGCAAAGGTTCAAAACAATAAATCTGCGCTTTAGGGAACACGGTTGAAATGTAGTTTGCAAATTGCCCGGTGTTGGATCCAACATCAATGATGGTTCTGATCGGGAGAGACTTCAAGCCGCATAGCATTTGTCTAGGGCTATTCTGGCTCCGTAGAATATCGAAACCCATCCGATTCGCGGAATGTTTTGCAAATGATTTCAACTTCGTAGTAATGTTCATAGTAAGCACGCCATTCAATACAGCCCTATTTGTAATATGTCAGATAACGTTGACGGATAGCCTATCACTAATGATCGTACCCTCATCAGTGATGGCCGCAGCAGGGCATTTATACGGCATTATTCAATATTCCAGAGGCTATCAGTCATTAGTTTCGAGTGAATTAGTATTGTGCTTCATGATACCGTACCACACATCGGTTACCCGACATCACAAATGCTACGGGAAACCAAAAATAGAACCAACGTTACTTGGCGCGTGTGAGTAGCCGATCCAAATCCGGCACGGCACAAATGAAACCGCAGCTGGAACTGGAACCGGGTGGAACCGGGGACGGGAACCGGGGACAGACCACGATTACCCTTATCAGACAACGTGGTCTGTTTCCGTTTTCTCTTCAGGTCTTAACCATGCGCAAGGCATCTTGCTACTGCGTTGCCATGGGCTTTTCTGTCACAACATGTTTGCCCGCATAGCGTGCTCGAACCATGAGTTTCGATCTGGCATTTGATCATGTGGCGGATCTGCTTCGGTTCGTCTGGAATGCGCCGCAAAGCATCGCGTAGGATCAGCCACTGTTCGTCACGCTGGCCTTTGCCAGAAACTCCACCACAAACGCACCAAATACCCCATCAACAAACGCAAATAATCTTTACAGCCGTGCCGGGGCCCACGGGGCTGATCGACCTGCCGGCCTCGTGTGGCGCCCCGGTGCCCAGCAGGCTCCCGAAGACGTTGCGAGCAAGACATCGGCCACCGATCAAATTTTCTTGCTTTTCGGACATTATTCATTCGGTTATATTCGGCCAGACAGAGTTGCAGCGCAGCGTTCCAAGAAGGCATCCGAACATATTAATGCGCAGCCATAGCCAAACACACCTGAAGACAACTCAGCTCAAGCGCCGGGCCACTGCCGTACCCAAGGAGCACGATATCATACACTGTTCCGCTCCCCCGCCCAAAAAATGAGCAGAAGTCACCAGCAACATTGGCAACTTCACTGTCTGGATAGTCGTAGCTGTGCCAAGTGCACGCGGATTGCTTTAAAGAATTCGCCCTGAAGCAGGATGCGCACGGCAGCCGTTAAAACAAGCAATAAGGATGGCACTCTTTGTCGATTTTGGCGGCGCGCGCGGTTCGCTATTGCTAATGATTGCCGCTACGCGCTGGCCTTTTCGTGCTCATCGTAAACTTTCGACCGAAATTCGGCGACGAACACCAGGAATATGCCGATCATGAAGCCCAGCATCGCTGCGATAGATATCAGAAGAAGTTTCCGTGGCCTCTCCGCTCGATACGGCGTTTTTGCAACCGAATCCACCCTGACAGCGGAAAGTGTATCAGGATCCACAACTATATCTTCAAGAAAACTCAGTCTTTCCTGGAGGTCGCGCAACCCCTGGATAAACGGTTCATCTGATTTGCGCGACTCAAGTACGGTAATTTCCTTCTCCAGCGCTTTTGTTCCACGCATATAGAGAGGTACTTGGGCGGTATTCACTGCAACCCCCGCCGGATTTTTGTCCGCAGCCATGGGAAACGCACCTGCCTCTGTAAGGCCCAATGCCTTGGCGACACGTAAAGCTTCCTGCAAACTGATTACTCTGTCACGCCTCCTCTGTTTAGCTGATTTTAATTTGCTGTCCAATTGGTAACGCACCCGCTTGATTTCTGTCTGAATCGCGGATTCGACGTCGCTTAATAACTGATGAACAGTGCGCTCATCGACAAGATCCACGAACCGATTCAGCCATTGTGCAACAAGTTCAGGATCGGAATATGCCAAACTGACTGTCACAAACAAAGGATCCTTCGCATCGATTTGCAACTGAATACTCTTGTTAAACTTTTTGTCGAATATCCGATCGACATTAAACTTCGTGTCCGCTTCCTCGTTGACATAGTGGGATACCAGATTGCCTCTGTCAAAAAACTCACGGCGCAACCCCCGTGATTTGAGATTCGCCAGGAACGCGTTATACACAAGCTCCGGTGTGAGTCGCTCTATATCAAGACCCGCTTTTTCTATGCCACGGTAGTCAATCAATAGCCCCTGGATCTGCTCTTGCTGTGGCGGTAACAAAAACGCCACAGCCCGATATGACGGTTCCGTAAAAAAGATATAAGCCGCCGCCAACATCATCGATGCCAGCAAACTCAACAGGATAATTCCCTTGCGCCTGGCGATCACCCTCCATAGATCAATAAGACTGACTTCGTCGCCCCTGTTTTCATAGGGGGCAATATAGACCGGGATCGGGTGCGGATCCGATGAACTTTCTAACGGCCTGGATTCCATATCTAGTTTCGACACTTAATCAATCCGATTATACACATCTTCATATCGCGCCATATCATCGTCCCGCACGAAGTCCGCATACCGAATAGGGACAACAGACGTTTGGAATAAAACTCGCGGGAAACCGGCCAAAGACGGCCGCCTGCTGCGCCACCGCTAAAAATCATAGGGTAAAGATGCATGGCAGCTGATATCGTCAGGTTATTGGGCGCATTTTAAACAGCGCGGAACGATACCCGATTCGTTGCCGCGGGTCAATTTAAATCGAACGGGCATCAGAGCATAACCTGTTAATATATAAAATAAATTGCCGCTGCCCGGTAAAAATAACGCGCAGAAACCGTAATATGATGTTCCCTTTATGAAAATAGTCACTTTATGCCCGAAGCCGATGCCTTCTACATCATGGATCGGGGCTATGTCGCCGAGCTGTCCGGTGATTCATCCAACATCTGCCCTACGCAAATGGAATGGCCCCGGTTTGAAACCGAAATCCCGTCTGGCATGGTTATGATCGAATACCATATCCCGGTTCATTCGCTCTGCCATCCCAACAGTAACACCCCGGAAACGGGGCAAGAGGTGCAGCAGCGCCAGCGTCAGACGAAAGACCACTGATGGAACACGCAAAAAACGTGGCTCTCTTCCCATCGCGGCAAACACCCGACTGACCATCTCTTTGTAAGTGAGCGTTTCTGAGCCTGAAATATTATACGCCTGATTAACAACCTCTGAATGGCGCAATGCCTGAAGGCAAGCTATTGCAACGTGACTGGCGTGTATAGGCTGCCTTA
>Ga0316193_10002436_pt1 | contig 13127 bp, 10 predicted proteins | sample MerIslsedime2_MG_FD_207735 | JGI IMG/M metagenome (GOLD analysis project Ga0316193, IMG submission 207735) | Coastal sediment microbial communities from Maine, United States - Merrow Island sediment 2 | ecosystem: Environmental > Aquatic > Marine > Coastal > Sediment | place: USA: Maine...
TACGACCCTGATAGGCGAAAAATACCGCCAGCAATCCCATCATGGCGTTCATAACCGTCAGGGCGTTGGGAAAGAATGCCAGGATACGGCGCCGCAGCCCTTCGTTTCCCAGACAGAGTTCATCCAGGCATAGCGTACCGTATTTGCGGCAGTACATGGCAATGGAACCCAGGTTGATCACCAGAAATATAATCTCAATGAAAAACAGACCCCGCAACGGCAGATTTCCGAACCAGGAAATTGATGAATAAATACGGGTCGCCGGGCCTTCGGGGACATAAAAGGCATAGGCATAAAGAAGTGCTCCCACAGGGGCGGCGACGATGGTTCTCAGCCGGGCGAATTCACTGTATTCGGGGTCCTGTTCGGTGCGGATTGCAAAACCCCGCATAAAATGGGCAAAGTTGTCACGGACCAGCACTGTCACTGTTAACAGCAGCACCAGAATTGCATGCAGCAACTCCGCCCGGTTGGGGTCGGGTGTAATAATATAAATGCGCCACATGGTACCAACGGCCACCAGCGGAAATATGATTGAATAAACAACCTTATCCATGAGACGATCGGCCAGCTTCGCCATAACGGGATGGGGATGAAAGCGGGCGGCAAACCATCCGTCAACTAGATCGAAGGTCATCGAGATAAACAGGAAGACCACCCCCAGGGTGTATAAAACCGGGTTGCGGGTCCACATAACGGCGACGGCACACAGCATTCCGCCAAACACCAGTGGCGGTCGTCCATACACCAACAGAGTTGTCAGTCCTTTGGGTATATATTGTTTTCCGGGCATCATTATAAATTTGAGTCAGGAGGTCATTAAATCTCAAATAATGGCGGTTATGAAGAATGAATAATAATGAAATTCCCGGCCGGTGTCAAGGAAAGGACCCTTTCAACCGGAGCCTTTGCGTTCTGCGTGACTTTTTGATAAGGCATATAACTTAAATCATGTCTAAATCAATTTACAAAAAAGTCGGGATTGCCTCTCTTATCATGATGACATCGGTCTTTTTAAGCCGGGTGATCGGTCTCCTCAGAGAAATGGTCATCGCCTATATCGGCGGCGCCGGAGCGGCCGTCGATGCCTATCAGGTGGCTTTTGTCATCCCCGAAATTTTAAACCACATCGTTGCCAGCGGTTTTATGTCGGTCACCTTTATCCCGATTTTTTCGAGATATCTGGCTTTGGACCGCGAAGATGACGGCTGGAAGATATTTTCGATCGTTTTAAACTGTTTTGGATGCTTTCTGGCGGTTTTAATTCTGATCTCCATGGCCTACGCGCCTCAATTGATAGATCTGATTGCACCGGGGCTTGAAAATGAAAATACGATTACCACTGCGGTGAAGATGACCCGAATTATCTTACCGGCTCAATTTTTCTTTTTCGCGGGTGGACTTTTAATGGCGGTCCAGTTTTCCAAAGAACGGTTTTTTATCCCGGCCCTGGCGCCGTTAGTGTATAATACAGGAATTATTGCAGGCGGCCTGATATTAGGACCCTGGCTTGGCATGGAGGGGTTTGCATGGGGGGTTTTGATTGGCGCATTCGCCGGAAATCTATTTGTCCAGTTTTTTGGTGCACGCAAAGCCGGGCTTAAATATTTACCAATTTTTGACCTGGGACATCCGGACCTGAAAAAATATGTACTCCTGACCCTGCCCCTGATGATCGGTTTGACCATGACCTTTTCCACCGAGTTTTTCTTCCGGTTGTTTGGCTCCTATTTAGCCGAGGGCAGCATTGCCGTACTGAATTTCGGGTTGCGGATCATGCTTATCCTGGTGGGGGTGTTTGGCCAGGCGGTGGGTGTCGCATCATTTCCCTATATGGCCAAATTGGTAGCCGAAAAGAAAATGGATGAAATGAACCGGTTGCTGAACAGCACCCTTCGATATCTGGCACTGGTCATCCCGTTTTCGGTTTTAATCATGGTTCTGCGGTCCGAGGTGGTCCGGTTGATTTTTCAACACGGCAGATTTGACGCTGGGGCGACGGCTTTGACGGCCGATGTTTTGATTTATTTTATGGTCGGAGCCTTCGCCTTTGCAGCCTATACAGTGGTGATTCGTGGATATTTTGCTTCACAGAACACCCTTTTCCCCGCAATTTTTGGATCGGTTGCGGTTTTGCTGAGTATCCCGCTCTATCTTATGGGGATGAATTTGTTGGATGTCAGAGGCGTGGCCCTGGCGGTGTCACTGTCCGGTATTTTTCAAGTGAGTGTTTTATATGCGTTGTGGAATAAGCGCAGCCATAACCCCGAAAGCCGCGGCGTATATATTTTTTATGTAAAAATTATGTGTTTGGCCGCGGTGATGGGAATATTGCTGGAATGGTTTAAATCAGCAGCTCTGTCCGGGCTGGATTCGACCACGTTCGCCGGAAGCTTGATGGTGTGTATCTTAACCAGCATCGTATTTGGTTGTCTTTTACTGTCGGCCGCCTATGGTATGAAAATTAAAGAGATTACAAGTCTGTTAGATCGCGTGACCGCAAAATTGAAATTCCCTAGCTAAATGCTTATTCCCATTTTCCAGAATACACAGCAACGACTTAACCGGCCACGCCGCAGCCAAGTTAAAGGGAATTCTATTCTTCCTATTTCGCTTTGCCCAGTAGATGATTGGAAATGATAACCTTCTCTACCTCTTTTGTTCCTTCGTAAATTTCGAGAACCTTACAGTCCCTGTAAAAACGGGCAATATCATACTCGTTGAAAAAACCATACCCGCCGTGCATTTGTAACGCCTCCTGGGCCACTGTTACGGCATTTTGGGCACAATACCATTTGGCCATCGCAATCAGACTATGATCTTCCTGGCCGCTGTCGATAGTCCAGGCGGCCCGGTAATATAGGGATCGCCCGGCTTCAATCAGAGTTGCCATTTCAGCAATCTTAAACCGAATGGCTTGAAATGAAGCGATTTTTTTGCCAAATTGTTCTCTTTCCTTGATATGTCTGATGGCCTGTTCCAAAGCTCCCTGGGCAAGACCAACACCCTGGGCGCATACGGTAATTCTTTCACGATTAAAAAGCCCCAGAATTTGACTAAAGCCTTCCTGTTCCCTTCCAATTAGATTGGTTGTCGGCACCCGCACATCCTTGAACACGACTTCGGCACAATCGGCTGCCCGGATACCCAGTTTATCTTTTAATTTATTGGCTTGATATCCTTCTTTGTCGGTTTCAACCATGATGAGACTGTATTGTCTGTGACGGGCCTCTTCCGGGTGCGTTTTGCAAAATACCATAATATAATCAGCCAGGGTGGCATTGCTGATAAACATTTTGGTGCCGTTGATTACATATTCGTCCCCATCTCTAACGGCTGTTGTCTGGGCGCTGGTGACATCCGATCCGGCATCCGGCTCGGTGATCGCTGTTCCCATAATTGCCTTTGCTTCCACCAGGGGTGTCAGGTATTTTTTCTTTTGTTCCTCACTGGCATGATCAATGATAATCTCGGCACCAAAAGTAGTGGAGATGACGGCCTGGGCCAGACCGGGATCAATTCGCCAGAACTCTTCAACAATTAGGGCCTTTTCAAAAAACCCCAAGCCAAAACCGCCATACTTTTCAGGGATATACGAGCCCACGAAACCCAGTTCGCGGGCCTTTTCTAGTAGGGCCATATCCAGTTCTTCTTTTTGATCACATTCTTTGGCGACAGGTGGGAATTCGCCTTCGGCAAATTCCCTGGCCGCAAGCTTGATACCCTGCTGCTCCTTGTTCAATTTAAAATCCATAATGTAGATCCTCCCAAAAAATCTGAGTCAATTGAAACGCGTAATCTGTGTTTATACCGCTTTTCATAAAAACATTCCGGCTGGTATAAGTGGTTGTAGTAAAAACCGTTTGAATAACGGAACGTTTTTTTGACAACCACTATATCTGCAATCTATTTCTGCAAAGTGATTCGTCCGGTACCGGGCGATTGATAAAATCAGGGAATCGTTAGACCGCCGTCGATGATGACATGCTCGCCAACAATATAACCGGCAAGATCTGATGCCAGGAATACAACCAGATTGGCGATCTCTGCGGGATCAGCGAACCGTTTGATGGGTACTCCTTTTAACATCAACTCCCGCGAGCCTTTCTGCAAAAATTGATCCACCAATTCCGTGTCGACAACACCCGGACCCACTGCGTTGGCATTGATATTGTATTTGATCCATTCAATCGCCACTGACCGGGTAAAATGAATAATGGCGGCCTTGCTGGAATGATAGGACGCATTTTTCGGTCCGGCGATGACGCCGCCCGTAGAGGCCATATTGATGATTTTGCCATACTTTTGTTCAATCATATAGCGGCCGGCTGCCTGGGTACATAAGAAACAGGCCTTTAAGTTGACAGCCATCACTTTATCCCAATCATCCTCCGTCTGTTCCATTAAGGATGCAGGGGACATAATAGCCGCGTTGTTAACCAAAATATGCAGACAGCCCAGTTGATCGATGGCTGTCGACATGAGTCGATCGACGTCTTCCTTGCGAGTCACATCGGTGGGTACGGGCAGCCCACGGCATCCTTTTGCTCGGACCTCTTCGGCCGTTTTTTCAAGCTGGGCAGCCGTTCTGGCGGCTAAAACGACATCCGCACCGGCTTCAGCCAGCGCAATTGCAATAGCTTTTCCGATACCACGCCCGGCGCCGGTGACAACAGCCACTTTACCTTTCAGGTCGATTTCTATTGCCATAAGTGTTTTCCTCCTGGCGCTGCAACCGGAAAAATTTTAGCTTGAAGCGATCTCAAAAATAGGATTTTGGTTCAAGATCGCGGCGGGGCCGAGTTTCTAACCGGAGGCATACTGTTGTATGTCGAGGATTTGAAACGAGGCACCAACAAAGATATGGGGCCAAAAGACATTTTTGAGATGGCTTCTTATATCATGAAGGAGCCCCCATCACAATTTATGGTTTGTCCGGTAATATAAGAGGCTTCATCCGAAGCCAGGAATACAGCCAGGTCGGCCACTTCCTTCGGATCGCCGAATCGGCCGAGAGGGATACCGGTCCTGAGACGCTCCTGGGCCTCCGGCGGAACCGCTTTTAGCATGTCGGTCCAGATTGTCCCGGGTGAGATGCAGTTGCAGGTCACGTTCTTGCGACAGAGCTCTTTGGCTGCGGTGCGGGTCATGCCGACCACCCCTGCTTTAGAGGTCGCATAGTTCAGCTGTCCCGGATTGCCAAATCTCGAGGTGGATGAAACATTAATGATGCTGCCGTTGCCTTGTTGCCGCATGTGGATAGCTGCCGCTTGCAGACAATTGAAAGTGCCTTTCAGATTTACTTCTATCACCTGGTCCCACTGTTCTTCGGTCATTTTGTGGAGAATCGCATCCCTTGTGATGGCCGCGTTATTGACCACTATATCCAGGCCGCCCAAGGTCTTGACCGTGTCTTCCACCATGGATTCAACAAACGCCTTTTGCGAAATATCGCCGACCGCCATAAAACATTGCCCGTTCATAGCGTTGACCCTGGATTCCACTTCTTTGAGTGCTTGCGCATCCAGATCGCACAGGGTTACTTTGGCGCCTTCTTCAACAAACCGCAAAATCATGGCTTCCCCGATGCCACGCGCTGCTCCGGTAACAATTGCCACTTTGTTCTTAAGTCGCATCATGTTCTCCTATTTTTGAGATGGGTTCTGACTGAACTTTTTGGGTGAGCAGATTCATCCGTTCCCCTCTATTTTGGCAATGGCGCTAGTTGAGGCCTTTTAAAAAATTACGCGGTATCGATTGGATAGAGGACCTCAAACTGTCCGGTCAACTTTATCTCCCCCTTTTGATCTTTGGCCTCGGTATGACATAAAATGCGAAGGTTTGCTCCTTCTGCGACTTTTTCTGTCACTGTGGCACTGACTGAAATAATATCGCCCGGAAATGTCATCCCCTTAAAGCGCACCTGAAACCGTTTCAAATCGCGTTTAGACACCCAGCGGGTAATGGCCTGGCCGACAAACCCCATAATCAAAGGCCCCTGTGCAATCACTCCCTTCAGGCCGGCTTTTTGAGCAACCGCGTCATCGGTATGCAGGGGATTAAAATCGCCGGAGGCTCCTGCGTATCGAACCAGTTGGGTCTTTGTCACCGGATCTTTTTCAACGGTGGGCAACATATCGCCTACTTGCATGTCGCGAAAATTTACATAAGGCGCCATATTTTCATCCCGTTTCTATTTCTATAACCGCTCTATTATCAAAGATCTGGCCTTTAGCACGCTTTGATCTTTTTGGTTTGTAAAAATGGTCTGCAGCGTAATCAGATCCAGGTTGCCGGACCTGGTTTCTTTTTCAACAATCGATTCACAGGACATATGACAGTGCAAGACATCTCCGGGAAAAATTTCACCGTTATATTCATATTCTTCCTCTCCATGCAGGACGTGCTCGAGTGGCACATTGAGCATTTTGAAGATTTCTAAGTAGGCGCCGGTGAACTCCTGAAACGCCATCGTTATGTAAGTGGGCGGACATGGGGTATCCGCGTAACCCTCAGCTTCCGCCTTAGATTTGTCCCGGTAGATTGGGTTGTCATCGCCGATGGCCCCCATCAGTTCCCGGATCTTTAGGCGCTCAACTTTCAGGAGATAGGTCGGTAATTTTACACCAATCTTTGATTTATCAGCCATAGTTGCAATCTTCCATTTGTCTTCATTAAACCTGCAAAATAATGGATTCACCCTGGCCCAGTCCACCGCAAATGGCGGCTACACCGCAGCCGCCCCCCCGGCGCATCAATTCATACATCAATGTCATGGTGATCCGCGCTCCGCTGGCCCCAACCGGGTGCCCGATGGCAATGGCACCGCCGTTGATATTGGTGATTTCCTGAAGGGCGCTGTATTTGTGGGCATCCATATCGGCTAAAGCCTTTAACGAAACCAGCGTCACAGCTGCAAAGGCCTCATTGATTTCGATGAGATCCAGGTCGTCGATATTTTTTTGGGTGTTGCAGAGCGCCTTATTAATGGCCTTGGCGGGTAGGGTGGCCATATAGCGGGGTTCGGCTGCATCCCATGCCATGGTTTCAATGGTGGCCAGCGGCTCAAGACCCAATTTGTCGGCCTTTTTGCGGCTCATGATCACCATGGCTGAACCGCCGGCGTTCATCCCCGGCGCATTTCCGGCGGTCACGGTCGGGCTGCCGTAGATGGTCCTGAGCTTGCCCAGTTTTTCCAAAGATGTCTTGCGCGGCGGTTCGTCACGGTCGAAGACGATGGGGTCACCCTTGCGTTGAGGGATCTCAAGTGCCATGATCTCTTCGCCGACTTTATACTTTCCGTTTTCATAGGCCGCTGCCCAACGCTCCTGGCTTTTCAGGCTCCACTTGTCTTGCTCCGCTCTGTCGATTTCAAATTCCAAAGAGACTTCACCGGCATCCAGTGCCACCGGATTGAAGCCTTTTTTGCCGTATCCCAGCTCAAACAGGATGTCGACCATTTGGATATGGCCCAACCGTTTACCCCATCGGCCGCTGCTGGCTTCCACCAGGTGGCAGGCGTTGCCCATATTTTCTGCGCCACAGGCAATTGTCACATCTGCTTCCCCGGAACGGATGGCACGACACCCTAAGCGCAGTGCTGTCATGGAAGAACAGCACGCCCGATCGAGGGTCAGGGAGATGCTGTCGGCCGGAAATCCCGCCAGCAGGGTAATTTGCCTGGCCGGGACATTCAGGTAGGGAGCATATTCGGCCGGGATACAGGTGCCGTAATAAAGTTCATCGACCTCCGAAGGATCCAGCTGAATCCGACTGAGCGCTTCTTTTACCACCATGACGCCCAGATCGATGCTGGAACTATCTTTGAGAACGCCGTCAAAACGACCAAACGGGGTTCTGACCGCACTGACAATGACCGCATCGGTATTATCCATAATGTCTTCCTTATTTTAACGCTTTAACTGTTTACAAATGGGCGTATTAAATCATGCCACAAGACCAGGTGCATCCGTTTGAAGGGGGGATCCCACTTAAACCGGCATGATGCCATGCTTGCGGGGCGATCGCGGTATACTTTTTTTATCCAGCATCTTAAGGGCCTGGATCGTTTTTATTCTCGTTTCCACCGGGTCAATGATGTCGTCAATCACCCGTAAACCAGCCGCCAGGTAAGGCGTCGCGTAATTTTTTTCATATTCAGCGATGAATTTTTGACGGGCGGCTGCAGGATCCGTCGCGCCGGCAATTTCTTTGGCCCAGATGACTTCAGCAGCGCCTTCCGGGCCCATGGAAGCGCATTCCGCCGTTGGCCAGGCGTAGACCAGGTCGATCCCCAGTTCCTTGGGGCCCATGGCCGACCAACCGCCACCGTATGCTTTGCGAAGGATGATCGTGATCATGGGAACAGTGGCTTCAGAATAGGCGTACAGCATTTTTGCGCCGTGGCGGATGATGCCCCCATGCTCCTGGTCAATCCCCGGCAGAAAGGCAGTCGTGTCCATTAAGGTGACAATCGGGATGTTAAATGCATCCAGGGTCTGAATAAATCGGGCTCCCTTATCGGATGCATTGATATCGATGCTACCGCCTAAAAATTTAGATTGGTTGGCAATGATGCCGATACTGCGTCCATCCATTCTGGCAAGGCCGATCACCAGATTGGACGCATAATCCGGTTTGATTTCTAAAAATTGTTCATCATCTACTATTTCCTGGATGACCCGACGTACATCGTAGACTTTTTTCTTTTCAGCAGGCACGATTTCCAGCAGCCCCGGGCATCGTCTCCTGGGGTCATCTGTGGTGGTGATCCTGGGAGGTTTCTCAAAGCAATTGGGAGGGAAATAGGACAGCAGCGCTTTGATCGTTTCCAGGCAATCATCGTCATTTTCGACTTCAAGATCGGCAACGCCGCTTTTTCTGCAATGAATCTTTGAACCGCCTAGCTCTTCGGGGCTGGTTTCCGCTCCGGTGACCGCCTTAATCGCGGCCGGTCCGGTAATGAACATGAAGCTGGTCTTTTTGGTCATCAGGATAAAGTCCATAAGCGCCGGTGAGTAAACAGAGCCGCCCGCCGATGGTCCCATGATGGCCGCGATCTGGGGGATGACACCGGAACACCTCGCGTTTTGGTAAAATATTCGGGCAAAGGTAATATTTTCAGAGCCTTCCTGAAGTCGTGCGCCGGCCGAATCATAAAGGCCGATCAAGGGAACCTTTTTTTCATAGGCCATGGCAGCCAGATCAGCCATTTTCTTTTGGTGCACCGGGCCGGCAGAACCCCCCATCACCGTAAAATCCTGGGAATATATGAAAACGGTCTGGCCTTGAATCTCCCCGTAGCCGGTGACAACCGCATCTGCCGGGAGCTCCTTTTTATCCATGCCCAGACGGTTGCAGCGATGGTACGCAAAAAGCCCCAATTCGACGAATGTGTCCGGATCCAGGAGTTTTTGAATCCGCTCACGGGCTGTCAGTTTTCCTTTTTCATGCTGGGCTTCAATTTTGGCCGGACCGCCCCCCAACTCCAGTCCGGCGCGTCGTTCTTTCAGTTCTTGAATTTTGTCTTTCATCAAGCTCATCGCTTTACCTTTCGAATTGAGGCGTGAATCTATCCGGTTTTACTCAAATCACCCCTTCGTCTTTCAAGTGTTGAATATCTTCAGCGCCATAGGCCAGTAAATCCCGCAGGATCTCCTCTGTATGCTCGCCCAGCTGCGGTGCCGCTTTGTTGATATCTCCGGGCGTTTTAGACATTTTTGCCGGTGGACCAACGATCCGATGCTTGCCCGCAATGGGATGGTGGACATCGACCAGCATTTCTCTGGCCTCAACCTGTGGACATTTGAAGATATCATCCACCGTCTGTACCGGGGCGACCGGCACATCGTGTTCGATCAGCAATTCAACCAGCTCATCGCGATTGTTGGATTTGACCCAGGTGTCGATGATGGGTCTGAGATAGGGGTAATTTTCAGCACGCCCCGACATCGAATTGAGTTCGGGTTTTTCGAGCAGACGATCCTGTTTCATTGCGTGGCAAAAATTTTCCCAGTGTTTTTCCCAGTGGCCGGCAATAACGATATATTTTCCATCCTTTGTTTCGAAACAATCATAAGGTGCATAGAGAGGATGTGCATTCCCTTCTCTGCCTGAAATGATACCGGATATGGAGTACATCATGATCGCGCGTTCAATCATATAAAGCATGGTATCATACATGGCACAATCCACATGCTGCCCCTGGCCGGTTTTGTTGGCATCGTGTAAAGCCACCATTGTCGCAAATGAGGCAATGGTGGACGTCCAGATATCCCCAATCCCCGGGCCGACCTTATAGGGGGCCCCGCCTTTAGGGCCGGTCATGGCCATTACCCCGCCCATCGCCTGGGCGATTAGATCAAAGGCGGGCCGTTCGCGATAGGGGCCGGTATGACCAAAACCCGAAATGCTCGTATAGACAATTTTGGGGTTGATTGCGCTTAAAGTTTCGTAGCCCAACCCCAGGCGATCCATTACGCCGGGTCTGAAATTTTCGATGACCACATGGGCATTTTTGACGAGTTCCTTAACGATGGCCACCCCTTTGGGGTGCTTGAGGTTGAGCGTTATGCTTTTTTTATTGCGACTGATCGAAAGAAAAAATCCCCCGGCCCGCTTATCCTTGTCCTGGGGGGAATGAGGTCCGATGCTCCTGGTATTGTCTCCCGTACCCGGCTGTTCGATTTTGATAACTTCAGCGCCATAATCACCGAGCATCATTGTGGCATACGGGCCGGCCAGCATCAGTGTAAAATCAAGCACACGGATATCATTGAGCGCCTGTTTAGATAATGGATTCATTTTATATCATCATCGTTGATCGTGTCGCCCGTTTGACCCGGGCTTCAAGTTTAAGAGAAGTGCAGTTTTATCTCGCTTAAAAATTTAATTAAATTTTGAATTATTTTTGGATTATAATAGGCGACCTTAGGATGTCAAGCAAAATTTATTCTTAGGTGGGTGGATGCCGCTTTAATACGAACCTTATCGTTTTATAGTGTAAACAGCGAATGTTATACATGAAATGCTTTTGATCACAGAGTGAACTTTCGCTTGACAGGAATTAATTATTGAATTAAAGAAAAAATTAAATTTAATTCCCCTTTTGAAGACCAGGCATTTAGAGATGGGGCTCGTGGCAGTTAATTAAATTAGACAGCCGCAAATCAAACGACACAGCTTTACAAAAAAGACAGAGTAGGATAATAGACACATTTGTCCCATTCCCGAAACTGCTGCAGTTTTCAATTAAGTTTATAGGCGGATATACCCCTCGTGCTTTCGCAGTGGTGGACAGCTATCAAATGTAGGCACCTAACCGACCGTTACGGTTTGTATAAATTATTGATTTGGGGGAACCCATGAAGGGAGGTGAGATAAACTAAAAAGATTTATTTTCAATTGTTTTTGGTAAAAACGAGGCCATGGGTTGTTGATGTCTAAATATGCATTAATTAAATTTAAGGAGGGTTCTTATGGAAACTAAAAAGATTTTTTTGCCCGAGTCCGAGATGCCGCGGTACTGGTATAATATCATGCCGGATATGCCGACACCAATGGAGCCTCCGCTGCATCCGGGGACCGGCGAGCCTGTTGGGCCGGCTGATCTGGAACCGTTGCTGCCCATGGCATTAATCGAACAGGAAGTGAGCCAGGAAAGCGAGATCCCTATCCCGGAAGAGGTTCTCGAAAAATTAGCCATCTGGCGGCCTTCACCCCTTTACCGCGCCTTTGGGCTTGAAAAAGCGCTCGACACACCGGCCAAGATCTATTTTAAAAATGAAGGGGTCAGTCCTGCCGGTAGCCATAAACCCAACACAGCAATTGCCCAGGCGTATTACAATAAAGTGGCCGGAACCAAGCAAATATATACGGAAACCGGAGCCGGCCAATGGGGCAGTGCGCTCTCTTTTGCCTGCGCCCTCTTTGGATTGCCTGTTCAAGTATTTATGGTGAAGATCAGTTATCATCAAAAACCGATGCGACGGGTGATGATGGAGACCTGGGGGGGCAAATGTATACCCAGTCCCTCCACCGAAACCCAGGCGGGCCGAAATGTCCTTGAAAAAGACCCGGATAACCTGGGCAGTCTGGGTTTGGCCATCAGTGAAGGCGTGGAAAAGGTCGTGCAAGACCCGGATGCCAAGTATTGCCTGGGAAGTGCGCTGAACCATGTACTCATGCATCAGACCGTCATCGGTTTAGAAGCCCAGAAGCAGATGAAAATTGCCGGGGACTATCCGGATGTGGTTATCGGGTGTTCAGGTGGTGGCAGTAATTTTGGCGGCATCATGCTTCCGTTTGCCAGAGATAAAATCAACGGCAAAGATATTGATATCATCGGCGTCGAACCCACCTCCTGTCCGACCATGACCCGGGGACCGTTTACCTACGACTTTGCCGATACCGCTGGAACCACACCGCTTTTCCCCATGCACACCGTGGGTCATGAGTTCATGCCGCCGGCCATCCATGCCGGGGGTTTGAGATATCATGGCAATTCACCGATTAACAGCCAACTTCTTTTGGACGGCATCATCAGGGCCGAGGCCATCTCCCAGCTTGAAACCTTCGAGGCCGGTATTCAGTTTGCCAGGTGCGAAGGATTTATCACGGCTCCCGAGACCAACCATGCCTTAGCCCAGGCCATCCGCGAAGCCAAAAAGGCCACGGAAGAAGGCAAAGAAAAGGTTATTCTCTTTAACTGGAGCGGGCATGGGCTGATCGACATGAACGCTTATGAGGCTTATCTTGCCGGCAAACTTGAAGATTACGCACTTTCAGAAGAAGAGTTAACCCGAGCACTGGGACAGCTTGAAGGTCTGCCGAAACCCAAGCAATACGTTCCTGCAAAATAAGGCCAATGTGCCGAATAAATGCCGGAAGTCCAAACGGACTTCCGGTATTTGGTAATTAAAAGGGATGAGATGAGCAAACCATCCAAACCACCTGATGACGAACGTCAGATTCGGTGCCCCAAGCTTGGGCACCAACTTTATTTTTCCTATTGCGTCAAAGAGAATCAGGGAATTCCCTGTTTCCGGACGCTTGACTGCTGGTTTGAGCATTTTGAGGTGGCCGCCTTCCTTGAAAAAGCACTCACATCTGCCGAATGGAAAGCTGCT
>Ga0316193_10002437_pt1 | contig 13123 bp, 14 predicted proteins | sample MerIslsedime2_MG_FD_207735 | JGI IMG/M metagenome (GOLD analysis project Ga0316193, IMG submission 207735) | Coastal sediment microbial communities from Maine, United States - Merrow Island sediment 2 | ecosystem: Environmental > Aquatic > Marine > Coastal > Sediment | place: USA: Maine...
GGGGACTTAGCTTTTGGTGAACCCTGAACCCTGAACCCTGAACCCTGAACCCGGATGGGTGGGTGGGTGGTGTAGCATGTGCGAACCAAAATCGGGGAGTTCAGCATGCGTTGGAAAGGCGGTCGCAGGAGTCAGAACGTCGAGGATCGGCGGGGGATGCGGATGGGGCGCGGCGCTGCGGTCGGTGGCGTCGGTGGCCTGGGTTTTTTGATCATTGTGGTCCTTTACCTGCTCCTCGGCGGAGATCCTGCACAGCTCGTGGAGCAGATGCCGCAGGCCGGTGGACCGTCGGCTTCAACCTCGACCGGACCGCCACCGCCCGGGCAAGAAGAGCTGGCGGATTTCGTTTCGGTGGTGCTGGCAGATACCGAGGACACCTGGAACCCGATCTTCGCGTCGATCGGACGCCAGTACGAGGAACCGAAGCTGGTCCTCTTCTCCGGCCAGGTACAGTCGGCCTGCGGGATGGCCGGGGCGGCGATGGGCCCTTTCTATTGCCCCGGAGACCACAAGCTCTACATCGATCTCGCCTTCTATGACGAGCTCCAGCGTCGGTTCCGTGCGCCGGGCGATTTCGCCCAGGCCTACGTCATCGCGCACGAGGTCGGTCACCACGTGCAGAACCTGCTCGGCATCAACGACGAGATGCAAACGATGCAACGGCGCGTGAGCAAAACCGAGGCCAACGAGTTGTCGGTGCGGCTCGAGCTGCAGGCGGACTGCATGGCAGGTGTCTGGGGCTACCACACGCAAAGGGCGCGCAACATGCTCGAGGCGGGCGATCTCGAGGAGGCCCTCAACGCCGCCAGCGCGATCGGTGACGACCGCATCCAACGCGAGAGCACCGGCCGGGTGGTTCCGGATTCATTCACCCACGGCTCGTCGGCCCAGAGGGTCAAGTGGTTCCGCACGGGATTCGAATCGGGTGACGTAGCGTCCTGCGACACCTTCAGAGTCGCGAACCCTTAGCTCTCAACTCTGCAACTTGCAGAAATTGCGGGGTTTCTTTTGTAGGCGGGTCCTTCAGGGCCCGCCAACGAATGCCTCAAGGCCTCTCTCGCGCGCCCTAATGCCTAGCTCCTTCCGATTTGGCTGAGTAGATTCTTTCCCAGGATCGCCGAAGCTGACAGCACCGCGCCAAAAAGCGCGCCGGCCACGCCAGCCGTGCAGACATCCTGCCCCGTGAGATAGAACCCCTTGAGACCGGTCTTCGGCCGCAATGCCCGCTCGCGAAAACGGGCGGGTGTGTGCTCCAACCCGTAGATCTCGCCCTTGTCATAGCCGCCGAAGTGGCGGGTCGAGAGCGGTGTCGATAGCTCGGAGTAGGCGATCTTGCCGGCGATCTGTGGCACCTCGCGATCCAACACTTCGATCAGCCGACGCGAGAGCTCCTCCTTGATGGCCTCATAGCCCTCGCCGCGCTTCATCCATTTTGTGTCCTCCCACTGTTGGAAGCGGTCGTAGGGAGCGATGCTCACGACCTCGACTGTGGCCTTGCCTGGATGACGATTGGCGAAGTCCGGGTCTTTGGCCGACGGGAAGGAGATATAGACCATCGGCAATGGCGCCTCGGGGTCGGCCAGGTATCGGGCGAGGTCGCCGTCCTGGTCGGAGCTGTGATAGACCCACAGGTTGGATCGGCCGAGACCGAGCTCTTCATCGGTGGCGTCGAGACCGACATAGAGGCAGATGTGGGACGCCGACCGTGCCGTGTGCTGCAACGTCGACCGCAGCGCTTCGCGTCCCGGAGTGCCGTCGGGCAGAAGGTGTTGGACGGTGTTGGGGACCCCGACGTCGCTGATCACCAGGGGCGCCCTGATTTCGCCGCCTTTGACCATGCGAACGCCAACCGCGCGTCCGCTCTCGACCAGCACCGATGCAACGTCCGCGTTAACAACAACATCTCCACCCGCCGCCTCGATGACCGGCGCCACCGATTCTGCGATCCTCGAGGCACCTCCAATCGGATAGGCGGCGCCGCCGAGATAGTGGTTGAAGATCATGGCGTGGATGACAAAGCTCGCCTGGGCGGGCGGCAGACCGTGGTCGCCAAACTGGGCGGCGAGCACCGCCTTCAGCTTCGGGTTGTCGGTGACCCCATCGAGGACCTCGCCCAGGGTCCTGCCGGAGTGGCGGAGGAATCGCCGGCGCATCCAGGGCCCGGCAACCAGGGCGGCGGGGCCGGGGAGCGCCTTCTCCGCGAAGAAGGTTCGGGCGCCGCCGATCGCGTCCCGCACCTGCTCGAGGTAGCGGTCGATGGCGGTGGCCTCATCCGGAAAGTACGAGTGCATCCGCTCGCGCCAGGCATCGCGGCCGGTGACGTACTCCCACCGTTGGCTGCCGATGACCACGGTGTCGTAGACCTCGCCCATCGGCTCCCACCCGAGCGAGCCGTCGCTGATCTCGTCGCAGAGCCGTCGAATCATCGAGTTCTCGCGGTGCACCTGGCCGATGTAGTGGACGCCGACATCCCAGTCCCAGTCCTCGCGGCTGAACGCATGGGTGAATCCGCCGGCTGTGGTGTGGCGCTCCAGGACCAGGACCCGCCGGTCGGCGTGTTTGGCGAGCAGGGCCGCGACACCGAGGCCGCCGATGCCGGAGCCGATGACAATGGCGTCGTAGTTGCCGTCATCCTTCCACGAGGCGTATGGGGTTCCAGTCTTCTTCATGGCTCCAGCTTTTCCTTGACCGAGCTCAGCTTGGCGTCCATCGAGGGCTCCCGGTCGACCCGGGTTCCGAGGCGGAGGTTGGTTGCGATTCGCGGCGCGCCCATCTCGTGCAGCCGTTCATGGCAGGCTTTGAGAGCGGCCATCACCTCGTCCCAGTCGCCTTCGATATTGGTGCCGTTGGCGTGCAATTGCGGCTCGAGGCCGTGCTCGGTGAAGACCTGTTCGCAGGCCGCCACGTAGCTCGACAGCGACAGCCCGACCCCGAGCGGGATGATGCTGATGTCTGCGATGGCTTTCATAGGCGTCTCCCTGACGCAGAGAATACTCCGACATTCGATCATCTAGGCGTGCAAGTTAAGAGTAAAGAGTGAAGAGTAAAGCACATCTCGCAAATGTCGAGGGGTAGAAACCAGGCTTAACTCTTAACCCTTAACTCTTTACTCTCGTCGAGTCGGCATTCACTATGGCTTGCCGGGGGCCTCCTGTATCCTCGTCCGTCATGAGGAGCGCTCTGGAATTGTGGCTCGTCCGACACGGCGAAACGACCTACTCGGCCTCGAAGAGAGTCGCCGGGTGGAGCGATCCACCGTTGACCGACAACGGGCGGCGCCAGGCGGAGGCCCTGCGAGCGGTGATTGACGGACGGCGATTCGAAGGTGTCTGGTCTTCGGACCTTCTACGAGCGGTTGAAAGCGCCCGTCTCGCATGGGGTGAACCGACAACCGACCGGCGCTTGCGGGAGTGCGACTTCGGGGACCTCGAGGGCTGCACCTACGAGGAGGCGGATTCCACCTATGGCGAGGTCTTCAGCGAATTCCGGGATTTCGAGGCGCCCGGCGGCGAGTCCCACGAGGCTTTTCGAAGCCGCGTCCACGACTTCGTCGGCGCGCTCGATCCCGGTGCCCATCTGCTCTTTGTCCATGGTGGGGTCATCCGCGTCCTGACCCAGGACCTCGGGCTGGATCGGTTCATTCCAACCGGGAGCGTCGTCGGCCTCGATTGGGCTACGCGGGAGGTTCTTTTCCTGCGCGAGGGCGGGAATAGCGAGGCCACGGATTGATTTTCGTTTGACATGAGCCTGCGCCGGCTACTGTTGCTGATTTCGATGTCCTTCCCGATGGGTTGGCTGGTCCTTCCGGCCGCCGCTCAGGAGGTGGAGGAAGCAAGAGTCGAGGCCCGCCTCGTCGCCGGCACCTCCGAGGTCGAGCCGGGATCCACATTCTGGCTCGGTGTTCATTTCGAGATCGAGGACGGCTGGCATATCTATTGGCGCAACCCCGGTGGAGGGGGACTGGCCACCGCGGTCGATTTCGAGCTTCCCGATGGTCTCGTCGCGGGCCCTCTGCGGTGGCCGCTGCCGATCGCCTTCGTTCAGAGCGAGGGCATTCCCGGATACGGTTACGAGGGCTCCGTTGTTCTCGCGGCCGAGGTCGCCGTCCCGGCCGACTTCGACCGGTCGCAGCCGGGAAGGGTGTTGGTGGAGGCTTCGTGGTTGGCGTGCAAGGGCGTGTGTGTCCTCGGCTCGGCCGAGCTCGAGGCATCGCCGGCACGGCTGCCCGAGGACCCGGTCTTTCGACGGTGGGCAGATCAGCTGCCGAGGACCTCCGAAGCCAATGACCTGCCGTTCAGCCTGACCGCGACCGGCGGTCTCTCGGATGGGTTGATCTCCCACTGGCTGCGGTGGTCGGAAGAACCGGACCCTGTCGAGTGGTTTCCCATTCCGTCCGAAGCGCTCGAGATCGGAGATGTTCGCATCCAAACACGGGGCGGGTTGACCCGCGTCGACGCGGAAGTGAAATCGAGAAAAGGCGCCTCGGGATCGATCAACGAGCTTCCATCCCTGTTTGTCGTCACCGGCGACGATGGTGAGCGACGGGGTTGGGAGCTTTCGGTAGATTTGACGAACAACTGAACTCAAGGAGACCAAGATGAAGCATGTGATGAGAACCGTGATGATCGTGTTGGCGGTGGTGGTAGCGATGCCCGCGATCGCCGGAGAGGGGGTCAGTGTCGGCGATGCCGCGCCAGATTTCACTCTCGCAGACAGTGCGGGCAATCAGGTCAGCCTCTCCCAATTCGAAGGCAAGGTCGTGGTCCTGGAGTGGCTCAACCCCGACTGCCCCTTCGTGAAGCGTCACTACAAAGCCGGAACCATGAAGGACCTGGCCACCAAGTATGGCGGCGAGGGCGTGGTCTGGCTGACCGTCAACTCCACCAATTACATGGATGGGGCCGCCAACGCCAAGTTCAAGGCCGACAATGACCTGCCGTACACGATTCTGGTCGACCAGTCCGGTGATGTCGGCCATCTGTACGGGGCCAAGACGACGCCCCACATGTACATCATCGACGGCAGCGGAACGCTGGTTTACATCGGCGCCATTGACGATGATCCGCGTGGCAACAAGGGCGAACCGGCGGTCAACTACGTTGCGGTTGCTCTCGACGAGGTGCTCGCCGGCAAGTCGGTGACGAACGCCGAAACGAAGCCTTACGGCTGTTCCGTCAAATACAAGAAATAGCTGTTAGCCGTTAGCGATTAGCTTTTAGCTCATCGCAAGGGGTGTCGACCCGGTCGACCAATCCCTTTCGATTATTTGGGGCTGGAAGTCGTGTAGGGTGTGATTGTGGTTGATGACCGGAACAAACAAACAGTGGAGGAACCAACGACGTCGCCGCAGCTTCCCCTGCGACGGCTCTTGGCGCTCGCGAGGCCCGAGTGGCGTCGACTGGTTGTGGCAACCGTATTCCTGCTCGTCGGCGGGTCGGCAAGCCTCGCCTACCCGAAGGTCATCGGCGTCCTCATTGACGCGGCCCTGGCCGGTGGCGCGGCCACCATCAACCGCGCGGCGGTGGCGATGGCGATCATATTCGCCGTACAGGCGGTGGCGGTCGCCCTGCGCTATTACCTCTTTTCGATAGCCGGTGAGCGCATCGTGACCCGGCTGCGGGAGCAGGTCTACCGGTCGATCATCGATCAGGAGATCGGTTTCTTCGACGTTCGCAAGACCGGTGAGCTGACCAGCCGAATCACCGCCGATGCAACCGTCATGCAGAACACGGTCAGCGTCAATCTCTCGATGGGGCTCCGCAACATGGTCATGGTAGTGGGCGGGCTCGCCCTCCTGACTGTGTCTTCTCCGCGGCTCACCGTTCTCATGCTGGCCCTCGTGCCACCGGTGGCGCTGGGGGCGGTGGTGGTGGGTCGACGTCTGTCGAAGCTGTCGAAAAAAGCGCAGGACGCGCTGGCCCGGGCCAATGAGGCGGCGGAAGAGTCGATCGCCGGCATCCGCACCGTGCGGAGCTTCGCGCGCGAGGAGGCCGAGGCCGAGCGCTACGGCGAACGGATCTGGGAGTCCTTCGGAGTGTCGCGGCGGCGGATTCGAGTGGTCGCTATTTTCATCGGCGCCATGAACCTCGCCGCCTTCGGTTCGGTGTCGGGAGTGCTGTGGTTCGGCGGCCGGATGGTGATGGTCGGCGATCTCAGCGTTGGAGAGCTCGCGTCCTTCATCCTCTACACACTGATTGTCGCAATGTCGATGAGCGCCCTCGCAAACCTGTGGTCCGACTTCGCTCGCGCTCGCGGCGCCTCCGAGCGGGTCTTCGAGCTCCTCGACCGCGTACCGGTGGTGGACGCGGGCGGCGGTGACACGCTTGACGAGGTCACAGGACAGATCGAGTTCGAAAGCGTCGCGTTTGCCTATCCGGTGCGGCCGGAGGTCACGGTCCTCGATAACGTGAACCTCCATCTCGAGCCGGGTCGGGTCGTGGCGCTGGTGGGCCCATCAGGCGCCGGCAAATCGACGGTTGCAGCGTTGCTGATGCGGCTTTACGACCCCGATGATGGAGTCATTCGTCTCGACGGCCACGACCTGCGGTCGCTGGAGGCCCGCTGGCTTCGAACCCAGATCGGGACGGTGGCCCAGGAGCCGGTGCTCTTTTCGACCGCGGTCGCCGCCAATATCCGCTATGGCCGGCCGGAGGCCCCGGACGACGAGGTAGAGGCGGCCGCGCGAGCGGCCAACGCCCACGACTTCATCTCCGAGCTGCCCGACGGATATGAGACTGAGGTGGGGGAGCGCGGGGTGCGGCTCTCAGGCGGCCTGAAGCAGCGGGTGGCGATCGCCCGTGCCCTGCTCAAAGATCCGCCCATCCTGATCCTCGACGAGGCGACGTCGTCGCTTGACGCCGAGTCCGAGTCCCTGGTCCAGGACGCCCTCGAGCGGCTGATGGCCAACCGAACAAGCCTTGTGATTGCTCACCGCCTCTCGACCGTGCGCAACGCAGATCGGGTGGTGGTACTCGACGGCGGCCAGGTGGTTGAAACCGGCACCCATGATGAGCTCATGGCGACCGACGGCCTCTACCGGCGTCTGGTGAGCAAGCAACTCGTTGAGGCCTGAATTCTCCAACCCCAAGTTATTTCGACAGAATTGAAGCCAATCTGTACACTTGAATGAGACCCGCCGTCCGGGGGTGATTTCATGGATTCAGGTTTCGACTTTCAGAGCAAGCCAGATGCTCTTGGGCCGTTGGACGACGATCTGACGCCGGTCACCGGACCGGTCAAGGTCTTCGAGGGGGAAGAAAAATACCTCTCGGCCCGCAAGCTCGACGCGCGGGCGAAGCTCTGCGCTGAAATCGCGCCCATCCTCGGGCGGGTCCTCGATACGGAAGAAACGGTCCTCCACGTCTTGCCGGCTCTTCACTATCCACGCTTTCTGGAACTTTTCGGTTTCGGGATGTGGTGGACGTTTTTCTTTCGCGCCACCCTGATCCTCACAGACCGACGTGTGATCGAGGTTCTGATGCGCGACGGGCGCCGTGCCGGAACGCGGGTCTGCTCCTACTCGTGGGGCCAGGTGAGCGACCTCAAGTTTTCGATGGCGGCGCTGAAGCTGAAACCGGCCAAGGGCCGGACCCAGAAGTGGAAGATCATCGAAAGGGGAGACCGCAAGCTCCTCAAGCTCCTGGTGCCGAATATCCAGCAGCTCCTGCCCGGCGATATCCACGCACCTCGTCCGGTGCCCCTGTGGCACTGTCCCGAGTGCGGCGCCGCCTCACCCGAGCACCCCAAACAGTGTTCAGGCTGCGAGACCCAATTCAAAACTCGGGGATTCGCGGCGGTCCTGGCTCTCGCCTTTCCAGGCGCGGGCCTTCTGTATGCGGGCCACCCGATCCTCGCCACCCTGGACCTGTTCGGCGAAATGTTCATGTACGGGATCGTGGCCGTTCTGTTCCTGGTCGCGTCGGGCCCCGCCGAGCTATTTGCGGCGTTCGTGGTTGGTCTGGTGATTCTGTTTTTCACCAAGCTCGAAAGCGCCCATTTGGCGTCCGTGCTCGTCCACCGGACAAAGACGGATCGGGTGAATGCGAAGTGGCGGCGCGCGGCGATTGTCGGCGCGGTCGTCAGCGTGGTGCTCCTGGCTCTTCCGCCGGTCCTGAGCGGGTCTTTCGGAAACAAGCTGGACAGGGATCTGGATTTATCGGTCAACGCTCCCGGCTGGAGTGGCGGACACAATCCGGAGGAATGGCTGTTCGGCGTCGAGCCGAATCAGCGCTCCGAGTGGATTCGAGACGACGACGGTCAGGCGGTTTTCGTGTGGTCGTGGACGATGGAAACCGGTGAGACCTATGAGTCGTTGGCTGACGCCTTCAAAACCGGCGGCCAGGAAGTTCCGGTCGAGCCGATCTCGATCGCCAGCCTCGATGGGTTCCGGGTGAATCAGTCTGATGTCGATGACGAGGGCGATGCCTATGTCTGGGTGAGGTGGGTCCTCTTTGACCGCCAGTTTGACGACGTTCATGTCGTCGGCACGTTTGTTTACCCGGGCGAAATCGAGTCGGTCGAGGCCGAGATCAACGATTTGCTGCAGAACGTGGACTGGATCCCTGCCGAATAGCTACCACGCGGCGGCGATAATTTTCTCGACCAATGCATGCCCCTCTGCCGTATCGGGAATGATGCCCGGTTTGTGGAGCCGTTTCGTCAGCTCGACCCAGTTGGGATCGGCCGCGAAGACGGATCGGAACATGGGCAAAGCCTGTTCGAATTTGCCGTTGGTGGCCAACGTCACCGCAGCCCAGTATTGAACCTCGACGTTGTCCGGTAAGAGCTTGACCGCCTCGCCGTACTCGATCATGGCGCGCTCGAGATCGTTGTGCTCGACTGCGACATCGCCGGCGGTCATGTGCTGGTACCCGCGGTGGACATTGAGCAGTCGTTTCAACTCACGGATCGGCGTCGGGTGGTCCTCGATCCGCAGTTCGAGGACGCGGTCGGCCCAGGGGCGGCCGGTGGACTCTCCCTTGACGATCAGCATCGCGGCTGATTGTTTGCCGCGGATGTCACCACCGACAGCCTGCGCAGCCTCGAGGGCCGCCATCAGCCGGTCGGCGAGGTCTCCCTCGGTGGACTCGAAGGCCTTTGACATGGCGGGAACCACCTTGTCGTTGAGCATCATGTTGGCCTGGACGCTGTAGCCCACGCCCACGTGGTGGCCGGCGGCCTCGATGCAGCCGGCTCCGGTGTGTGCGGTGACACGGCCCTGGACATCAACAAAGGCGACCTGCCGCACGTCGCGGCCTTCGTCGACAAGGACCAGGGCCTCGAGCGCCTGCTCCGCCGACAACCCGCTCCGCATGAGCTCGAGCCCTCGTGGGCCGTAGGCCGGGTCGATGAAGCTCTGGGTGGCGATGGCGCCGACCCCGGCCTCGGCCCACGTGACGTCGGAGCCAACCGAGAACCAGTGCGACTGGACGGCTACGCCCATTTCGCCTGTCTCTGCATCGCGCGCGACGATCGAGTAGGTGTGGGCCGGGGGCTCGATGGCTGTCACCGGGAACGCGAACATGAGAGTGACGATGAGCGGAAAGGCTTGGCGCATTTGGTGCCTCCAGGTGATGATCTCCGCCGAAGTGTAACTGTTTTGAGCCGTTCCCGTTCCCGTTCCCGTCCCCGTCCCCGGATTGCGCCATCGGGAACGGGGACGGGAACGGGAACGAAAAAACCCGCCCAGGAGGGCGGGGTTGGAACATTTTCGTCGACCAGGTTTCAGTCCTGAAGCGCCTCGTGCACCCGCCCGACCATTTCCGGTCCGGGGCGGAGGGTCTTGTCGCCATCGTCCTTCCACTTCGAGGGGCAGCCCTCGTCGGCCTTGCGGGCGAGGTAGAGGTTGGCCTTGAACTTGCGCATCAGCTCGTCGATGTTGCGGCCCATGTTGTAGAAATTGACCTCTGAGTTGAAGAGGGTGCCGTCGGGGCTGATGATGAAGGTGCCACGCAGCGCGAGGCCCGAGCCCTCGTCGTAGACGCCGAAGAGCCGGGACAGCTTGCCGGTGGGGTCTGCACCCATGGCGTACTTGACGTCGGCGAGCTCCTTCTCGTCACGCTTCCAGGCGAGATGAACAAACTCGGTGTCGGTCGAGACGGTGATCAGCTCGGCGCCCATCTTTGCGAACCGGTCTTGCTGCTCTGCCAGAGCAGCGAATTCGGTCGCTCAAACGAATGTGAAGTCGGCTGGGTAGAAGAAGAGGATGGTCCACTTCCCCGCCTTTTTGAGATCCGCGAGATTGCGAGTGCCAAAGCCGTGGTTCTCGGGTTCGTAGACGGTAAGCTCGAAGTCCGGCACCTGCTGGCCGATCTTCACTGTGGTGATTTCGTCACTCATTGTGAGGTCCCCCTTTGGTGATTTTCAGTTGCAACGGCGAGTATAGAACGTCGGATTTAAAATAGGAAGCGTTCTCGATTAGCTGGCGCTGTAACCGGTTTCTGTCGCCCCCTTCAGGGGCTCACGCCCCAGGCTATTCATATATCGCGCCTCCGGCGCTCTGTCCTCGGGCGGGGATAAACCCCGCCCCTACGACTCCAAACCCGATTGTAGGTGTTGGGGGGCGGGCGGAAATTCCGAATTCCGAATTCACCAATGCGCCCAACGTGCGGTGAATGTTGCCCCGACACATCACCGTGTGTTTGTAGGGGCGGGATATATCCCGCCCTTGTTGAAGCGACAACGGTTGTTGAAGAAGGGCGGCATATATGCCGCCCCTACAGGTGGCCGCCATCGTCGCCGGCGGACCCTGAGCCGTGAGGCGGCGACAGACGGCTAGCCTGGGGCGTGAGCCCCAGGGACAGGAGGCATCCCCAATGAGACGACCCCGAAGGGGCGACAGATGATCAATACCCTACGGGGGTATGGTATAAGTATCGAATGGAAACGACGATTCATGTTGACGAGCAGGTCCAGAAGAAAGCCCTTCGCCGCCTGAGCATCATTGAAGGCCAGGTGCGAGGCCTGCGCCGCATGGTGGAGGAGAGCAACGGATGCGTCGAAATCCTGACCCAGGTCTCAGCCATTCATGAAGCGCTCCGCGGTGTCGGCAAGCTCATCGTGCGCCACCACATCGAGACCTGTGTGACCGAAGGGCTGCAGACGGACAAGAAACAACAGCATCAGGACGAGCTGATGGACCTGATCTACAAGCTGAGCAAATGATCGAATTACTGCTCACTTTCGTGACCGCCTCCTGGGCGGTCTTCGGTGCAATGGCGCCGTACCTGCTGCTCGGTTTCGCGGTCGCCGGGCTGCTGTCGGTGGTGATCTCGCCGGAGTGGGTCGAGCGTCACCTCGGTGGCAACGGCCTCGGCCAGGTCGTCAAGGCGAGCCTCTTCGGGGTGCCGTTGCCGCTGTGCTCGTGCGGGGTGATCCCGGTGGCGGCGTCCCTTCGCCGCCACGGTGCGAGCAAAGGCGCGACCACGGCCTTCCTTCTCTCGACTCCGCAGACAGGCGTCGACAGCATCGCTGTCACCTACGGTTTGCTCGGCCCATTCCTGGCGGTGGTGCGGCCGCTGGCCGCGCTCGTCACCGGGATTTTTGGCGGCGGCCTCGTGCAGGCCTTCAACGGTGATGGCGTACCGGCCGGCTCAGAAATCACTGACGGCGAAGAGGCGCAGACCTGCTCGTCGGACTGCTGCGATGAAGAGAAGCCGAAGAACCGGTCCAAGATCGTCGAGGCGCTGCATTACGGCCTCGTCATTCTGCCGCGGGATATCGGCAAAGCCCTGATCCTCGGGGTCGCCATCTCGGGCCTGATCGCAGCCTTTGTCGCTCCGCAAGCCCTCGAGTCGACCCTTGGCGGAGGCCTGTGGCCGATGCTGGCCGCCATGGCGATCGGCATTCCGCTCTACGTCTGCGCCACCGCGTCGACGCCGATCGCCCTTGGTCTGATCCATGCCGGGCTGTCACCGGGTGCGGCCCTGGTCTTTCTGATCTCCGGGCCGGCCACCAACTCGGCGGCGCTGACGACGCTGTGGAAGGTGCTTGGGCGGCGCGCCGCCATCATCTACTTGCTGACCGTGGCCGTCGCCTCGCTGGCGACCGGTCTCGCGGTGGACGGCCTCATCGGTGCCGGCGGCTTACCGGAGTCTGCTCTCGTTCCGGCAGCGTCATCGATCGCCGACCAGGGCGCTCACGCCCACCACGAGGATGGAGCGGCGATGTCCTGGTTCGAGATGGCGAGCGCATTCGTTCTGCTGGCGGTTCTGATCAATGCACTCAGGCCGCGGCGTCGGCCGGATGGAGTTGAAGCGATGGCTCAGGATGATGAAAGGGTGTTGGAAATCAAGGTCGGTGGCATGCGATGCAACGGTTGCGTGCAAAGCGTGCAACGGGCCCTCTCGGAAATCTCGGGTGTCACCGATGCCGAGGTGCGGCTGGACGAGGGTCGCGCGCTGATCCGCGGTAACGGCTTCTCGGTTCAGGAACTCATCGAAGCCGTGAACTCGCTGGGTTTCGACGCCAGCAATTAGGAATCGGTTGCCCGCCTGCTCGGCCCACCGCATATTGCCCACAGAACACGCAGATGAACTCAGATCCACACAGATAGGTCTTTCTGTGTATATCTGTGTGATCTGTGGGTAGTCGGGTGGATGGGTGGATCGAGAATCTCGAAACTCTGGTGAATTCGGCGCGACAGGAGTAGGCTTCTCTGGATGTCCGCTGCTGCAACGCGTCGCGTGATGGTGGTCGACGACTCCAGATTGCAGTGCGCCGTCTGGCGCAAGCTGCTGGAGGAGCGCTACGGAGACAAGGTCGCGGTCGAGACCTACACCGACCCGGCCGAGGCTGCCCCCGGGATGGCCCCCGACATCCACCTCCTGCTGCTCGACTGGGAAATGCCGGAGATGGACGGCAAGGAAGTCCTGGCTGCGGCGAAGGAGGCGGGCGTCAATCTCAAGCGGGTCATCATCACCTCCGGCCATCCCGCCGATCGGCTGCACGAGGAGTTCGATGACTCCGGCTGTCTGGCGGTGATTGAAAAAGCCGAGCCCGAGCAGCAGGCGGCGTTTTTGATGATCCTCGATTCGATCATGCGGCGGTAGTCCCACCCGCCCACCCGGGTACAGGGTGCAGGGCACAAGGCACAGGTCCCACCCACCCCCTTGACAAAGGAGAG